>WNFO01006164.1_pt1 | contig 10575 bp, 10 predicted proteins | sample 5400251 | NCBI WGS metagenome assembly WNFO01 (sample SAMN13153354, study PRJNA577476) | soil metagenome | isolation source: 100 cm saprolite under Madrone tree | place: USA:California | collected 2016-06-14 | reverse complement strand
GTTTTCATCGATACCCTGCATCCGATTTTCGAAGGGCGCGGATTTCGCTGGAACGATACCGAGACCAACGAAAGCGACATGTTCGAATACCGCTCGACCAGCGAAGGCGAAGCCGCACAGAACTGGCGCCGCTCTATTTTCTATCACATGCTCGAAAGTAGCCTCGATGAGCTCAAGATTGATTTCGCCGATCGCGCCTCGTTTGATTTTTCGCTGATTGACGAACTCGCCGCAAAGGGGCACCGGCATTTTGTCGCGTTCGTGCACCGGTTCGGCGAAGCCGGCACGCTCGGCCAGATGGACTGCGTCTATTCCTACTGGGTGACCCGGCGCGCCGACGGCTTTGGGGAGCAGGGGCTGTCGGCTCTGCGTGATTTGGTAGCGGCGCTCGGGCTCGCGATCAAGTCCGCCGCGCAGGTCGATATTGCGCGGACGCTGGGCCGGGTCTATCTCGGGCGCGATGCCTCCGAGCAGGTTCTGCGCGGGCGGATGTCGCGCGGCGTGACCGAGCGGATCAAGGCCGTGCTGTGGTTTTCCGATCTGCGCGGCTCGACCGCGATCAGCGAGCGCATCGGGCCCGACGAGATCATCCCGTTTCTCAACGACTACGCGCAAGCCTCCATCGATGCGATCCACGATGCCGGCGGCGAGGTGCTGAAACTAATCGGCGACGGCGTGCTGGCGATGTTCACGCACGACAACATGGCGGTGGCCAAGCACGCCGCACTTCGCGCCGAGCGTCGTTTCCGGCACAACATGAATTCGTTGAACGCCCGCCGTTCCGCCGAGGGACGCCCGACCACGTCAGCCTATGTCGGCCTGCATGTCGGAGAGGTGTTTTACGGCAATATCGGCAGTGAGGATCGGTTGGACTTCACCGTGGTGGGGCCGGCCGTCAACGAAGTCAGCCGCATCGCGTCAATGTGCGGTTCGGTCGATCGCGAATTCCTGACGTCGTCAGATTTTTGGAGCGGGCTCAATGCCACCGGCCGGGGTTACCTGGTTTCCACCGGCCGGTTTGCGCTGCGCGGCATCGGCCGCGCGCAGGAGCTCTACACGCTCGATCCCGACATTGCTTCGGACGAGGTCATGGCAGGGAAATACGAACGCTATCTTGCGAGCTAGGCGGCCTTGGCGCGCATCGTGTAGAGCCCGAGCGCCAGCAGCGAGGCCACCGTCAGCACGGTGCCGAGCGCGAACATCGCCTCGTGCGAGACGGATGCAGCGAGATAAACCCCGATCGCAGCACCCATCATCTGCCAGAAGCCGAGCAGCGCCGAGGCGGCACCGGCTTTCTCGCCGAACGGCGACAGCGCCTGCGCGGTGCCGAGCGGATTGACGATGCCCATGCCGAGCAGGAACACTGACACGGCGCCAAGGAACGGCAGGAAGCTCGCGCATGAGATCGACACCAGCAGGGTCGCAAGGCTGCCGGTTGCTGCCAGCCACAACCCGCTTTGGATCGAACGGTCGGGCCCGAAGCGCGGCGCGAGCCTCGTTGCCAGCATGCCGGCGGCGAACACGATCATGACGGTGCCGGCGAAAAACAGACCGAGCTGGATCGGCGTGAAGTGCAGCCCTTCGATAAGCACCCGGGGGGCAGCCGAAAACATCGAGAACAAGCCGCCCATGATCAGGCTGACGGTCGCGGCCGGAACAAGGAAACGCCGATCGGCGATCAGCCCAAGATAGTTTTTGGCAATCGCGAGCGGATTGAGCGGGATCCTTGTCGAGCGGTGGGTCTCGCCGAGGACTGCGCCATAGGCGATGGCGCCGATCGCCGCAAAAACCCCGACAAAGACGAATTCGGAGCGCCAGCCGAACGCGTGGTCGAGCGCGCCGCCGAGCAACGGCGAGAAGCCGGGGGCGGCCGCCATCGCGATCATGATCAGCGCCATCGCGCGGCCCAGCGCCGCGCCCGAGAACAGATCGCGGGCGATCGCGCGCGACAGCACCGAGGTCGAACAGGCGCCGGCGGCCTGGATGACGCGGCCGATCAAGAGGCCCGGCAGGTCGGTGGCGAGGCCGCACCAGATGCTGCCGGCGCAGAACACCGCAAAGCCCGTCAGCACCGGCCAGCGTCGGCCGTAGCGATCCGAGATCGGCCCGACCAGGAGTTGTCCGACCGCGAACACCGCGAGGAATACCGTGATCGAGGACGTCACTTCAGCGGTCGAGACATGCAGCGACGCCGCCATCTGCGGCAGCGACGGCAGCAGGATATTGGTGGCCAGGGTTCCCGTTGCGGCGAGGGCTGCAAGCACCGCGACTTGCAGGAAGGTGGAGGAGATTTCGGGGAGCGGGGCTGCGTCGATCGTTGAGGCGGTCTGGTCGGTCATGGCGGCTCCCGTGGGATATGAGATGATGCATATCATATAAAACGGGAGAAGGAAATTCAGACGGCCGAACATTGGAAAAGCGGCACAGGAGTGCGAAAACGGCAGCCACGTGGGTCGCGAATTGCCTTGGGCAGGTCCGCAAGGCCAATAGTTTGGGAAACTTAAGACCAAAATACCTTTTGACGCGTCGCTGTTTGTATCCTATAAGATACGATGATCGAAGTGCAGAAAACCGACGAATTCGACGTTTGGCTTTCAGCCCTCACCGATCACAAGGCGGTCGCAAAAATCGTTACTCGCATTGAACGCCTGGCGCTTGGCAATTCGGGGGATGTGAAGGCGGTCGGCGGAGGCGTGAGTGAAATGCGTATCGCTTATGGTCCAGGTTACCGCGTTTATTACAAGCAAATCGGCAAAGAAATTGTGCTGCTTTTGTGCGGTGGAGACAAGGCAACACAGGACAAAGATATTAGGCGAGCAAAGGAAATCGCTGCTGAACTGTGAAAGGATATGGCAGATGGCTAAGACCTCAAAATTCGACGCGGCCGAATATCTGAAAACACCTGCCGCGATTGCGGCTTATCTCACTGAGGCATTTGAGACCGACGATGCTGCTTACATCTGTGCTGCGCTCGATACCGCAGCGCGTGCGAAGGGTATGGCCAACATTGCCAAGGCAACAGGCTTGGGTCGTGAGAGCCTCTACAAAGCATTCAGTGGAGGATCCAAGCCTGAATTCGATACCGTGCGAAAGGTGATGGGTTCTTTTGGAGTCAAGCTGGTCGCAGAGCCAATCGAGGAAGAAAAGAAAATTGCCTGATCGCGCTGTTTAGTTGGCTCCGTCCCTCATCATCCTAAATGAAATGCGATTGGCGCGACCGCGCGACCGGCATCGGCTTCCTCAGCCCTTCGCCGGCTCGCCGACCATCTCCGGCTGCCGCGCCAGCGAAACGGCTGGCGACACCAGGATCACCAGCGCCTGGGTGCCGAAGATCGCAACCGCCAGATAAAGGCAGGCTTCCGCGCCATAAAATCCGCCGACGATGGCGCCGAGTGCGGAGCCGACCGGGCGCGCGCCGTAGCTCATGATGTTGATCGCCGAGACCCGGCCGAGCAGGCTCGGCGGCGTCACCGATTGCCGCAGCGTGGTGGTGCTGATCACCCACAGGATCGGCCCGACGCCGAGCAGAAAGAAGCTCAGGCCTGCCAGTAGCGGCGTGGGAAACACTGTCGTGAGCGCCATCACCCCGGCCGCGACAAAACCGGTCACCGGCCCGAGCCCGATCACGGTGCCGAACGGCAGCCGGCGCATCACCCGCGTCGCCAGGAGCGCGCCGACCACCATGCCGACGCCGTACATGGCGAGCGTGGTGCCGACACCGGTTGCCGATAATCCGAGATGACGCACCGCATAGGGCACGAACACCGCGAGCAGCAGGAACGACGCGGTGTTGAAGATGAACTGCGTGATGAACACCGGCCGCAGCAGCGGATGATGCAGCACGAAGGCGGCACCTTCCCTGATGTCCTGCAGCGGATGGCGCCGCGGCGCCGGCGCGCGGGCGGGTTCATAGATGCCGGCCAGCAACACGACCGCCATGACCGAAAGCGCCGCGGCAAATCCGAAGGCCGGCGCGGCGCCGACCCATCCCACCAGCATACCGCCCAGGGCGGGTCCGCTGGCAAACGCGACGGTGCGCGCGAGCTCGATCCGCGCATTGGCCGCGGGCAATAATGTCGGCGACACCAGCGACGGCACCAGCGCCGGCGCCGCCACGCTATAGGCGACCGTTCCACATACCGCGGCGAAGCCCAGCAACGCGAGCAGCGGCAGTGTCAGCAGGTCGAGCCCGATCAGCACGAGGATTCCAGTGAGCGCCGCGGCACGCAAGCCTTCCGAGCCCGCCATCAGCCAGCGCCGCGAGATGCGGTCGGCCAGCAGGCCTGCGGGGATCGCAAACAGGATGAACGGCAGGGTCAGCGCGGTCTGCAACAGCCCGGTCTGGCCTTCACCGACGCCGAGCAGCAGCACCGCGACGATCGGAGCAGCGGCCAGCGCGATCTGTTCGGCGGATTGCGCGGCGAGATTTGACCATGCCAGGCGGTTGAAGGTCGGCGGCAGCAGATTGTCTTGAAGTTCGGCCATGGATGTTTCCTGTGCGGTGTTGTCCGCAACATGGGAGGCAACAGGCCGCGCAGCCACCCGTTTCCCGACAGCACGGCCACCTCGGCCTCGGCCTGGCCAAGGGCTTGACGTCGGCGGCCCGGGTCGTGGCGGCGGCAGGATCTCGCTCAGATGCAGTTGCAAATCAGTTGCAATAAATGCAAATATCAGCCATCTTATGGAACATGGACGCACGAACGCCCGGTTTACCCCCGGATTCCCTCGCAGAGATGGTGACCGGCCGCCCGCTGGACGGCTCGGGCTGGCGCGCCGAGCGGGGAGAGCCGTCGCTGGCGGGGGTATTCGGTTCGGTGCGAACGGCGAAGCAGGGGCCGTTCTGGCGCAAGCTGCTGGCGTTCCTGGGCCCGGGCTACCTCGTCGCGGTCGGCTACATGGATCCCGGCAACTGGGCGACCTCGCTCGCCGGCGGTTCCAAATTCGGCTATGCGTTGCTGACGATTGCGCTGTTGTCCAACGTGATGGCGATCGTGCTGCAGTCGCTGTGCACCCGGCTCGGCGTCGGCGCCGGGCGCGACCTCGCACAGGCCTGCCGCGATTCTTTTCCGCGCTGGGTCTCATTGCCGCTGTGGCTGTCGGCGGAAATCGCCATCACCGCCACCGACCTCGCCGAAGTCATCGGCACCGCCATCGGTCTCAACCTCTTGTTTCACATTCCGCTTGAGATCGGGGTGATCATCACCGCGGCCGACGTGTTTCTCATTCTCGCGCTGCAGACGTTCGGCTTTCGCTGGATCGAAGCTTTTGTGGTGACGATGCTGGGCGTGATCGCGGCGTGCTTTGCGGTGCAGATCGCGATGGCCGATCCGGATTGGGGCGCGGTGCTCTGGGGGTTTGCGCCGACCACGGACATTCTCGCCAATCCGGAGATGCTGTATCTGGCGCTCGGCATTCTCGGCGCCACCGTGATGCCGCATAATCTCTATCTGCATTCGGGGCTGGTGCAGACCCGCGGTTACGGCGACGGGCTCGCGGAAAAGCGTGAAGCGATCAAGCTTGCGACCATCGATTCCTCGATCGCGCTGTGCCTGGCGCTGGTCATCAACGCCGCGATCCTGATTCTTGCGGCGGCGACGTTTCATCGCGTCGGCAAGACCGATGTCGCCGAACTCGATCAGGCCCATTCGTTCCTGGCGCCGCTGTTGGGCTCGACCATGGCGCCGACGCTGTTTGCGGTCGCCCTTTTGTGTTGCGGGCTGAACTCGACCATCACCGCGACGCTGTCGGGCCAGATCGTGATGGAGGGTTTTCTCAATCTGCGCCTCGCGCCCTGGCTGCGGCGCATGGTGACGCGGATGATCGCGATCGTGCCGGCGGTGATCGTGACGATCTGGGCCGGCGAGAAAGCCACCGGTCAGCTATTGATCCTCAGCCAGGTGGTGCTCAGCCTGCAACTGCCGTTCGCGGTGGTGCCACTGGTGATGTTCACCGCCAGCCGCGCCAAGATGGGACCGTTCGTGGCGCCACGCTGGCTGACGGTGCTGGCCGCGCTGACCGCGGCGGTGATCATCGCGCTGAACGCGAAACTGGTGTGGGATTTTGTGAGCGGGTGATCTTTCTTAACCTCTCCCCGCAAGAGGGCGGGGCGAGGTTAAGAAAAGCGCACATCAATCCTGCGGCTCCGACAGCGCTTCGCCTGACGCGTCGATGCGCAGCCAGCCGGACGGCGCCAGCCGCTGCTGCGGCAGGAAGCGGCCCTTGTAGTCCATCTTTTTCGAGCCTTCGATCCAGTAGCCGAGATAGACGTAAGGTAGTCCCAGCCGGCGGGCGCGGGCGATGTGGTCGAGGATCATGAAGGTGCCGAGCGAGCGGCTTTCCTCCGACGGTTCGAAGAACGAATACACCATCGACAGCCCGTCGCTGAGCACGTCGGTCAGCGCCACCGCCACCAAATCCTCGCCGCGGCCGGTGATGGCGCTGTCGATGCCGCGCCGCCGATACTCGATGATCCGGGTTTCGACGTGGCTGTCCTCCACCATCATCGCGTAGTCGAGCACGGTCATGTCGGCCATGCCGCCATGGCGATGGCGGTGGTCGAGATAGGCGCGGAACACCGAATATTGCTCGGAGGTCGGCACCGCGCTGCGCTGTTCGCCGACGATGTCGGCGTTGCGCGCCAGTATCTTCCTGAAATTGCGCGAGGGCCGGAACTCGTTGGCGATGACGCGCACAGACACGCAGGCGCGGCACTGGTCGCAGGCCGGGCGGTAGGCGATCGACTGGCTGCGCCGGAACCCGCCATGGGTGAGCAGGTCGTTGAGATCGCCGGCCTTGTCGCCGACCAGATGCGTGAACACCTTGCGTTCGTGGCGTCCCGGCAGATACGGGCAGGGCGAGGGCGCGGTGAGGTAGAATTGCGGGGTATCACGCGAGTGCTGGGTCACGGGATCTCGTCAGCCTCCGGAAAGCGAAGCGGCGCCAGCATCGCGCCGCGGAGGCTGACCGTCAATCAATTTACCCAAGAACCTTTAAGCGGATCGTTAAGGGGGCCGGCCTACCGTCTCTAGAACGTTCGCGCCGGTTGCGCCACCTGGGTCCGGATCGAGCTGTTGATGACAACAGTTCCCAGGATGATATCATGCAGCAGCCGCCGGCGGCCGTTGAACAGGCCGATCAGCAGGACCAGCGGCGTCAGGAACGATATCGACACCCAGAACAGCACCGCATGGGTGGCGCCGAGCACGAAATAGCTCGGCGCGCCGTACCAGGTGCGCAGCTCCAGGTCCATCACCCGCATGCCCATGGTAGCCGAATGCGGCCCGCCCAGCGATGCGCCGTAATAGATCACCGCCCAGATCACCGAGGCCGGCCACACCAGCCAGAACAACAGCCAGCCCAGTCCCAGCGTGATCAGGCCGAACACGGCAATGAACACGTAAGCCAGAATGACCGGGATCGCGAGCACCACGAGGTCGATCAGGAACGCAAACACCCGCCGCGTCAGCACGCCGCGAAACAATTCCGGCTGCGTCCAGGGATCGAAGGCATGCGGCTGATAATTGGCACCGCCGCTGCGCCAGGCGCCGCCGCCGGTGTAACCCGAACCGCTGTCAGACATGATCCATCCTCCGCAACTGTGCCGTCGCCCCGCGAGACATGGGAATGGGTGTGGTCTGCTGCAAGAGCATATCCTGCCGTCATTCCGGGGCGCGTCGAAGACGCGAACCCGGAATCTCGAGATTCCCCGAATCGCCTCACCCCATCTTCAGCTTTTCCGCCGCCTGCGGCGCGAAGTAGGTCAAGATGCCGTCGGCGCCGGCGCGCTTGAACGCCAGCAGGCTTTCCATCATCGCCCGCTCGCCGTCGATCCAGCCATTGCCGCTGGCGGCCGCGATCATCGCGTATTCGCCGGACACCTGATAGACGAAGGTCGGCATCGCAAAGGTGTCTTTGACGCGCCGCACGATATCGAGATACGGCATGCCCGGTTTGACCATCACCATGTCCGCGCCTTCGGCGATGTCGAGTTCGACCTCGCGCAGCGCCTCGTCGGAATTGGCGCTGTCCATCTGATAGGTGCGCTTGTCGCCGGTCAGCGTCTTGGCCGAGCCGATGGCGTCGCGGAACGGGCCGTAGAAGGCGCTGGCATATTTTGCCGCATAGGCCATGATCTGCACGTCGAGAAATCCGGCCGCATCCAGCGCCTCGCGGATGGCGCCGACGCGGCCGTCCATCATGTCGGAGGGTGCGATGATGTCGCAGCCGGCTTCGGCCTGCACCAGCGCTTGCCGCACCAGCACCGCGACGGTCTCGTCGTTGAGGATCCGGCCGTCCTCGATCAGGCCGTCATGGCCATGGCTGGTGAAGGGATCCAGCGCGACGTCGCAGAGCACGCCCAGGCCGGGAAATTCCTGCTTGATCGCGCGCACCGATTTGCACACCAGATTGTCTGAATTAAGCGCCTCGGAGCCGTGCTCGTCGCGCAAGCTGGGCTCGGTATAGGGAAACAGCGCGATGCACGGGATGTTCAGTTTCATCGCGCGCTCGGCGTCGCGCACCGCCTGATCGACGCTGAGCCGCTCGACGCCGGGCATCGAGGCCACGCCGGCGCGCTTGTTGTCGCCGTCGATCACGAACAGCGGCCAGATCAGATCATCCGACGTCAGGACGTTTTCCCGCACCAGCCGGCGCGCCCATTCGGCCTTGCGGTTGCGGCGCGGGCGCACCACCAGATCGAGGGTCGGGGCGGCGAGGGCGGTCTTTTGCCGCGGCGCGTCGCGCAGTTCGATCGGACGCCCGAATTTGATCGCCATGTGATGGTCTCTCCTGAAAGGCGGTGAGGTGAGAGGTGGAGCAATTGAATTGTTCCAACCCTAGCACTTTGTATTGCGTCCGTCACCGCGGCCTTGACCTGCCGCAAGCACCTCGCCCAAGAACCTCACCCAAGAACCTACCCAAGTGTGGCCAAAACCGGGAAATGTCGCAACGCACCGCAAATGGCCGGATTGATTTTGCCGCGCCAAGAGGCCATGAGTGCCCGATGAAGGCACCTTCGCGATCGAGAGCCCCGACCCCGATGTCTGAAGCCGCGTCGCACGGCCATTCGCACGACAATGCCATGTCGGTGGCGGCGATCTCATCGGAGCGGATCGAGACCGACGAAAATGTCTGGACCCGGCGGCTGGTGTTTTTCCTGCGCATCATGGCCGTCGTCTCGGTCGCCAAGGGCCTCTATCACTGGGCGCAGGTGACCGGCTTTATCGGCGGCGAAGAAGACGCGTTCGAAAATCAGGCGATGGCATGGCAGACCGCCACGGTTTATTTCGCGGTGATCGAACTCGTCGCCGCGGTCGGGTTGTGGCTGGCGACGCCGTGGGGTGCTGTGGTGTGGCTGACCACCGTGGTGTCGATGGCGGTGATCGAACTGATGTTTCCGGGAATCTATGGCGGCAGCCTGACGGTGGTGGGCCTGGAAGCCGTGATGCTGGCGGCGTATCTCGTGCTCGCATGGATGGCCGCGCGCGAACGCCCGCCATAGGCTAGCGAGATTCCTGGCGCCTGATCCGCTGAAATTCGCGAGCGCCTGATCCGCTAAAGTGCAAGCGGTTCAGCGATGAGATCATGCGCCATTTTTTTGGTTTAAAGCGATCGGACGCAAACCGGATTTCACTTTTGCAAGATCGCGCTCTCGTGCGTGCCGGAATTGGCGCGCCTTCGCATAAAATTTTCGGCGTTTTTCATGGTAACTTTTCAGTCACCCTAACGCCGTGGTCACACCTGTTACGCTTAAGTTTCCAATTCGAGCTGTCCTGTTCCCTTCTGCGACAGCGTGCGCATACGAAGCGTGAACAGGGCCCCCACACCGTCAATGAAACGTTGCGAAAGCCCTTGATTGGCGGGCTTAATCGGCGATTCACTGTCTTAAATTCATGATCTCTTTATTCTCTTATTTAAGCCGATCTTCAAATCGCCCCCTTAAGTTGAGGCTATCGGACGGGACAAAAGTTTCGTCGAATAAGTCGATAAAAACGACAACAGGGGAAGTGTCATGATGAAAGCCGTTGCAACGGCGGTGGAAACCGCTGAACGCACGCCGGGCCAGGCTCCGGTGCAGCCGCTCTATCTCGAAGCGTTGACGTTGGTGGAGCGGCTGCACCGCCGCCTGCTCGATGTCATCAAGGATGAATTCGATCGCCGCGGCCGCGCCGACATCAATTCGGTGCAGGCGCTGCTGCTCTATAACATCGGCGACAAGGAATTGACCGCGGGCGAATTGCGCACGCGCGGCTATTACCTCGGCTCCAACGTTTCCTACAATCTGAAGAAGCTGGTCGAACTCGGCTTCCTCGATCATCAGCGCTCGCGCGTCGATCGCCGCTCGGTCCGCATTCGCCTGACCACGCAGGGCCAGGAAATCCGCCGCATCGTCGATGCGCTGTATCAGAAGCACGTCAAGACCGTGGAGCAGGTCGGCGGCATCTCGAACGAGGAGTTCGCGACGCTCAACAAGTCGCTGCACCGGCTCGAGCGGTTCTGGACCGACCAGATCCTGTATCGTCTCTGAGACTCTTTCGAACGCAGTCAAAGGCCAAGCCGGCATCCTGAAAAGACCGG
>WNFO01016296.1_pt1 | contig 10577 bp, 14 predicted proteins | sample 5400251 | NCBI WGS metagenome assembly WNFO01 (sample SAMN13153354, study PRJNA577476) | soil metagenome | isolation source: 100 cm saprolite under Madrone tree | place: USA:California | collected 2016-06-14 | reverse complement strand
TCTATAAGCAATCTAGGAGAGGCGCTCTCTTAGCTCGACTCCGAAACACTTCACATCCAAACTAGCGCCCATATATCCCGATTAGGCATACCGAACGCCACAGACGCCCATCTATCCCGATTAGGACGTACCGAATCACATGCCCACGTGACCAGCTTAGGGCCAGTCATATCTCAACTTCACAATACGCAGAGGGATCACGTGACCTCTTTAGGGCAGGCAACACTATCGACTTAGCTTTACAAGTCTAAAGTCACGGCGGTGACACACCATGTGATGCCCGAGTGACCACATGGTCCTCGTGTTGACCATCCTTTTCACTTCCCCTTCGCTTCCCATTCTCTCCTGGACCTTAGGTAGTGATGAGATGTATATATTCACGCTACCAGATACCCAACAAGATGGACTTGAATGGAAGCCCCACTTTTATTCCCCTTTCTTTCTTTGTGTGTGCAACATCCCTGTTGGAAAAACCAGGAAAAACATATATCTGCTGATATGCGCTCATATGTGCAAGTAAGGCCATCAGATTTTCGGGTCTTTGATAAGTTTGATTGGCCACAGAATATGCTCGTGTGCAGAAACATACCAGTGCTTACTGTGAGCTTGTATGGCCTGATAAGCCTGAAAACGTGTTGATATGTCTGCCCGCAGAAACCAATCAGCTTCTATAAGACCGTCTGCTGCCGCAACTACTTATATGCTAATTGGGATTTTTCCGACATGATGCTCGGTACTATACGATACCCTATCACCACCTATGGCTAGTTCAAACTGGTCCAAGCCCCATACCTTACACGCCTGATCATACTACGTACTATACGTGCCCGCCTCTGTGCTTCTTTGTACGCACTGCGGGATATAAATGCGGATTTAAATAAATAAATAAAAAAGCTCGGTACTCTACCGGATGCTCCACCATCCAACACTCTTTGCTCGGGAAACTTAGCCTTGTTTCTCCCCAGACTCACCATTACCACGGCCCTCGTCCTGGTCTTTAACTTGCGATACTGCCTGCGCATGATGGTCACCACGACGATAGAAAGTATGTTTTAGTATATTACTGTGCACCGTTGTCGGAAAATAAAATATAGCTTTCATATTGGGGTTGAAACTTGAAGCATCGCAATGCATAGTACACTCCATGATGTCGAGACGGACTTGAAATGGGCGCGAATAAGCAAATCAGCGGGTTGCTTAGCGGACGACGGGAAACTCGGCAAAAGATTATAATGGGTCTTGCTGCCACTGGTGGTCGCCCATACCAGTTAGAACGGGGATAAATCCATGCCGCTCTTCAGGAAAGATCGTAGAAGTGATGATCTGCGGAGCCACAGCATAATGGAGTAGCACTATAGCACTAATATAGGGATTTATCACACACGCCTGTCCTTACCATAATAATGCTACGAGAAAGTCCATGAAAAATGATAGGGATATAGATAGCTCGCTCTGATAAGATGCTTCATGCGGAGTGAAGTAGGCCCTCCGTAACATCAAGGACCTGAAACGATGTGAGTAACAATATTAGGGTGGACACAGAAACAAAGGGACCTGTTGAATATCTGGTCGCTCCTGGGGGTTGACTTTCAACATGCTATCGATCAGCACCTTCAGACCTTGGGAGTAACTTGACGTAGGATGTTTGTATTGCGCATTGAGCACGGCCATAGCTATTGAACCACCTTGTTCTGTCGTTTGCAGGTTTTCGAAGGGAGAGTGTAGGTACGCGAGGGCGAACAGAACACAGCCCAACGACTATAAAGCACAAATATTAGTGGGAAAGACCTGAAGAACAGAATAGACAACAATACCCATATGTCGACCTTCTCGTCGAGGGTCGTTCCCGTTTTCGCATCGAACAGCTCAGGAGCACGATACGCCATTGTGCTGTGTTCGGCTGCGATGTCCTGTTGTATCAAGGCTTGCGAACGATTTTCGATTGGTATCCGTGCTTTCATGCAGCTACCGAGGTCCATCAGGATCGGTGTCACACCATCATCTGCGATCATGATATTCCTACTCGCCCAGTTAACTACAGCATCCATCAGGTAAGACACGCGGGCGACTCACCCTGGCTTTAGGTCCCGATGCGCATACGGCACGAGTTCGCCTGAACCATTTTGTGCAGTATCCTGATCACCGTCAAATATGACATCACCATTGTCAAGTGGTCTCCTTGATACGAGAGGTACGCTCGAAGCATCGGGCATGCGCGCTCCGGGTGCATACGAGTATCCGTCCTCGCCATCCCCCTCGGGTTGCGGAAACGCATCATTCTCTTCGTGGCCGTCATCACTCCCCTGACCGGAGGGAAGAGTTTGACTCGACGAAGAGGGGCCAGAAGACGGTTTCCCAGAGCGATAGGTGTGCATGGCACGCACGGCTTCGCAAGTACCTTTGAAGAGACGTAAAAGGTGTCGCTCGGAAAACCGCTCCCCGGTTTGGGTGTACGTGTTTATTGCATCTTGTAAGTTTCCGCGCTGCATTGCAAGTCAGAGATGCATAATTGAATGAAATGAGGGAAGAGGCGGGCCTTGTAGATGGGAAGGAAGAGATAGACAATTTTTCCCTCGCCATCCGAGTCTTGTAGCACTGCCGAATCCTGCAGTGTCAACATTAGCTCTTGTAGCCGCAAAGATGCATCTCATTCACATATAGTCGGATAATGTTAGGGTGCCTGAAACACGGTCAGCAACGGCAGATGGAAAATAAGGCGTAGAGGACGCACTTGAATCTCCGGTATGCTGCGACTTCACGCATGGCCTCCTCAACTCCTTCTGCGCCAGTTGGACATCGAATTTTTTTCAGGGCAAACTCTTTCTGAATCAACGCGTCATGTATCAATGACTATATCTCTGAAGTAGTTGCACGACAGCGCGCTCACCCTGCTAACCTCGTCTTGCGCAAGGTAGACGAAAGAGAATCCACCTTCGCCCAAGACCTTCACGATCTTGACTGGTCAATGTGTTCAGATTTCGCTCGAAAAGGGTACTGGTCGGGTAGTACGCACACATCCGACCGCTGATTTTGAGCCTGGTTTGCGGCTGGCACACGCAGCCAGAGATCACGGATAGTATATCCTTGGCGTGATACTTGATATTTTCGAATGCGTGGTGAAGCGAGGGTGGTAACGAGTCCATGGGTGTTCAGTGTAGCTGGTGCAGTGTCTGTGCTGTGCTGCCTGCAACACTCAGAGATCGGCCTGAGCCAACAACTCGGTCCCCGACATGTCCACGTGGCCGTGCGTTCTATTCCATTCTGGGCCAGAGTAACATATCCCTAGGTTGAACTATAATCATTTTCTCAAGAGTGCACTCTGCAGCGACTGTACCGGACTTCAACCTTCAAGCTCTAAACCTAATCAACCTCAGGCTGACAGCTTGCCTGGTCCGACTCGGGCTTTGCTTGACAACTGGAAACCACGAGGCGAATTCAGTCCCAGCCTTCATTAGCTTCATTACCAGGGTGATTTGGACATTCAGACTTCCATGGGCTCCTCGACCATCAAATGGTATAATGAATACAGTAGTGGATTGACCACCAATGCCACGTTAACCGAAAGCCTACAAGAACGACCTCACCGAAGACAACGCGTCAATCGTCAAAACCGAGTTCCTTGTCCCTCTTGGCTCTTCTCCAGTCCTGCCGTTCCTCATCAGTCAGCGCCCACCAACCTTCCACCTCATCCTCAACGATGCGGCGAAGCACGGACTTGCTTGTCTTCGCGAGCGGGGACGCGATCGGCGAAGAGGGAATTGAAAACGGTGCGTTTGAATTCGAGGCGGCACGTCGGATCAACTCTTGCATCGGGGTCTTTCGGTCAGGTCGGCTGAAAGAATATCGTAATTTTCCTGGGGCGGGCGTTTCTCTCGTGGGACTTGGTTTCGGTGGATCATATTCCTGGACAAGGTCATTATGCTTCGATTTCTTCTGTGGGATCAGTAACGGAAATCATGGAGATCGATATCAAGCCCACCTGAAGCGGTGCAGGTGATTCAGGCTCGGCTGCGCAGGATCGGGTCTTATGATCCTCATTAGTACGCGTATACGCGCTCTCTGTGTGATGTTCGTCGTCTCTACGCTGTTCCTTTTCCTCCTCGCCTGTCGCTACCTGTTCGCTGCTAGGATTTACTTCCGAAAGAGCGTCACTATCAGCAGAATGAGGTTCGCGTGTTCTTTGCTTTCCCTTTCGGCGCTTCACCTTAGACGATGGCTGCCGTTTCGGAGCAAGCACTAGTTCATCGTCACTGTCAGACCTCTGTCGCAGAGACGCATGTACGTCATTGTCGTCGACTGATCTGTGCGCCTGTTCGGCAGGGTTGGCGGACGAGGGCGGGCGATCCTTTATGGACTCGGTGTCGTTGCGCTCCGGATTTCTGCCATCCTTCTTCTTCGCCTTGGCCTGCTTACTCTCTGTCTTGCGCTTCCGCGGTGACATTATGACAATCATTACGGTGGGTTTCTTCTTGGATTTACTAACTCGGCTGCTCTCTGGCCTGGCCGCTGCGCTGTCACTGCCCTTCTCTGCGCTCTTTTGTTTCTTAGGCAATATTGTCCCGTCGTATTCATCCTCACTACCCTCCTTATTGGGGTTCAGATTTTGGCCGAGGTCCACGCCATCAACAACACCCTCTGAAGGTGGCAGGGAATTTGATCGAGGTGTCGTGACACGTGCTGGGAGCGCAGGGGGACAGTTTGGCTCTGAGAGGTTATCTATCGGCGAATGGAGATGAACTGTGCGTTTTCGTTTCCTTGGCTGTATTGGACTTTCTTGTGATGGAGATCCAGATGCAGCAGCTTCAACAGGGGGATGTGGTCGTGGAGGAGTAGAATTGATCAAAGTACTTTCAGGAAATGGATCCGAGAGAGGCAAGAGTGGGCTTGAGCTGGGTAAGGGGGTGGTCACAGGGTCGGAATTTAGCTGCAGATTGTTTCCAACCGGAGTAGCACGTTTGGCTGGGCGTAGATTTACCCTTTTCTTCAGCTTTCGTGTAGGTGTCGCAGCAAGTTCGTCATCAGTGATATCGATGACTTCTTCGTCTGCGTACTGTGAAGCCCGCTTTGTAGCTTTGCGGGCGCGCATCTTGGCTCGCTCAGCGATGTCCGGGGAAAAGTTGTTTAAATCTGGGTTAATGTTCTGGGTAGTTTCTCTTATCACCGTAGGATCGGAATAAGACATGGTCGCGAATTGGTCTCGGTGGTCGGAACTGGATACGTGGGGTAGGATAGGATCACTGATGGATGCGTTCGGTGCGGGATCGGGACCAGTGCGTCTGAATATCGGCCTAGGGCGTGGTCTAGAGCTCTTACTTGAAGATTCCGAAATGGTAGAAAAGTCGACGGGAGGGGGAAGCGGGAAGGACGAGATTGCCGACCTCGCCGAGATGTCATTGTCAGCTCCAACCGAAGAGATGTGTGAAGGCTTCTCAGCAGGTATCGATGTAAAGGTCTTTATGCTAGAGACCGCACCCTCTGGTGAGAACACGATGGTGGGTACGTCACTAGTATGAGGCCAACTAGCTGGGACGATGCGCACCTGAGAGAAGGGTGGAGGTAGAACGGTTATCATCGAGTTGCGGGCTACCTAGCTGGTCTTCCTCTTCGCTATCTTCAATCATCCAGTCATTCTCCCCCTCAGCCATTACGAGAGCGGATGGTGGTTGTCAATGAGAGAGGCGGAGAAAGTGTTGGCGTCTACAATTCGTGTACATACACTAATATAGCTTAAGTAACTTGAAATCCGTCTGTCAACGCGAGACGCGAGACGCGCACTCAACTAGATTATCCACATCTGTTACACATGTTCCCAGCAGACTCGCAACCGCCTACACCGACTCCAACCTCTCCGCCGAGGCCGAGATCTTCGAACAAGGTATTGCCGTCTCCCCTGCGTCCCAACTCTGCACCTCAGCCTTCCGGCTCCCCACGGCCTACTGCCTTACCGATTGCATCCCCTACAACAACCCCACCCGAACGCTCGAAGACAAGGGCCATGGATTTGCTACGCAAACACTATGGGTTAAGTGTCACACCGCCACCCCCGTCCGGTCGACCGACGGATCCGTTGGATTTAGGTCAGAGTTTCTCGAGGACTGTCTCGCGCAGATTTAACAAGGTCTCAGACTCGCCTGTCTTCGACTCGAAGGCATATTATGGCCAGCTCCTTACTACAGCATCGCTCACGACACTGCTGAAGAAAGAGAATGAGCTGCTTACAGGCGAGTTGTTCGGCGATAATGTAGCATATAGTCGTCTTACATGCAGTCTTGTCCAGAGATGAGGCAGCTTGACAGCGAACGTCAAGCTCTTGTCTATAATCACCACCACGAGCTCATCGATGCCACTGATACTATCTCTGCGGTAAGTACATTGGAGTCACTCGCCAGATTCAGGTACTCTTATACGTGATAGATGAAAGAGCGGACCGAAACGCTTGACCGGGACCTAGAACGACTCAAGGCAGCTTTTTCTGAGATATCTCGTCTCAGTGCCCAAGTTGCTATTGAGGGCACTCCTCCATCAAGTTAACTATGCTAAATCTAATACTATTTATCCCATCTTGGCAATGTCATTCCGTCCACCTTGTGCTCTCAACCTGAGAACCGACTGCCGGAGCCTGTTTGGCCGTCAATGAACAGACGGTTTAATATGACAGCCAACTCGACACGTGCCTAATTTGTTCGTCACAGTATTCGTAGATCTCTTGGTAATGTTTCAAGCGATGTCGGCGGTGCATCATCACCAGCATGATGCAAATAGCTGCCATTGCTGCGGTATTTCCTCATGAGTCGACGAGACACCTTCACAGAGCGAAGGTAAATATCTACCTAGGACGACGGCAAGTGTAGTCACCACATATTGCCACAGAGCGACTTCAAAGGGCTCCTCAGGTGGACTGGCACACACATTGTGGAGGCAGTTGTACTGGACATCTAACCTCAGCCTTCAAGGATCGTTGCAAAATAAAGGACGGAGAGGTGCACCGATTGGCACTCCCGATGGTATTGGCACTGTTGCCCAACCAATCGCAATCGTTCACATACTTGCGTCGTCGTATCGCAGAAAAACCTTGCTGTTTGACAGTTGTCACGCACAATGGTGTTCAGAAATCCCGTCCCGGATACGTCTATGTCAGAATATGTGCTAAGCTCGAATACGCAAGGCTGCTTCTCTGTCACATTGGCATAGCTTTGAGAAGGAGCGTCCACAACCGTGATATGCAGATGATCGCGGAAGGCAAAGAGCGAGCTTACGTGCAGATGGAGTGCAGACACACGGAGCCATCAAAGTTATGATAGTCGGCCAGCTCGGATATACTCGATGGTGCGCACTGGTCGTCACGATTGAACTGACATGGCTGACCGACAGCGACAAGTGGGCGGCAAGCATCGCCCTCGTCTGGGCAGAAACTCCCTGGAGGACATAATGCTGGTACTGTTTGATTCGTGCCATATCCAGACGGAAACTCTTCACGCCGGCACTGACGTGGGATGCACATTCCGTTTATGATGCCTGAGCAAAACGTCTGGGCATCGCAGTCACTCGTAAAACCTCTTGTGCGGGGGTCGAGGCGGTTGGAAGTGGTTGAGCACGATTTTCCGAGAGCGGTTGGCGGAGATTCTGAGGCAGCGAGAAGCCCGGAAAGCATCGATTGGAGAAACAGAAACATGAGAAAGACGGCTCTGGGGACGTGCATGAGTGAGGTATTTTGCCGGGTAGTTTTCTCACCGGCAGTCTAAAGAGATAACGATACGCAATCAAACTAGTCCATACCGCTATGCTTGCTTCTTTGGGGAACCAAGCCTCGTATTAGAGCGCTCCTCACACTCCAGGTCTTGTGGCTGATTATCCTTATATCTGGAATGGCATCGTTGCCTGTGCGCTGAACATTGTCAGCGTTGAAGTTAATCGACGGTCAGGCGCCCTTTGTATGGACGTTGCAGGTTATTCCTCATCAGCCTAATCAACAATCTGTCCTGACCGCCTGTTTTTTTGACTAGCCAACGTGAAGCAAATTCTGACTCTTCCTTGCTGTCTGGTTCTTCCATTTAAATCTTATCCCCCTGAATGTCCTTGGTATCGTGCTTACGCTGCTGGGTGGTGGGTGGTACACCATGATTGAATACTATACAAAGCATGGGTACCTCTGCGGCTGAGAATTCGTTGCACCTGGTCAAATTTCACAATCACAATGAGGTCGACGAGCAGGATTACAAGCGGATCCCTCCTTTATCAATCTAACCTAGTTTTGTTTGAAACCCCTTCGTCGCTTTATTATAATCACATATGTGACCTGGTTAACGAGATTTTCAGTCTGCAACATCTATCTGGAAGGATTATCTCTCCGAAGTTCCAACATCAATGTCGCATCTGCATGCTGCTCTCATCATGATTGTCGCGCATAGTCACTTCAAGCGACTTGCGTGGTGGCCATGTCTTCTTCGAAGGTTGCCCTCACCTGAAGTATCATGACTTAGTGCGTAAGCTAGCGATTAATTACGGGATGTGTACCTCCGCATAAAATTGGTCATCCTCGATGACTCTCACGCCCGTCAAAGCAAGCGCCTTGCATACCTCTAAACAGACTTCGTGTGCTTCAGGCGTAGCTGCTGCTGAAGTAAACCCAGGGGTGTGGTTCGCGCCATTCGGCTCTGTTGGAATGGCTGCCAGACAGGATAAACACGTAAAAAAAAAAGACGCTACCAGTGCAACGAAAAAAGACATACAGAACCCGGGATGGATAGAAGGCAACGCTGCAAGAGATTGAGTATTAGGGGCGCGCACGATTGTAAGGGTGTTATACCATATGTTATGTTGCCCTGACGTGGGGGTACTAAGCTCAGTTGGGAATAATATGATCCCGAGCAAGATCCTTACGAAGTCTGTTGACGCGCTGCTAATACCCCATTCGTAGTCAACGGGCCCTGTTTTACATCTAAAAACCCGCGCGAAAGTCTCGGCTATACAGATATCCTCTCAGTGACTGTCACAAAATCTTCAAAAGGACGGGCCAAACCCAATGCTTTATTTTGCCGCAACTCATTTACTGGAGGCTCCATTCCAGAAATCTCAACGCTACATCCGGTGGCCAATGCCGAGGCTCTGGAAGGCGTCGTCAGACCTCAGGGTGGGTGACCAGGAGAGGCAGCCTTACTGAAAACAGGCACGAACGCGTTTATCTGCATCCTTGACCTCCGCGACCGTTGGTGCGCGAACATACCATCTATCCATTGTCAGAAAAGCTTGTCAGTCACAGAGTACAAGACTCACTGCATTTTAGCATTGTCCGGGATAACTAGAATCCAGATTGAGATAAGTTGCAGACAGGGAGAAGTGAAACACGCTCACTGTTTGCGGCCCAGTCTTTGCCCTCAAACACACCATGGATTCGATGTGAAGGTTTCACCTGTTGTCTAAGCAAAGACACATTTGTATACGCAGCAACAGCAGCGTCTAGGGCATTCTGCCCTTGCCACGGAGAGAGTGCAGCATGGGCCCTGAGGGGCTACGATGGCACATGTTGCGAATAAATGAAACGACATTACGTACGTATGGCCACTATATTTCACGGAGAGACGTTGTAAAGCAAGAGAACTACTCAGGCTTGCACTACGCTCCGGACCAGGAGCGGGGTGACACCTATATCAGATTCTATGAGATGTTTACCTTAACAAACTGGGGACGTTCACTCGCATCAAGCATGCGTTCATTCCCTTGTATGCACCTTTTTCGAGCAGAATAACCTTGCCTTGACCACCTTCCTCGGCTGTTTTGTCTTAAACACCGTGCCTACAAAGAAGTGGATATCGTATACCTGGAGTCCCCAGTAAAACGACTTTGCCCGGTATGTTGTGTTCAACCAAAGCCGTTTTGATGGCAAGGGCGACGGCAATTCCAGCTATAGCGATGAGATTATGGCCACATGCGTGGCCAATACCAGGGAGAGCATCCATTTCAGAATTCACGCCGATTACACGCCCTCCATTTCCATGGGAGGAGGTGGCTACCCAAGCGGTATCGAGAAGATAATGTTTTTCCACGTCCCATCCATGCTTCTCCATGAATGCAGAAAGAACGTCATGGGCATACCTTAAGCCATCGCCACGACAAGGGTCAGCTGCCGGTCTATATCTTTCGTATACAGAAGACGCACGTCTCTTTGAACATCAGTTCAGGATGGCCTGATGTTAAATGCAAGTAGTATTGAGCAACTTGAAATACAGACTTATAAGATGGACTAGCTGACGTCACGCACTATGAATGTCTAGACTTAGAAGTCGGAGCTCTTGATTAAGGCTGGAGACTTTTTTTGAAATTGTCTCATAGATGTCAGGTCTGTAGATAACCAGTGAGTCATCATACTTATCCACCTTGCAAAGACGATGCTCTGCCGGCACATTTCGTGCCAACCAGAATTGAGCGTGATCTGTAACCCCAGAACTGGTAGCCATGATCAACGCCAGATACAGTTCTAAGGGTATTGAGAGATGGTTGAACGTGGTGATGCAGAAGAGTTGCGAATGCGAGTGGGCAGATGCAGCCTGAGTCGGAAATCGATGGCTGTGATTGTGATA
>WNFO01006161.1_pt1 | contig 10577 bp, 9 predicted proteins | sample 5400251 | NCBI WGS metagenome assembly WNFO01 (sample SAMN13153354, study PRJNA577476) | soil metagenome | isolation source: 100 cm saprolite under Madrone tree | place: USA:California | collected 2016-06-14 | reverse complement strand
TTGATCAACATGGTGGCTTTCGTTCCCACCGACACCGAGTCAGAGGAATCCTGGTCTGCGCCGGGCGAGCTCAAGGCGCTGGCCGCCGAGTATGCCGGTTGGGACAAGCCCGTCCTGGACACCATCAATTCGCTCGACGAGACCTTTCGATGGGGCATCTACGATCGCGCCCCGTTGCCATACTGGTCGACCAGCCGCATCACGCTCATGGGCGATGCGGCGCATCCAATGGTCCCTCACGTTGGCCAGGGCGCTGGTCAGTCGATCGAAGACGCAATCACGCTTGCCGTTCTTCTGGAGGGATGTACCGTCGTCGACGTCGCAGGCCGTCTAAAACTTTATGAGACGCTCAGGCTTGCGCGGACCAGCCGTGTCCAGGCGCTCGCGCGCGCCGCAGGCAAACTCTATCGCTCCGAGCACGAGAACCCCACGGAGAAGGCCGAGCGCCTGCGCGAGTGGATGGCGCAGGGAAAGTGGGTATTCGAGCACGATGCGGAAAAGGCTGCCCGAGATGCTCTAGCGAAGTCTGGGCACTGAGCGAAGTCGATGGAAACAAAAAGCGCGGGCGAAGGGAAAAATGTCTCAAGCAGCTTTCGGAAACAGATGGTGGATCGTGTTCGGCGCGGCGTTGTCGATGCTGGTGGCTCAAGGGCCGGTCATTCTGTACACGTTGGGCCTGTTCATCAAACCGCTGAATCAGGAATTTGGCTGGGATCGCGCGAGCATTTCTGCCGCCGGCGGCGTTGCCGCAATCTTTTCCGCGATCACCATTCCCTTCGTGGGATTACTAATTGACCGCTGGGGCATCCGGGCCGTTCTGCTTCCGATCGTTGTCCTTTGCGCCTCAAGCGTCGCACTCATTGCCCTGACCCCAAATTCAGTCGTCGTGTTCATGCTTTTATTTGCGATCACCGGCGTTTTGGGATCCGGCCAGGGGCCTCTCGGTTATGCAAAATGCGTCTCTGCCTGGTTTGACGACAGGCGAGGACTGGCCCTGGGAATAACGATGAGCGGGATCGGTCTGGGAGCGGCGCTGTTGCCCCAGTACACCCAGTTTCTCATCGGCAGTTTTGGTTGGCGTGTCGCCTATCTAGGTCTCGGCCTGCTCACGCTGATTGTGGCCTTTCCGGCGGTGTTTCTGTTCATTCGCGAGCCGACCAAAGCTAAGACCGCGGCCGAAGGCGCGCTCGCGCAATCTTCTGCCTCCGAAGACCGGCCGCCCGACCTCGAGGTGCGGGAGGTGCTTGGCGGCCACCGGTTCTGGCTGATCGCGTGCGCCCTGTTGCTGGTTTCGACCGTGACCCAAGGGTTGGTCGTGCACACAGTGCCTCTCTTGACGGACAAGGGTTATTCACCCGAGACGGCGGCAACGCTGATGATTGCGGTTGGCCTTTCTACGATGGCAGGGCGCCTGTTATCGGGATATCTGGTTGACAGAATCTTCGCGCCTTTCGTCGCGGCCTTCTTTTTTCTGCTCCCGTGCCTGGGAATCTACTTGCTCGACAGCACGATCTCACCGGTGGTGGGCATCATCAGTCTCGGTCTGGCATCCGGTACCGAAATTGACATGATTGGATTTCTTACGTCCCGATATTTCGGAATGAAGCGTTTCGGGCAGTTATACGGATACTTGTTCGCGAGCTTCGTCGTCGGGTCGGCTATCGGCCCCTTCATGATGGGCCTGACTTTCGAGCGGCTGCATTCCTACGAACCGGCCCTTTGGACGTTTGGCGCATTCATGCTGACCGCAACCGCGGCGATACTCTCTCTCGGTCCCTATCGCTACCCAGCTGAAGAAAAGATTCCGGCTGGTGCTGGGCGAGTTGTGGACGCTCCTGCCACTGAACGCGCATAAGGGGAAGGTCGTGTACCAGACAACCATTCGACATCTATTTTTAGCTGCAGCTTTCCTTGCCTTTGAATAAACGACTTAGGAATTTGCCATAATAGATTTCATTGATGCTGTCGTTGACGTGCGCAAGGTTTTGGATCTGCTGCCAAACACTTCGCCCGCTACATGGGATCACACTGGCATCCGCGTGGCGGTCGCAAACCCCGTCGCTCGCCGACGGATTGATTTATCTTCCTGTAAATTGAGGTTTTCTTTGCACGCGCGCGGCGGCAATGCCTTCATCGACGTCTTGAGAAAATTCAAGCGCCGAACGGAGTGCGTCGGAAAGCTCGCGCGCCGCGCGAGAACCTGCCGCTTCCCTCAGCTTCACAATGCGCTTGGTTCCTCGTGTTGCCAAAGGCCCGTTGCCGGCAATGACTTCGGCAAGCGCATGCATTTCCGCATGAACGTCGTCCCGCGGAACCACACGTTCGACCAGGCCGTATCGTTCCATTTCAGTGGCGTCGATTTCACGACCCGTGCAGAGCAATTCGAGCGTTCGAGCGGTACCTACGATATTTGGAAGCCGGACTGGCGCGCCTGCGCCTGGAAATCCGCCCCATTTTGCCTCAGGCGACGAGAGGTGGACATGATTGCCGGCGATCCGTATGTCGCAGGCAAGAGCGAGTTCGACAGCACCGGCGCGAACATAACCATTCAGGCCGACGATGACGATCTGCGGCAAGGCTTCGATCGCATCGAAGGTCTCGTTGGCCAGCCGGATTAAATTCAGGACCTGATCCTTGGCAAGTTGTCCCCGCAACGCCGGCGTCAGAATGCCTGTGGAAAAGCATTCGGTCCCCTCGCCGGTGAGCGTCAGGACCTGGATCTCGGGGTTCGAGGCTAGATCCGTCGCTATTGTCCGCAGCTCCAGCAGCAGATCCCGGGAGAGAAGGTTCTGTTCGTTGGGACGATCGAAAACGATGCTGGCAATACGGCCCTGAATGCTAAAGGCAAGCCCCGTCATCACGTATTCCTTCAGATTTTGCGTTGTTCGCACCACGGATTGAAGAACCCGAAGGACATTCCATTCGGGGATCGTTCAAATGACCTGATTGAGCTGTCGCAAAGCAGGTGAGGGCGCATAGGCCTTCGCCGGCGCAGCTGCCGATGAAACGTCGCCGACCATTCCGTAAAGCGTCGTCCGCTGCCGCGGCACGCGACCCGCGGCATGCGCGATGTCTTGCAACTGCGCGGGCGTCATCTCCTGGCCATGAGTCGCTCCAGCGGCCCGTGTAATGCTCTCTTCCATCAGCGTTCCTCCGAGATCATTGGCGCCGCTCTGCAGACAGATGCGCGCGCCATCGCCGCCCATCTTGACCCAGGACGTCTGGATATTCGGGAGCAGGGGATGCAGCACCAGTCGCCCGATCGCATGCATCAGGATCGCCTCGCGGAATGTCGGACCCGAGCGCGATCGCCCCTTCAGGAAGATAGGCGCCTCCATATGCACGAACGGCAACGGGACGAGTTCGGTGAAACCCCCGGTGTCGGCTTGCAAATCCCGCAGGCGAAGCAGATGGCGCGCCCAATGCTGGTAGCGATCGACATGTCCGAACATGATCGTGGCCGTGCTGCGGATACCAAGTCTGTGCGCCGTCCGCATCACCTCGAACCAGGTCTCGGTATTGATCTTGTCCGGGCAAATAATGGCGCGAACCTCGTCGTCGAGGATTTCCGCGGCCGTTCCAGGCAACGTACCAAGGCCGGCAGCCTTGAGCGCGGAAAGGAAATCGTGCAGCGACAGGCCCAGCGTCTGCGCGCCCTGCTGGATTTCCAACGGAGAGAACGCGTGGATATGGATGTCCGGCGCCGCCGATTTTACGGCACGACAAATGTCGAGATAGGTATTGCCGGTGTAGTCGGGATGAATGCCTCCCTGCATGCAGACCTCGGTGGCGGCCCGTGCCTCGGCTTCGACCACGCGCTGGCTGATCTCGGCGAGCGACAGCAAATACGGCTTGCCGCGCAATGCTTCGCTGGTCTTGCCTTTGGAAAAGGCACAGAATTGGCATTTGAATGAACAGATGTTGGTATAGTTGATGTTGCGCGTGATCACATAGGTCGCGTTGTCGCCGACCACGTCGCGCCGCAGTGCATCCGCTGCCATGCAGATTGCCGAAAAATCCTCATCGCGGGCACGAAACATCGTAACGATTTCAGCCTCGTTTAACGTCACGCCCTTTTGGGCTTTATGGATAAGTTGCGACATCCCGTCCCCGATGATGGCGGGGCGGTTGATCGCGAGTGCGGTATCCTTTGCCGGAAGCGGATCGTCCCGGCCCGGCCTCCAGTCATCGTCAACGGGCCATCCGTCCGCATCGACGGACTTCAGCACCGCCGGCCGCAATTTCCCATCGATCCAGGTTTCGGACTTGCGCACGTATTCCGGATAGACGGCGAGGCGCTGCACCAGCTGCTTGCCGGCTGCGGCGGTAGCGCGCTCAAGTTCAACCAGGTGCGGCCAAGGCGCTTCGGGATTGACCCAATCCGGCGTCACCGGCGAAACGCCGCCCCAATCATTGATGCCCGCATCGATCAATGGGGTGAGATTTCCGGGGCTCAAATTGGGCGGCGCCTGAATATTCATGCCGGAATCGAAGATCAGCCGGGCGACGGCGATCGTCCAGATATGATCCTCGATCGAAGGCGCGATGCTGTCCTTCATTCGCGTGGCTGGCTTCGGCCGGAAATTCTGAATGATGATTTCTTGGAGATGGCCGTGGCGATCGTGCAGATCGCGTAACGCCAGCAGGGCTTCGATGCGCTCCCGTCGGGTCTCGCCGATGCCGATCAGAATCCCCGAGGTGAACGGCACTTTGTGCTCGCCGGCAGCCTCGATCGTCGCGCGACGAAGTGCTGGACTTTTGTCGGGACTTCCGAAATGCACGCCGCCTTGTCGCATGAGCCGCTCGGAGGCGCTCTCCAGCATGATCCCCTGCGACACCGATACCGTCCGTAGCCGTGCGAGGTCCGCGGGTTGCAGCAGGCCCGGATTGAGATGCGGCAACAGTCCGGTCTCGTCAAACACCAGTTTTGCCATCGCCTGGAGATAGGCCAGCGTCGTCGGATATCCCAGCGCGTCGAGTGCGGCTCTCGCGGCGCTGTAACGAAGCTCCGGTTTGTCACCGAGGGTAAAGAGCGCTTCGCGACAGCCGGCCGCTTGGCCGGCGCGCGCGACGTGAAGAACCTCATCCGGGCTCATGAATGGCTTTTCGAGCCGATGCGGCGACTGAGCAAATGTGCAGTAGTGACAAACATCACGGCACAGTCTGGTCAACGGGATGAAGACTTTTCGCGAATAGGAAACGACATGGCCATGTGCTCGGTCGCGCCTGCTGGCAGCCGCGCGGAGCAGCGAGGCGAGGTCATCAACCCGGAGGAGGGCGTAACACGCATCCGCCGACAGCCGCTCGTCATCGAATGTATTCAAGTCGCTCCTCACTGAGGTTTTCCGCCGGAGAGCAACTGTGTCTCATACGCCGTGGCGAGGCCGGGTGGAACGGGCCGCGTGGCAACTCCCAGGTCTCTTTCCAAGTCTCGTCTCAAGTCTCGCAGAAGTCGATCGGTCAATGTGGAGGTGCGTCGATCGAGAAATCTCGCAAGGTCTTCCGGGCTGTCGATGTCCCTGCCGAGTTCCGGACTGTTCAGGACGTGACACGTAAGACCCGACCGTTCGGCCGCGGCGAGGTGCTTTGCAAAACTCCCAGCGCCGAATTCCGGCCGTATCGCATGGGGTGGTCGGCAGGCCAGCAGATTGGTGCCGCCGTCATTGATCGCCGGCGCAAGGACGAGGGAGCCGTTCTGGTCGAGCGCGACGAGGGCCTGGTGCAGCACCGCGATCGTGACTTCCGGGACGTCTGCGGGCAACATCAGAAAGCCGCCGGCGTCCTGAACAATCACATGTCTTGCGGCTGCTTCGATTGCCGAGTTGAGATCTGACGAAGCTGCCTCCTGCAGCACCTGCGTGCCCGCACTCTTCGCAATCCCCGATGCTTCCGGGCTGGATGTTATGACGATGACATTTGACGGCAAGACGACCGATGCGACGACATTCAACACATCGATGAGCATGGTCCGAGCCAACGCTGCCCGCTCCGGTGGTTGAAGAATGCCGGACAGGCGCCGTTTTGCGAGGTCGAAAGTCTTGACCGGAATAATGACGGGAAAGCTGATCATCTGGCCGCTCCCCGATGCGATAGGGAATTTACCCTCAGCGACGCGGCAGCGTCGATGACATCTCGGGCAAGTTGGATCTTTTGCTCGATCGTCGTCATGACGGTAGGCACGACGAAAGTTTGGACAGACAAACCGCGAGCTTCGCTTTCATCCGAGACATCGACGACCAACGCATCGATCAGGCCCTGATAGTGGGCAGCGATCGATCGCTGCGATGGCGCAAAGCTCAGTTCCGTCATGATTTTCGCGGTCGGCCCTTTTATCGCGGCGCCGCCGACAATGGGAGAGATTGCGATCACCGGCGCGGAGCTGTTTCGCAGTGCCGCCGTGAGGGCGGGAATGGCGAGGATCGGATCGACGCTCAGATAGGGATTGGACGGGCAAATGATGATCGCGTGCAGGGCAGGGTCCGATAGCGCGCTTAGAACGCCGGGAGCAGCCACCGCACTTGCGGCGCCTTCAAACTGAATCGATTTTATCCGGGGTACGCAGCGTAGCTTCACAAAGTACTCTTGAAACGGCAAAACGCCCTGATCGGTATCGATCATGGTCGAGATGACCTCATCGGTCGCTGGCACAATGTTGGACCGGATATCGAGTAGTTTCGCGGCCCGAGCGACGAAATCGCTCAGCGATCCGCCCCGGTGCAGATGCTGGGTCCTTGTCACATGAAGGGCGAGGTCCTTGTCGCCGAGCCGGAACCAATCGTCGCCGCCGAGCCGTTTCACGTTCTCGATGAAATTCCAGCTTTCCTCCGCGCGTCCCCAACCCCGCTCCAGATCGCTGAGGTTTCCGAGCGTGTAAAGAACGGTGTCGATGTCGGGGCAAATCCGCAGGCCCAGATGTTCGAAATCATCACCGACGTTGACGACGATCGTCGTCGTCCCGGGTTGGGAAATCCGCTCCAATCCCAGGGCAAGTTTCGCTCCGCCCACGCCGCCGCACAGCGCGACGATCTTTTTTTCTTCTCCTCGGTAATGACGCCCTGCGGCTACCGGTCCGGTCATCGGAACAGGTCCTGGCCTGCAGGGCGGATCAGCGCGACTGCTGGCAGCGGATGGGTGCTCCGTTTAAGTCCCCTCAAGATTACCACGGGACATCCCTCCGCGGCCTGTCCCATCAAGAGCGACGCACTGGCCGCAATTTCGTCGGCAGTGGCGATCTCGGTGACGCGGAGAGGCCGCCCAAACAGATCCGGCCTATTGACGAAACTCTGAAGCGAATTGACTCCTGCGGCTCCGATCGCAACACCCACGACACCGTTGCGCCACGGCCGACCAAAACTGTCATTGATCACCACGCCGCATTCGATGTTGAAAGTGGTATCGAGCCTCTCTTTGATGTCCGCCGCCGAGCCATCGGGATCAATCGGGAGCAGCAACGCGCGCTCACCTTGTGCATGCGAAATGTTCGACTGGTCGATCCCGGCATTGGCCATGATGTATCCCAGGCGGTGAGCGACGATCAGCACGTTGTTTTCGGCTCGGATAATTTGTGTCGATTCGGAAAGCACGAGCTCGACGAGCCGTGGGTCCTTTTTAAGCTGAATTGCCAACGCCTTCGATTGGGCAGACGGGGTCACATCGCTCAAATTGACGTATCTGCCCTCGGCCTTTGACACGATCTTCTGCGCAATCACCACGACATCGCCATCGTTGAGGGCAATTCCGGCCTTTAAACAGGCATCGGATATCATCGACGCAAGTTCGTTTCCCGGCTCGACGAGCGGGAAATCCGGAACTGCGAGCAATGTAAGTTGATGAAACATCGTCAGTTTCGTGACTGAAGAGGAATGCCGGTAATGCGAATACCGGCCCCATTCACTTTGTAGCGCCGATTAATACCGATCAGAACAGACGTCAGCGCCTCGGCTGCAACGGAGTTGGCCAAACCTCCGCCATCGATGCCGCGCATTCCGGCGGCTTCCGCCAGTGTGATCACCAAGTCTCGCGCCGTCTTGTCGTCGCCAAACACAAGTACGTCACAATCGACCTTTCCGCCTGCGTGCACCTTGGCAGCCCCCACATTATGAAAGGCAGAAACAACCTTGACGTCCGCCCCGAGTATCGTCTTCGCTTCGAGCGCGGCCGAGCCTCCATCAGGTAACTGCACGACGGAAACTTTCGGCGGAACAAGGGGTACGACGACATCGACGACGATCTTGCCGGATGCGGTAGGCTTGATGGCTTCCAGGATCTGCGCGTGGTTCGAATAGGGCACCGCGACGACGATGACTTCCGCTGCCTTCGCAGCTTCGATATTTTCGGCTCCACGCACTTGCTGACCGATTTGTGCCGCGGCTTCGATCGCGCGGTCGGCGCTTCGTGAACCTATGATGACGGGGTAACCGGCTTGCGCCCATCGCCGCGCCAGCGCGGAGCCGAGTTCGCCTGATCCTCCGAGAACCGCAATTGCTGGAAGCTGACCCATCCTTATTTTCCTTCAATTGCGGTGCGACGCATTCGCGCTTGCGGTATCGGAGAACTCCATTGTAGGTTTATGCAATGTGAAATCAATTATGGATTTGGGGAGGCCACCAAGTGCTACAAAACGCTTTGTCGTCGAGAGTCGGTCTGCATGCGAAGCTGGCGTGCATCACGGTTTTGGCAGCGGTAACGACAGGGCTGGTACACCAAAGTTACGCTCAAACCCAATCGCCGGTTGCCGTTAGGGCCGCCTATATTCCGGTTGTAACCTGGCTTCCCGCGTGGGTTGCGAAGGAGAAGGGGTTTTTTGCAGCGCACGGGCTCGATGTCACGCTTAGCGTCGCGCAAAACCTCTCGACACTGCCGGGAACGGTCGGAAAGCAGTTTGAATTTGTTCCAAGCACCGCGCCCGACCTGCTGAAATCAGTCGCCTCCGGACTCGACGTCGTCGCCGTCGCCTCCGAAGTTTTTGAGACGGAGGATAACCCTTCGACGCATGTCATTGTTGCGAAGGATTCGGGTATCGCGGGGCCGAAAGATCTGGCCGGAAAGCTGATTGCGACCCCAACGATCGGCGGCGTGATCCACGTGTCGGTGCTTTACTGGCTGAAGAAAAACGGTGTCGACCCCGCGAGTGTCAGAGCCGTGGAAGTGCCGTTTCCCAATATGCCCGATCAACTCAAGGCTAAGCGTGTCGACGCCGTCGAATCCCTTGAACCGTTCGCCGGCGCGCTCCGTGCGAACGGCAATGTCTCGATCGCGACCCCTCTGCTGTCGGTCGGCAAGGATGTGCTGTTTCCGTTCTGGATCTCGCAGGGCGCGTGGGCGCGCGCCAATCTTCCGACGATCAAGGCCTGGATTGCAGCCCTCGAAGATGCAAAAAGCTTTATCGAGAAAAATCCCGCGGAGGCGCGTAAGATCATGGCGCAGTACACCAAATTGCCCGAGGCTGTGGTGCAGGCGACGCCGTTCCCGACCTACCGCTTTGCCATCAAGCCGGCGGATATCCAGGTCTGGGCCGCAGCACTTAGGGATGTCGGTCAGCTCGACAAGGAAGTCGACTCCTCCAAATTGGTTGTGACGCCATAGATGAGTTCGGCGGAAAAGAGATCCGATCCCAGCGAAAAGGCCGCAGGTCCGGCATTCGAGTGCCGATCGGTCACCGTCGAGCTTCTTCACAAGTTCAGCCGCAAGCGCATCATCGAGGATATTTCCTTTCTGGTTCGATCCGGAGAGTTCTTGACCATCGTCGGTCCTTCGGGAACCGGCAAGACCACGCTGTTGAGGGCCATGGGAGGTCTGACGCCGACTGCGAGCGGCTCGGTCCTGGTGCAAGGAAAGCAGCTCGACGGTCCGCCCGACGACGTCGTCATCGTCTTCCAGGATTATTCCAACGCTTTGTTACAGTGGCGCACCGTCGCGGCCAACGTGGCGTTTGGAATAGAACGAGCGCTCGATCGCAGGGAGATCGAAAAACGGGTCCACGGCGCGCTGGCCCTTGTGGGTCTTGAAAACAACGCGGAGGATTATCCGTGGCAATTGTCCGGCGGCATGCAGCAGCGTGTTCAAATCGCGCGCGCGCTGGCGCTGCGTCCGGCCGTAATGCTGATGGACGAACCGTTTGCCGCGCTCGATGCCATGACCAAAGCATCCATGCAGGACGAACTTCTCCGGGTTCGCGATCGGACCGGGACAAGCTTCGTCTTCATCACCCACGATATCGAGGAGGCGGTCTACCTGGGCGACCGGATCGCCGTTCTGAAGGGCTCCCCCGGACGAATTGAGCAGATATTCGAAATTGGTCTGCCGGCGCCGCGCGATCAGCTATCGACGCGCCAGCTGCCAAAGTTTCTCGAATATCGCTACGCCGTGCACCAGGCCATTGGGCGCGGATATGCATAAGAACAGCTTCATCGCGCGGATCAATTGGCCCGGAACCGCGGTGTTCGTTTTTGTCGGTATCGCATGGGAAGCGGCGGTCCGATCGGGATTGCTCGAATACGAATATCTGCCAGCGCCGTCGGCCATCGGTCTGGGGTTTGGCGAACTCGCCGGGCAAGGGATTTTGGCGCCCGATATTG
>WNFO01024360.1_pt1 | contig 10579 bp, 12 predicted proteins | sample 5400251 | NCBI WGS metagenome assembly WNFO01 (sample SAMN13153354, study PRJNA577476) | soil metagenome | isolation source: 100 cm saprolite under Madrone tree | place: USA:California | collected 2016-06-14 | reverse complement strand
CACGCCGACAAACTCATGTCCAATCGTTCCCTGAAAACCGGCATAGCCGCGCGCAATCTCCAGATCGGTGTTGCAGATTCCTGAAAGCGTCACGCGGACGACGGCTTCGCCATCGCTGATCGGCTTTGGCACGGCCGCGATCTTCAATCCACGATTCTCATAACGAAGAGCCTTCATAAAACTAGAGGTCGGAGATCCGAGGTCAGCAGTCAACATGACGAAATAATGTTTACCCGGGCTTCCGTTCTCCGACCTCCGTTCTCCGACTTCTGTTCTTAGAACTTCTTCGTTTTCTCGTAAACATTCTCAGTCGTGAGTTCTAAAGTTTGTCCTTGGCCGCTAAGATTGATCGGCAATCGCCACTCGAGACTTTCTCCATTCGGCATTTCCGCCGTGGCGCGGACCCACCAATTCCCCAGGGTTAACTTCACATTGGCGCGTTTATTTTCGTCGAATCGCGTGCGCACGGGCTCGAGGCCCTTCAGTCGCCGGCCCAGGAAATCGTCAAACCGCTTTTGCGCCAGCGGGCTAGCGAAATAGTCGCGCTGTAAGGCCGCGAAATCTAAAGGGTAGACTTCGACGCGGCTATCGATCGGCGCAGCCTCGACACTCAAAGCGATCGTCACTTCAATTCCAGGTTCCGCGTCTCTATTGCAGAAACAGTCCGCCAACCAGCCCGATGGCCAGAATGACTTTGATTATTTTGACCACCATTAACGAAGACTCTTGCGGCTTATCTCCTAAACCGCCTCACATACGCGATCAACTCATCGATCTGCGCTTCGGAGAGTTTCTTTTTGAAAGCCGGCATTTTGTTGCGGCCATTGCTAATCGAATTAAAAAGGCGCTCGTCGCTCACGTCATTCTGCCAGGCAGCGTCGGTAAGATCGCGCGCGTGGACATGTTTCGCGTGCAAGGATTTCGCGCGACCGTCTTTGCCATGACACGAGGCGCACTTATCGTCGAACGTCGTCTTGGCGTCGCCTGGAACTTTAATACCCTCGTGCGCTCGCGAGACGTAGGAAAAACCCAAAACCACCACGACAGCTACAATCAACCAGAGCCACAATTGTATTTGCTTCTTCATCCAGTCTCGATCCTCCTCAGTGAAGGTTAATGCGATCTTCTATGGCCAATCAGCAGTTAGTGTCAGAACCGCGAGCGGTAGCGACCGGATCATGAAGTCAACCTTGAATTGTATGATTCCGTCGCTACCCCTCAGGGTTCTCAAGTTATGTATTGCGAGTCCTCTAAGCGTGTCGTATTTGATCCGGTCGCTACCGCTCGCGGTTCTGACACGGCGCTTCGCCTCCTACTTATAACTCCATTTCAGGTTCTTTGTCGCGTGACGTTATGCGAGTCAATGCGCGATAATCGGGACCGTGACCAAAGCATTGGAAGATAAACTACGCGAAGAGTGCGGCGTGTTCGGCATTTATGGACACCCGGAAGCGGTGCGCCTGACCTATCTCGGCATGTATGCGCTGCAGCACCGTGGCCAGGAATCATGCGGCATCGTAGTGTCGAATGGCGGGCGACTGCATTCGGAACGCGATATGGGCCATGTCTCGGAAGTATTCGATCAAACGCGTCTGGATCGCCTGCCGGGCACCAGTGCGATCGGCCACGTTCGTTATTCCACTGCCGGAGAAGTTTCGATTCGCGAATGTCAGCCATTTCTGGTTGCTTGCCAGCATGGACAGATTGCTATCTGTCACAATGGCAATCTGCCCTTCGCTCGCGAAGAACGAAAAAGATTAGAAAGAGATGGCGCGATCTTCTCCTCAACCTCTGACACCGAAGTCGTGCTGCACGGCGTGGCGCGGTCGCGCGCGGCCGGTGCGACGGAAGCAATTCCCGAAGTGTTGCGCAACACGGAAGGCGCGTTCTCGATGTTATTTCTGACCCCGACGGAATTGATCGCGATTCGCGACCCGCGTGGCTTTCGTCCCTTAGCGCTGGGACGCTTGAATGACGCGTGGGTGATTGCTTCGGAAACCTGCGCTTTCGATCTGATCGACGCCAAGTACGTTCGCGACGTCGAACCCGGAGAGATGATCGTCATCAGTGAAGATGGTCTGCGCTCGTCGCATCCGCTGCCCCCACAGCAACATTCGATGTGCATCTTCGAGCATGTCTATTTCTCGCGGCCCGACTCAATCATCTTCGGCCAGTCGGTCAACCGGTCGCGACACAGAATGGGCAAGCGTTTGGCGATTGAACAACCCGCGGACGCCGATATCGTCGTGCCGGTCCCCGATTCCGGCGTGCCGGCGGCGATTGGTTATTCGGCTGAGAGCGGACTGCCGTTTCGCTTTGGCCTGGTACGCAATCACTACGTCGGCCGCACGTTTATCGAGCCGAAACAATCGATTCGCAGCTTCGGCGTGCGTATTAAACTAAATCCCGTGCGGCATCTGATCGAAAACAAGCGTATCGTGCTGATTGATGATTCGATTGTGCGCGGCACGACGGCCAAGAAGATCGTCCGCATGGTGCGCGAGGCCGGCGCCAGAAAAATTCACGTGCGCATCTCCTGTCCACCGACTGTCGGCCCTTGTTATTACGGCGTGGATACGCCAAACAAATCAGAATTGATCGCCGCGAATATGTCCGTCGAAGAGATTCGCGACTTCATCGAAGCCGACTCACTCGGCTATCTTTCGTTGGATGGCATGTTGGCAGCGACCGGCCTCAGCCCGGATGAATCCTGCGTCGCTTGCTGGAACGAACGATACCCGACGCGCATTACCAGCGAGGCGGAGACGATGCATGCGCGCGATCAAGCCGCGGCGCCAACGCGGGTTGCGGTGGAAATTTAGCGGAAGCTGCCGGCTACCTCATCACGAATTGAGAATTCTGAGAACGCCTATTGTTATCGTTCGTAGGCCGCTGCACGCCGAGGACGCTCTGCACGATCTGAAGTTTGGCGCTGAGACGCGGTTCGGGCAATTGGAATTTGTCCGCGGTCATCCGCGCCTGATCAAAATCGACCTTGGCCAATGAAGCCAACTCTTGCCCGAAGCGCGATACCATTCCGACCAGATCGTTGTCGCTGCGCAGAGACAATTCGCCCTCTTTGAAGATCTCTATTTCGAATCCGTTCAGCACCTGCGCCGCCGACAGCAACTCGTTGAGTTGCGCAATTCCCGGCTCGAGTACTTCAAAGCTGCGTTTCGAATCGACTGCCGAAAATGCGTCCGCGACTTTCAATTGATCCTCGAACTGTTTGTAGTTCGTGACGCGCTTGTTGACCAGATTGCGTGCGTCGTCGAGGAAGCGCAGCGCCAGCTTCGGATTGTCTTTCTGGGTCGCAGTGGAGAGCTCGATTAAGTACTTCACGCGATCCGAATCAGATGGCAGAGCGGCGAGCTTCTGTTTGATCTCATCGAGTTTTGCCGCCGACGCGGTGGTCGTCAGACGCTTGAAATCCACCGCCTGCATGATCGAATTGCGCGTCGATTCATCCAGATGATCGTTGGCGATTTGCAGCGCGCGATCCGGGTTGCCTTCATCGACAGCCTTTTGCGCGGCCTGTTGATAGAGGCGCGATTGCATCTGTGGCGGCGCGGTCTTCGCCGCTGCTTCCAGACTGTCGCTGGTACCCTGCTGCATTGCGGTGCGCATCTGATTTCCATATGTCATGCTGGCGTTGTTTCCCATGCCCAAGTCGGTCATCTTCTGACGCACCGTCTGTGACCGCTCGGGCAGATACTGATCTATCTGGGTTAACACCGCTGCCAGGCCGAAAAGCAAAGTACGCGCGTTGTTTTGCCGGTTCTGGGCGTCGTCAGTCGTAGTCTGTTGATTTGGCGGCATCCGAAAGCGGCCACCAGGACCAGCGCCGCGGTTGTTGTTGCCGGGCCCGAGCGACGTGGCATTGAGCGCCGCGGTAATCGCATTGTCGAGAAGATCGTGATATGCAGACTCGCTCAAAACCTGAGTCGAATTGTTTCGAGCATTCGTCGTATTTGCTTGCGTCGTTTGATTGCTTGCTGTCCCGGTCACCCGCGGTCCGGGCAACAGCAAGTTAAGCGCGAGGCTTGCCGCTTCTCGCGTCGTTAGCAGGTTCTCCGATCCCAGACGGCCCAGGGCCTTCTCCGATAGTTTCTTGAAAGCTTCTTCATCTTTCGACTGCAATTGCGCGAGCACTCGGTTCAGCGCCGTTGGATATTCACCTTTATCGAGGGCCTCAGAGGCTTTCTGATAAGCCACCTTTGGATCGGTGGCCGCGATTGTCGCCAGCAGGTTCTGTTCGAGATTGCCTTGTGGATCAAAACCAACTCTTCTGCCGCCACCCGCGTTGGTCGTATTCGTTTGCGGTTGCGTCGAGCGCAACAGTTGATAACCAAGCTCCGCATCGTGGCGACCAGCGGTGAGCACCAACTCCTGGCGCAACTGATTCAACGTCTGCATCTCGTCGCGGTCGGTACGGTCCCCTTCCAGAATCATCTGCGAGAGCATCGCGCCGGCATCGGACAGCAAACCGCGCGCCCGCACTGGGCTGCGATCCCAAAGCATGTCGCCGGCGGCAATCTGGACGCGAATGCGATTCTCCGGCAGCTTCAGCGCCCCGGCCTCGCTCACCACCTGTTCAAGCAGCACGGCCGCTTTCTTTTCCAGCTTCGCTTTCTCTTCCTGTTGTTGTTGGGGATCCGGTGAGGACTGCGCGGTGGCCGTTTGACTGGTAGCATCTTGTGCGCTTGCGAATCCAGTGGATGCCAGCAGGATCAGAAACGGAGCGATCTTCTTAATCAACATATTATTCTTACCTCGAAAAAACTATTGGAGAGCGGCTGTGTCTGAATGCTTTAGACGATGATACAGACGATTTGGTTACCTAAACGTCTGGAGAGACACCACTAATGTATCAGACGCATTTACTTGACGGTACTCATGAGGTAACTTTGGCTCTCTCGCAGGCTCTAGCTTTTTGGATATGGAGACAATTAAATGGAGCAAAGAAGCGTAACGCATCATCGCTGGCACGATATCCCGAGGGAAGAATTATCAGAAACGCTTGCGCGGAAGCTGATCACCGGCGATCGTATGATGCTGGCCCACGTCTATCTCAAGAAGGGCGCGATTGTGCCGCGTCATTCGCATGAGAACGAGCAGATTACTTACATTCTCGAAGGCGGCTTGCGCTTTTGGATTGGCGCGGATGAATCGCAAGTCATCGATGTGCTCGCGGGAGAAGTGCTGCTGATACCATCGCACGTTCCGCACAAAGCGGAAGCCCTCGAAGATACGCTCGACGTCGATATCTTCAGTCCGCCGCGACAGGATTGGTTGGACAAGACAGATGATTATCTGCGGCAGAAGTGATCCATCCGCCGATTACGCAGATTTCACAGATTTAGCTAATACCGATCAGAGCGCGCCGTTACTCGCTGACTAAGTTCTAAAATCTGTGTAATCGGCGTAATCTGCGGAAAGGCCTCCATTGGATCTCGGTCTCAAAAACAAAGTAGCCCTTGTTGCCGCCGCCAGTCGCGGACTCGGTCGCGCAGTTGCAGAAGAACTCGCGGCAGAAGGCGCTTCGCTCCTTTTATGCTCGCGCAGCGAACAAGCAATCAACAAAGCCGCAAAAGAGATCGCCCAAACAACCGGCGCGAAAGTTCTCGCTGTCGCTGCTGATGTTTCCAAGAAGGATGAGATCGTGCGGTTAAGGCAATTCGGCGTCGAACGATTTGGCCGCATCGACATTCTGGTAACGAACGCCGGCGGCCCACCCGCAGGCCAATTCGAAAGTCTCAGTCAAGAGCAATGGGAGGCCGCGACGCGCTTGACCCTCTTCAGTGCCGTCGAATTGGCGCGTCAAGTTTTGCCCGGCATGAAAGAGCGACGTTGGGGACGAATTCTCAACATCACTTCCATCGCCGTGAAACAACCTGTCGATAACTTAATCCTTTCGAACAGTCTGCGCGCCGCCGTCACTGGATTTGCGCGGACGTTAGCAAATGAAGTCGCCCCTTTTGGCGTCACTGTCAACAACATCATGCCCGGCTACACGCGTACCGAACGAGTAGAAGAGTTGGCGCACATGATGGCTGAAAAGGAAGGAACCACGCCGGCCGAATTCGTCGCGCGCTGGGAAAAAGAAATTCCGATGCGATCTTCTCAAAAAGCTATTTTGGACAGTACTGGTCGCAGACCTCCCGCACATCAGACGGCATAGCCGAACAATAGAACATCATGAACTGCACACATCTCGACCAGATTAAGGAAGTAACACCCAGCGCCAACGGTTGTGAAGACTGTCTGCGCATCGGCGCCACGTGGGTCCATCTGCGCCTCTGCATGATGTGCGGCCACGTCGGCTGCTGTGACTCGTCACCAAACAAACACGCCACGAAACACTTTCATGCTACGCAACATCCAATCATCAAATCATTTCAGCCGGACGAAGAGTGGGGCTGGTGCTTTGTTGATGAAATGATGTTTGATGAACTGTGAGATTTCAGTAGCGTCAAATAAACAAATCCGCTGGTACATGGAAGTAATCTGCTAATGCTCGCGCATGAGTCTTGCTGATTCCTCGTTTGCCGTTGAGTACTTCAGAGGCAATTCCCTTCGACCCGAATACTTCCCATAGGTGAGTTTGCTTTACTTCACGGGACTCCATTAAGTGCTGGAGTACTTCCAAGGGACTAGCGTCTCGTGGGTGGTAATACCGTTCTTCAAAGTCTTCAACTAGCCTGGTAAGTAGTTTTAGAAGCTTCTCTTCTTCAGGCGACAAGCCTTCACCCTTGTCCATCAGTTTTTCAATAACTCTTAGCATGCGCTCGTTCTCTTCTTCCGTTTCAATAATGACAGGCATCGTTTGAGACAGAAGTCTCTTATAACGTGTCGGGTCTATTCTCCTAACTGCTCGTTTCATTCTTTCCACTTTTTTAAGTCGTATTCTTTGTGCGTCATTACTGCGACGATGAAGATCGTCTGGCTACGATAAACGATTCGGGCAATCAACCTGTAATTATCACCTCTTATATTGAAGACAACATATCGCCCGACCAGATCAGCGGATGGATAAGTCCGCTTCAATTCAGCAAGATTTTGCCAGTTAGCTTTCTTTGCCGTCTTGTACCATGCTGTCAAGGCGCTCTCTGCGTCGCGATGGAGTTCTGAAAAGTCGCGAATTAGTCTGAAGCTGATTACGTTCACCGCAAGCTCCTCTTCTAATGCTTTCGTTCGATTTTTTCATCGCTGTTATCTCCCTTTCCAGCGCTGACAGATTAGCCCTCCCCGGACCCAGTTTTTCAAAATGCTCCGCCTCGGGGAAAGCGGCGCAGCACGATAGTTATGTTCTCATGATGAGAACCTGTGGTCAAGCGGCGTTGACTAATTGGTTAAGCCACCGGACTCGTCCAGTAACTCTTTCAAATGCTGCTGCCAGATCGCCGCAATCGTATGCGTGCCGTGGCCGCGTGTTTGATCGCTGATGGGAATCATGACGAAGCGGCCGCGCTTGACGCGTTTGATTTCGCGCTCGATGATTCCCATTTCGGGTGGGTTGATAAAATCGTCGGCGGAATTGACCGCGACCAGCGGCGCTTTGATCGCTTCCAGCTTCGGCGATGGATTGTACTCGCGGGAAGAATCGATTTGATAAAGCAGATCGTTGGCGTCAAGACGCGCGACCGCCGGCTTCACGCGATCTTCATAAAATTTGTCGGCTGCGTCGCGTGTCGGCGCCTGCTTCTGCCAGAATAGAGGCGCGCTGCCGGCCAACAATAAAAGATTCTCAGCCGCGGTCAAACCTTGCAGCGGCTCAGTTTTGTATTCGCCACCGTTCCACGCGGGATCGTTACGAATTGCATCCATCGCCATACGCCGCCAGACGCGGTTGCGGCCGGCAATCTCGACCGGCAAACTCGCCAGCGGCATCAGCGCGTCCATGAAATCCGGATAAGTTTCTCCCCAAACCCATGTCTGCATGCCGCCCATCGAAGTGCCCATCACCAGCCGCAAATGATTCACACCGAGCTTCTTTGTCAGCAACTCGTACTGCGCCGCGACCATGTCGTCATAGGTGTAGTGCGGAAACTTCGCGTGCAGACCGTCACTTGGTTTGCTTGAACGGCCATGCCCGATGCCGTCCGGCAGGATGATGTAATAACGGGTTGCGTCGAGAAGCTGTCCCGGTCCAAACAGTACGTTCGCAAACTGCGGCGAAAGAAACTGCGTGCCCGCGCCGCCAGTGCCGTGTCCAATCAGAACGGCGTTGTTAACGAGCCCGGAGCCGTTGCGGGTTGGCGACCCAATCGTGCGGTAATGAATTCTTAGTTCAGGCAGAGTCTCGCCGCTGTGAAAGCGAAAATTCGCGATGACATAATCGCCCTCGACGGGGGCAGGATAATTTCTTGGGGGCGGATTGGAAGTTTGAGCAAATCCAGCGATGGCAACGATGCAGAGAGAAATAACGGGCAAGACAGATCGCATGACGCATCTCCTTAGCGAGTTTTTGCCGAGTAGCTTATCACTCGAGGAACTAATATCAATGAAGAATTCTTTCAACCGCGAGATTATCCAAGTGAGCTTTCTCATCGTGGCCACAAATGTCTCCGAAGCTGTCGAATACTTGCGTGGAAGAGACGAAAGAATCAGCGTGCGCGCAAAACGAAAGACAGATAATGAAGGCAGCGAACATTTTCATGTTCTAAACCATTATCGAACACTACTGTCGTGCTTTCCTACGCCCCGGGTGCATTTCGTTGCGTTTACGATTGACCTTTAGCGACTGAGGCGCGACCGGCCCTCAGCTTGCACTGATTTATCGCACAAAAGGAGGCCATTATGAAAAGAGAGACGCTAGCAAAGCCAAGGTCAGAGAATAAGGAGGAAGGCTGGGAGCCTTCGACGCCGGATCCTTTGAGGAGAGAAGATCGATCTCTGGACATCGGCGAGTCGGGACAGTTCGCGCCGGGTGGCTATTACAATCAACAGGCGGTCACAGGTCGCGGACGCTCGCATCTCGATGATTTGGTGCCTGACGAGCACATAAAAAGGAGCGTCAAGGAGCAGGACAAGTAGCACGTCCAGTCGATCAAAAGGGGCTGGTTTAGAATCGAATGCGGAGATCTTGTGGAGATAAACTATGGGCGAACAACAGTCGCAAAAGCGCGGAGTCAAGTCAGATGCGCAGAAGCGTGCAGGTTCTCGTTATGATTACGATCCGGCGCCTGCGAGTGGTCCGGATGCCGGCGCTTTTGGTCGGCACGCTCCCGACAGACAGTCTGACAAAGACGCAGCGCTATCAACCAACGTAGATCGCGGCGGTCAAGACCAGCAGAGTCGACGCAGCGAGCGAACAGAGTAGCAGAAATGAGCGGGTGGATGATTTCGGTAAGCGTCAGTCATAAGTAATTCTCTCAAGACCGCCCATATATCCGCGAAGTACTTCAGGGATTACGACTGAGCCATCGGCCTGCTGATAATTCTCGAGCACAGCGATCCAACTGCGGCCGACTGCCAGGCCGGAGCCGTTCAAGGTGTGCACGAACTCGGGCTTCGCGCCACCGGCTCGGCGAAAGCGAATGTTGGCGCGCCGCGCTTGGAAATCGGTGCAGTTCGAGCAGGAGGAAATCTCTTTGAATTCGTTGTACGACGGCAGCCACACTTCGACGTCATAAGACTTGGCGCACGTAAATCCCAGATCCCCGGTACAGTGTTCGACGACTCGATAATGCAAGCCGAGTTTCTGTAGAACTGACTCCGCATCACGCGTCAGAGACTCAAGTTCGTCATAAGAATTCTCCGGCAAAGTGACTTTCACCAGCTCTACCTTTTCAAATTGGTGCTGGCGATAAATTCCGCGCGTATCTCGACCATAACTTCCTGCTTCGGAACGAAAACACGGTGAGTAAGCGGCAAATTTCAAAGGTAACTCCCCAGGATTCAGAATCTCCTCCCGGCGATAATTCGTAACCGGCACTTCGCCGGTTGGTATTAGATAGAGGTCTCGTTCATCCTTAAGTTTGAAAAGATCTTCTTCAAACTTCGGAAGCTGTCCCGTGCCAAAAAGCGCATCGCGGTTGACGATAAAAGGCGGCAGCGTTTCTTGGTAATCATTCTCGCGGGTTTGCACTTCGAGCATGAAATTAACCAGGGCACGGCTCAGTCGCGCGCCCGCGCCATTAAGGATCGCAAAACGCGCGCCGGCAATCTTGACCGCACGTTCCAGATCGAGGATTCCCAGCGAAGTTCCTAAGTCGACATGATCCTTCGGCGCAAAATCGAATTCAGGCTTGGTGCCCCAACGGCGGATTTCAATATTCGCCGATTCATCTTTACCGACCGGAACGCTTTCATGCGGAATGTTCGGAAGAGTCGAAAGAAGCTCCCGTATCCGCGCCTCTGCCTGCTCTCGATTCTGCTCGAGTTCTCCGATTCGATCTTTCAGTTCGGCTGCTTGCTTGCGCCGCGCATCGGCTTCTTCGCGCCTGTCTTGTTTCATCAGCGCGCCGATTGCGCGACTCGCTGCGTTGCGTTCAGCGTTGAGCGCGTCGGATTCGGCAATTACGCGTCGTCGTTCAGCGTCGGCTTGCGCGAAATCATCCAGTGCCGTTGCGGGCAT
>WNFO01006159.1_pt1 | contig 10579 bp, 8 predicted proteins | sample 5400251 | NCBI WGS metagenome assembly WNFO01 (sample SAMN13153354, study PRJNA577476) | soil metagenome | isolation source: 100 cm saprolite under Madrone tree | place: USA:California | collected 2016-06-14 | reverse complement strand
CGCGCGCTGCATGATCGCGACAATTCACCTGCCGCCGCAGTTGTAGCGTCGTACGACGCCGGTCATGTCACCTTGCGTTTCCGTAACAAACGCGTGCAGCGAAGGCGACGCCTCCGCGTACCATCAGACTGAAGCCACCGGATTCGTTCGTCTAAATGCGCTGCGATTAAGAACCGCGCGCTGCCGTACGACACAGGCGCTCTGGTAGCGCCTCGACGAAAACGGGCCGCGCCAAGCTTGTCGCAGTGAATCGAGTCGGCACCCTTTTCCCTAGTGTCCGTTTCCCGCGCAGGTGGTTTCGATCAGGCATGCGGGTTCGCCACTCTCTTGGCAGGGGTTCGCATCTTCGACGAACTGAAGTAACGGCGTTTCGGCCACCACCCGTAGAAACTTGTCCAGGAATCCGCACTCGGCGGCAATTGCCTCGAGGGGCCCCCCTAACAAAGCGTTGAACTCGAGACACGGCGCATCGGGCGCGCAAACGCTTCGAACATCTCCCTGCTCAGTAACGTTAAGCCCGTAGCTAGAGAGGGGAATGGCTGCGTTTCCGTTGGAGTTAGTAAGGTTATAGATGCAACGGAAGATGATCTCTCGGTCGTGATCTCTCGGAGGTATCCCGATCAGGCAGTGGTACTGTGCGTCAGTCAGGATCATGCCTGCGTCCATGCCCAGGAGGTGAGCGAGCTGATCGGCCCGCGGCCTCCCCAATGGCTCGTTGATCTCTTCAGGCTGTCTGACTTTGCGTGGGGCCAGGTGCGCCCATCTCGGATCCTCCTGGCACACGTTAGGCCAGAAACACTTCCTGTTATCGAAAACCTGCTCATCGAAGTATCGCCTGTAATCAGCCCAGGGACATCCCGTTGGATTTTGCTCCAGGCAATCGACGACCGGTTGAGGAATGGGCGCCTTATATGCCGGCAGGTACGCGGCAAGGTCGGGATTCGCCATGTAGAGGAACACGAAATTTACCAGATAGATCGCGGCGGTTACGGATGGTGCGTAAACTTCATTGGCTACGTCGTGACCCCGGGAAGCTTCCACGGGCTGCGCGGCCAGCGGACCCGCGCAGAGGAAAACGGCGATCGCTAGTGTTACGGTTAAAATTGCTACGGTTCGCGTTTGCATGAAGTTCTCCATTCGAAGCCCAACCGGATATCCGACGCGGCTGCCTCGGTCAAGTTCCTCGGCAGTCCGCAGGCGCCAAACTATACGAAACCTTGGCGGCCTGGACGAACATTATAGAATTACAGTGTTATAAAGGTGCGATCCGCCCCACAATTGCTTGGAAGCGTGGATGACTGCGGAGACTCTCGAAATCCGGGTCGTGCTTGATCCAGTCTCCTACAGCAACACCTGCTTCGATTGCACGTTCAAGTCCGTCGAGAGCGCGTTCACCTTCGCCGAGCAGTGCCAAATTACATGCGGCATTGTATCGGACCAGTGGATCATTTGGCGCGAGTTCTATCGCCTGCTCGGACCATCGTTTCGAAAGGACCTTGTCTCCTAACCTCATCGCCGAATTAGCTCCAAGGCTGTATGCCCGCGCTTCGTCGGGATTGAGCTCCAGATATTTTTCGATGGACTCGACCGCGAGTTGGTCGGCATGGCGAGCCTCATTCAGTCGCCCCAACTGTGTTAATGCCATTCCGAGTAAGCACTGCGACTGGTAATCGTCCGGGCGCACATGTTGCGCCTTTTCAAACAGTTTCGCGGATTTCTCGGTATCTCCGCTTTCAAACAGCACTCGACCGTAAAGATAATAGGCTTCGAAAAGAGTTGGGTCCTCTTCGATCGCCCGATCAAATGCAATTGTCGCCTCCGCATACCGTCGCTGAATGGCGAGAGCCTGGCCGACGGAAACATGGGCCTCCGCTGAGTTTGAATTGAGTTTCAAAGCATGCTCGCTTGCGCGTTGCGCCTCTGCCAACTCCCGCGGCTTCCGTCCCCACCGAAAGAGATCGACATGACAGTTGGCCAGGCCCGCCCAGGCGGCGGCAAAGTCAGGATCAATCTTGACGGCGCGCTCGAACGTCTGTCGCGCGAACTCAACGCTTTGGCGCGTCCATTTATGATAGAGCTTACGTCCGCGAAGATAAGCTTCGTATGCTTCGATGTTCGTCGTGGAGGGCTTCAGGAAGCGGAATTCCTCTCGTTCGGTGAGCGCCAGACCTAGCGATTCCAAGACGCTTCGGGCAATCTCGTCTTGAATTGCGAAGATGTCTTCAATCTCGCGATCGAAGCGTTCCGACCAGAGCTGATACCCGTTGCTCGCGTCAACGAGTTGCACGCTGATGCGGACGCGCTTTCCAGCTTTTCGGATGCTGCCGTCAAGAAGCGTCTCGACGCCAAGGCGCTTCCCGATCTCGCACGCGTCCAGGCTGACTCCGCGAAATGCGAAGCAGGATGTTCTGGCCGGAACGTGGAGACCGTCGACCTTACTGAGGGCGTTGAGGATTTCTTCCGCAACACCATCACTGAAGTGTTCCTGGTCGCGTTCCGCGCTGAGATCTGCGAACGGCAAGACAGCGATCGAGCGGATTTTTTCTTTTCTTCGCTCGGGCCGCTCCGCCTTTTTTCCCGCTTTGGAAACCGAGGGTGCAGTCGGACCTTCCTCCAAAGTGACGACGTACAGATCGATTGAACCTACACCCTTAAGGTTCCGATCGCCCAGCGGCTCAAAACGGAATCCTTCGCGACCGCGTATTTGACGCCAGACGTCCTCGCTGACGACTACCTGGCCAGGGTCGACCGCGGCTTCGATCCGCGCGGCGGCATTGACACCATCGCCGTAGAGATCTCCATCTGCGTCCACAGCAACATCACCGACATGAACACCGATGCGCAGCTCGTGCGCGCGACCAGTTTTGGCTGACTGTTCAGTGTACTGTTGACTCAACGTGGCTGCGGCGCGCACTGCCATTTCTGTGCTTGGAAATTCGGCGAGAAGCGCATCGCCGAAGAATTTCACGACTCGACCTTCGTAGCGCTGGACGATACTGCGAGAGAGCGCTTGTAGGATTTCAATTAGCTCCAGCGCACCGCGTTCGTCCTCTGCGGCACGTGCGCTATACCCCGCGATGTCAGCAAACCACAGCGCAACGAGGTGATGGGGTAGAGACGTTTTTGGCATTCGAACTCCGGCGTAGATCAAGTTTGCATCGCGCTTGTAACACAGCAACAGAGACGGTTTGCGTGAACCGTGTTTGCTGAAGCTATCAAGCGCTCAAGTTGCTTTGGTTCTGAGACTCCTCTCTGCGCGCCGCAGCCTTGCGGTAGCCGACTGTCGATCTTATATTTTGGAGGCGCGGTCAGCGCGAGAGATTTAGGAGATCATTATGCCAACGACAATCGCTGCTCCAAAAAAGAAAGCCACTCCAGCGGCGCAGGAAGATTTTTTGCCGCTGGAAGGCACAGATCACATCGAATTTTACGTCGGTAACGCCAAGCAGGCGGCGCATTTTTATCAGAGCGCGCTCGGTTTTCAGCCGGTGGCCTATAGCGGACCGGAAACCGGCGTGAGAGATCGCGCCAGTTACGCGGTCCGGCAGAACAAGATCACGTTTGTTCTGACGACACCGATTCGGGCGAATCATCCAATCGCCGGTCACACTCTCAAACACGGCGACGGCGTGAAAGTGATCGCGTTGAAAGTAAAGGACGCGACCTCTGCCTGGAAAGAAACCACCAAGCGCGGTGGCAAAAGCTACATGGAACCGAAAACACTAAAGGACGATCACGGCAAAATCGTCCTTAGCGGCATCCATACGTACGGTGAAGTCGTGCACGTGTTTGTCGAGCGCGATGATTACACGGGGCCGTTCATGCCAGGTTTCGTGAAGTGGGACCCGTCGTTTCGCGCGCAGGAAACGGGATTGCAGCATGTCGATCATTGCGTCGGCAACGTCGGATGGAACCAGATGAACCCGTGGGTGAAGTTTTACGAGGACGTGATGGGATTCCGGAACATCCTCACGTTCGATGACAAAGATATTTCCACCGAATACTCCGCGTTGATGAGCAAGGTGATGAGCAATGGCAACGGCTTCGTCAAATTCCCGATCAACGAGCCCGCCGAAGGCAAAAAGAAATCACAGGTGGAGGAATATCTCGAGTTTTACGATGGCGAAGGTGTGCAGCACATCGCCATGGGCGCGAACAACATCATCGAAACCGTGACCGCGTTGCAGAAGCGCGGGCTGGAGTTTTTGAAAGTTCCTTCGACTTACTACGACACGCTGCTCGATCGCGTCGGTCACATCGATGAAGAACTGAACGCGTTGAAGCAGCTTGGCATCCTGGTCGATCGCGATGATGAAGGTTATCTGCTGCAAATCTTTACGAAACCGGTGGAAGATCGACCGACGCTCTTTTTTGAGATCATTCAGCGCAAAGGCGCGAAGAGCTTTGGCAAAGGCAATTTCAAAGCGCTATTCGAAGCCATCGAGCGCGAACAAGCCGCAAGAGGCAATTTGTAATAAATGAACAATCAGAAGAGTTTACCCCTCACCTCAGTCCTCTCCCCTTCCAGGGGAGAGGCGATGGCACGCAACAGCGTGGTGATCAGACGAGAGTGGGCGCGAGTGGGTCGCCTCTCCTCAAGAAAGAGGAGAGGGGGAGGGTGAGGAGTTGATCGTTTTCCCCTAGCAAATAAGAGGAGGATTCCACAATGCCGTTTTACCAAAAGCTTGGCGAAATGCCGAGAAAGCATCACATCTGGTTTAGTCGCAATGGTCAGGGGCCGACGTACAAGAATGAGGGTATCGCTTACGAGCATGTCATAACCACTGAAGGGTTCAATGAAGCTTACTCAATCATGTACCATCTGCGCCCGCCCACCCGCGTCCGCAATGTGAAGCTCTTAAAATGCGAGGAGCTGAAGAAAGTCACTGACAGCCCACTACGTCATCATCATCTCAGGACGGCGAACATCCCGCGAAAAGGTGACCTCTACACCGGTCGAATTCCGATTTTGTTCAATCAGGACGTGATCGCGTACCGCTCGCGGCCGGAAAAAGCTTACGACAAATTTCAGTACTACCGCAACGGCGGCGCTGACGAGATCATCTTTGTGTTCAAGGGCGGCGGCACACTCGAATCCATTTTCGGTAAGCTGCGCTATCGCTCCGAAGATTACATCGTGATTCCGCGCGGCATCACTTACCGGCTCGTTCCAGACAACGTGGAAGAGGAAGATTACCTCATTCTTGAATCCGTTGGACCGGTTCGGATCCCTCAACGTTACATGAACAAAGAGGGCCAGATCAAAATGGGTTCACCTTACTCGGAGCGCGACCTGCACGGTCCAACCGAATTGCTGACGATCGACAAGGAGGAAGACACAGAAATTCTAGTGAAGGACGGCCCGCGCTGGACTCAGGTGACGATGGCGCACAACCCGTTCGACGTTGTGGGCTGGGATGGCTACGTTTATCCGTTCACTTTTAACGCGCAGGATTTCGAGCCGATCACCGGTACGGTTCACCAGCCGCCGCCAATTCATCAGACATTTGAAATTCGCGGCTATGTCGTGTGCACATTCGCTCCGCGGATGCTCGATACTCATCCTGAAGCTGTAAAGATTCCGTGGGTGCACGACAACGTTGAAGCCGACGAAGTTTTGTTTTACGTGCGGGGAAATTTCGGATCACGGCGCGGCATTGAGCCGGCTTCGATAACCTTGCATCCGCGCGGGATTCCGCACGGCCCGCATCCAGGCACGATCATGGCAAGCAGGAACGCGACGCGCACCGAAGAGCTCGCAGTGATGTTCGATACACAACATACGCTCGAGCTCACCGAGCAGGCGGTTGCGCTTGACGATGCGAAATATCCGGAAAGCTGGCTTGAGTAAGGCGGATCGCGATCTCCGAGCGCGATGGCGTTCGTCCACGCAAAGTTAAGGTCAAACACAAACAATGATTCAGCCTCGCCATTCCGACCTTGATTTCGAAGAACGTTTCACGCGTGAGAGCAATCGTTTACCGGAGAAAGACTTCGATCGACTAACGAAAGCGTATCGGGAATTGCTTGAGGCGATCGGCGAAGACATCGAGCGCGAAGGCCTGCGACGCACGCCGGAGCGCGCGGCACGCGCGTTGGAATTTCTCACGCAAGGTTACCGGCAGGACCTCGATGAAATCCTTAACGATGCGGTTTTCGAATCCGCTGCGAGTGAGATCATTCTGGTCAAGGACATCGAGCTTTATTCTCTTTGTGAACATCATCTTCTTCCGTTCATCGGACGGGCGCACGTCGCTTACATTCCGAATGGAAAGGTAATCGGGCTTTCCAAGGTAGCGCGCATTGTCGACGTTTTTGCGCGGCGTCTGCAGATCCAGGAAAATCTCACTACGCAAATTGCCGAATCGCTCATGCGATGCCTCGAGCCATCCGGCGTAGCAGTCGTGGTGGAAGCGAAACATCTCTGCATGATGATGCGTGGCGTTGAAAAACAGAACTCTGTCATGAAAACATCGTGCCTGCTCGGTGTTTTCAAAGAGGACGCGCGAACGCGTTCCGAGTTTCTCTCGCTGCTGAAGGATTAGCGGAAGATAGCCTGCCAGGCTGTCTCGGCCGACGAGCAGCTTGCCTGTCGAATCCAGTATTCATTCGCCAGGCTGGCAGCCTGGCCGCCGAGACAGGCAAGCTGCCTGACTTCCTGTGTACTTGCGAGGAGATTGCAAGCGTGTTTGCTGCTTCATGCTCCTTACCGTCAGTAAGCGTCTCGAATTCTCCGCGTCCCGGCGCTTGCACGTTACAGATTGGAGCGATGCTGAAAATTTGGCTGCTTTCGGCCCGGAAACGAACGCGCGCTACGGCAGTGGCCGCAATTACGTCGCCTATTTTGTCTTCACGGGTCCAGTGGATCCAACGACAGGAATGCTCATTAACATCAGCGAAATTAAAGAGCGCGCCGGTAAGATTGTGCGCGAACGTTTCGATCACAAGTTTCTGAACGAAGACAATCCTGCTTTTCGCGACCTTCCGCCGACTGCCGAGAACATTGCGCGGCAACTCTACATCGATGTGGCGCCGCTGTTCTCCGACGTTGAAGCAAAACTGTGCGCTTGTCACTTGACCGAGTCGCCGGAGCGGAGCGCGACCTATTATTCCAGTAGCGCTTGCGAGGCGAATTACTGGCTTGAATTCTCGGCAGCGCGCAAAACGATGTCGCCCCTTCTGAGCACAGAAGAAAATGCGCGTCTCTTTGGCGAGTCAGTTTCAATTCACGGGCACAACTACCGTGCCCGCCTCACGTTTCGAGCGGAACAGCTTCACGGAAAAGAGCCGCTGGTTCGCTACGATGCAATCGAGGCCTGTATCCGTGCGTTGCGAACCGAACTCGATCACCGCTATCTGAATGAAGAGGTCGTTGGACTAAAGAACCGTCCAATCACGACGGAAAGTTTGGCGCGATACATCTATGAACGGGTGACCGGAATGATTCCGCTGCAGCGCATTCGGCTGCACGAACGGGACGATTTTTTTGCGGAAGCACGGGAGGACAACGCGATTTTTCTAGGATTGCAGGTGCCGTTCCACGCGGCGCACCGATTGCATGCGGCCGCGCTGTCTGATACCGAGAACGCAACGTTGTACGGCAAGTGTAACAATCCACGCGGTCACGGTCATCGGTATCTGACCGAAACAACGATTGGGGGCGAGTACAACCGGCGCACTGGAACACTTTGCGATTTTGTTGCATTCAAGAAAGCGATCGAAGAATCGCTTGAGCCATGGCGAGATCGACATCTGGACCTCGAAACCGAAGATTTTCGAGACGTCCCGTCAACTGGAGAAAACATCGTCCGCACGCTTTGGCCAAAGATCGATAATCGCGTAAATCAACAACTTGTCAGGCTGCGCTTGTGGGAAACGGCGAATAACCGATTTTCCTTGCGAAGGATCTGACGCGATCTGAAAGCGACGCGAGGACGCGTGCGCACTCCAAAAGCTTAGCGAAACAGAACTGGATTCTCGCAGGATTTCGCGCGAAGCGCTGTTGGAATGCGGTGAGTCTTCGCGCCGCTTTTTAGAGGAGGCTTCGAGATTTGAGTGTCGCTGTACGAGGGGATACTTTTCGAGCGGGCTCATGAAGCGCTATCTTATCACAGGCGCGAGCCGCGGAATTGGCCGTGCGATCGCCGAGAAGCTTGCCGCAGAGGATGCGGTGCTGCTCTTGCACGGGCGCGATACGGTCGCCCTCGCGCAAACGCGCAAGGCCGTCGAGCCGCGGTGCGCGAAAGTGATTCCCTTGATTCACGATTTAGCCAAACGCTCCGGCGTCTCAGATCTGATCGCTGAAGCAGGCAATGCACCAATCGATTTGCTGGTGAACAATGCCGGGGTCGCAGTTGTGAAGCCATTCACGGAAATTACGACGATCGAATGGGAACAAACCGTCGGTGTGAATATCACCGCGCCGTTTATGTTGACGCAGCATTTCGCTCCGCGAATGCCGCCGGGCTCAAGCGTGGTGAATATTCTTTCTATCGCAGCCAGGAGCGGTTTCCCCAACTGGAGCGCGTATTGCATGAGCAAGTTTGCGCTGGAAGGATTCTCACAATGTGCCCGCGAGGAATTACGCGACCGCAAAATTCGTGTGATTAACGTTTATCCAGCGGCGACTGATACCAACATCTGGAATGATATCGAAGGCAATTGGCCGCGCGGCAAAATGATCTCGCCGAAAGAGGTCGCCAGTGCGGTAGCCTACGCGCTCTCGCGACCGGCAGACGTAACGCTGGAAAACATCACCCTGTCCAGTCTCGCTGGAAACCTGTGAAGGCGGTTGGGTAGCAAGTGACATCAACAAAAGCGACGCGAGGACGCATGCGCACTCCCAAAGCTTCGCGAAACAAAGCAGCGTTTCTCATCGATTTCGCACGAAGTGCTTTTGGAGTGCGCATGCGTCCTCGCATCGCTTTCACTCGCTGAATGTCATATATTCTGCGTCTCTCAATAATGTACCTTTTCCCATGATTAAGGCTCTGCAAGGCGAGCTCAGTATTAACATCGTCGCTTCGATCATCGTCTCACTGCTCTTTCTGGTAACAGGCTTTCTTTGGGGAAAATACAAGGAGCGTCGCCGCAAATTTGGGAGAAATCTCGAAGAATATGATTTCTATCCGTTCACTGTAACTCGCGAGAACTTCGGCGAATTCAGTCTGAAAGATTTTCGGTTAGGCATGCATTACTTCCTCAAGAACGAAGATCATACGGCCGCGCGACAGCTCATTTTTATCGGCGAACAAAATAATGTGCGCGCACAACTCGAACCCGCGGAGCAAAAGGTGTATGCGCAGCTATTCGACAAATACGACGGCAAAAAGGTCACTGATGACACGCACGAATTCCTCGAAAACTACGAGCGAATTGTTCGGCTGATCGGAAAATCGTTTCCGAATACCGGCATCGAGATCTTGCTGCACAACCTGGCTGACCCATCACATTCGCTCATCGTGCTGGAAAACAATGCGACCGGCAGGCACTTGCGCGACGGCACGACGAATCTGCTGATCGATTTGAAGAAGCGTCAGCTTCTTAACGAAGAAAAACTGAACTACGAGCTGAACATTGGCTCGCGGAAATTCAAATGCACGACGATCCCAATCAAACGAAAGGAATTTGGAATCGTTGGTGCGATCTGCATCAACATCGACGCTAACTACATCACAGAGGAAATGCTGCAAGATCGGCAACGAATTGAGACGTGGTTCCAAAACTTTCTTCGGACTGACATGCAGCTTGACGAGAATATTCTAAGTAAGGACGAATACGCCAAGGCCCTAAAAGGCAAGCGGCACTTCAAAGACGAAACTGTTTAAACACGCCCGACCACCGCTGTCATTCCGAGCGAAGTCGAAGAATCTCTGATTAGGAGAGAGAGCAACATCGAGAGATGTCTCGGCTCCACTCGACATGACATCGACAAGGACGAATAGGCGAAGGCTAAAGGGCAGACGCCACTTCAAAGACGAAGCGTTTTAATCATAGAATTGTCATCTCGAGCGAAGTCGAGAGATCTCTGGATCCCTTTAGATAGCACAAGCAGACGGTCAGAGATTCCTCCAGCCTTCGCATAAAAAGCTACGGCTTGGCAGGCGACTTCGCTCGGAATGACAAACACTGTAGCCGCCGCCCCATGGGCGACTCGACTCTCGCGAGCCATTCTCGTCAGTGCCACGCTTCGCTCAGCGAAGCGGCTACACTACTTCGGCGAGGTGTGCAGCGCCGCCTGGTCTTCCGGTTTCTTATGATATTCGACCAGCCGGAAGCCCCAACTGATTAGCGTGGAGAGATCCTTTGTCTTCGCCTTCTTCTCATTTAGGAACTTCTCGATCTTCGCTTTCAACTCAGATTGTTGATCTGTGCTATCGAGAATTTCAAAAATCTCCATCGACAACAACCAGTCATCGGGATGTTCCGCCTGCTGCGTCTCCCAAATTTCGCCGAGCCGTTCGTAGCCAGTTTTGCTTTCGCGAATCTGCCGCACCTGCGCGTACAGATTTTCAAGGCGCTTTCGTTTTGCGTCCGATGGGACCTTGATTGTTCGCTCTTTCGGTACGAGTGCCACTTG
>WNFO01013988.1_pt1 | contig 10580 bp, 10 predicted proteins | sample 5400251 | NCBI WGS metagenome assembly WNFO01 (sample SAMN13153354, study PRJNA577476) | soil metagenome | isolation source: 100 cm saprolite under Madrone tree | place: USA:California | collected 2016-06-14 | reverse complement strand
CCTCGCGCGGTTTTAACTGGGCGGGCTGGATGTCACCGGGCGGGGCTGGGGGGCGCCCTCCGCGGACCCATATCTTCTGCGCAGATTCTCGAAGCCGACAACCGACATCTCGTGGCGGCGTAGAGAGCGGAGGGCGGGATGCGAGTCAGTGTGGTCCACGAGGGGAGCGCCCCCTGCCCTGCCCGGCGTGTCTTCCACGATCCTGCGAAGACCGAGCGCGTTAGTTAGCGGGGAGGGCGTCGAGCGACTGCAGGGTTGCGAGGCGGCGGTAGATGCCGTCCTCGCGCGCCATCAGCTCCTCGTGGGTGCCGATCTCGGCGATGCGCCCGCCGTGGACAACGACCACGCGGTCGGCGTGCTTCACCGTGGCGAGCCGGTGGGCGATCACCAGCACCGTCCGGTTCTTCATCAGCTCGCCGAGCGCCTGCTGGACCAGGAACTCGCTCTCGGCATCGAGGTCGGAGGTCGCCTCATCCAGGATCAGAATCGGCGGGTCCTTCAGGAACGCGCGGGCGATGGCGAGGCGCTGGCGCTGCCCGCCCGAGAGCTTGACCCCGCGCTCGCCCACCGGCGTCGCGTATCCCTCGGGCAGCACGGCCACGAACTCGTGGGCCTGCGCCATCCTTGCGGCGTGTTCGATGTCGGCCTGGGTGGCGCCGGGCCTGCCATAGCCGATGTTGTAGCCAATGGTGTCGGCGAAGAGGAAGGTCTCCTGGGTGACGATGCCCATGAGCGCCCGGAGCGAGGCGACCGACACCTCGCGGATGTCACGGCCGTCGAGGATGATACGCCCGGCCTGGACGTCGTGGAAGCGCGGCACGAGGTCCATGAGAGTCGTCTTGCCCGCTCCCGACATGCCGACGAAGGCGACCATCTCTCCCTTGCGCACGGTGAGGGAGACGTCGGCGAGCGCGTCCTCCTCGGCCTCGGGGTAGCGGAAGGACACGCTCTCGAAGACGAGCCGGTCGTGGAAGTCCCGAACCGGTTCCGCGCCGGGGCGGTCGGCAATGGTCGGGGGCGTGTCGAGGATCTCGAACACGCGCTCGACGGACGAGCGCGACTGCTGGACGGTGTTCATCATGCGCCCGAGCTGGCGCACCGGCCCGTAGAGGAGGATGACGGCCGCCGTGAAGGAGAAGAACTCGCCGGGCGTCAGCGCCCCGCTGATGACGCGATAGCCGCCGTACCAGATGGCGCCCATGATCCCCAGCGCTCCCAGGATCTCCATGAGGGGCTCGGCCAGCTCGTCCACGCGGTGGTCCTTGAGGGCGAGCCTCAGGAGGCGCTCGTTGACACCGTCGAAGCGGTCCTGCTGGAGGCGCTCGCGGCCGAAGGCCTTGACGATCTTGTTCCCGGTGAAGGCCTCCTGCAGGACGATATTGAGCTCGCTCATCTTTTCCTGCGAGCGCTTCCCGATCTTGTAGAGCTTGCGGCCGACGGTGCGGAACAGCACGCCGACGGCGGGGAAGATGAGGACGGCGATCAGCGCCAACACCCACTCGCGCAGGAACATGACGGTGAGGAGGGCGACGATGGTGCCGACCTGCCGGACGCCCATCACGAGCACCGTCGAAGACAGCCGCGCGAGGCGGTTCACGTCGTTGACGACCCGGGTCATCAGCTCCGCCGAGTGGATCTGCGCATAGAAGGACAGGGACATGCCCTGGATGTGGCGGTAGAGCTCCCGCCGGATGCGGGCGATCACGCGCTCGCCGACGGACGCCATCAGGTACGACTGCCAGTAGCGCCCGAAGCCCTTGACGATGTAGGTACCGAGGAGCACGAGGGGAAGAACCTTGAGCATGAAGAGGTCGCGCTTGACGAAGATGTCGTCCAGGGCGGGCTTGACGAGCCAGGCGATGAAACCCTCGCAGGAGGAAACGACCAGGGCCATGGAGCTGCCAAGGATGAGCAAGGGCAGGTAGGGCCGGAGATACGGCCACAGCCTCAGCAGCAGGCGGTACCGGTCTTTCGCGGCCATCAGGCGAGGCGCTTGGCTGCGAGCAGGCGCCGGTAGAGGGCCTCGGTGCGGTCGAGCTTGGCGGTCACGGAGAACTCGGCCTCGACGCGCTTGCGCCCCGTCCGCGCCATCGCGACCGCCCGACCCGGATCCTCGATCATCCGCAGGATGCAGCGCGCGAGGGCGCCGGCATCCCGGGGCGGAAAGAGGTAGCCGGTCTCGCCGTCGGTGATGAGCTCGGGATTGCCCTCGAGCTCCGTGCCGATGACGGCCGTCTCGACGGCCAGGGCTTCGCGGAGCGTGCCGGTGATGCCGAGGCCTGCGTAGGAGGCATCCACGCAGACGTCGCTCGCGGCCAGGATCTCCGGGATGTCTTCCCGGTACAGGAACACGTGTGTGCGGTCGGCCAGGCCGCGGGCCGCCGCCTTCTCGCGGAGGATCGTGGCCTTGGCCTCGTTGGCGCCCACGAAGAGGAGGCGAGCCTGGGGCGCCCGCGTCGCCACGGTCTTCATGGCGTCCATGGTGTCGTCGTTGCCCTTCCAGCTCCGGATGCCGATCTGAGTGACGAGGTAGTGCTCGGAGCCGAGGCCGAGCTCGCGGCGGACGCGGGTCCGGTCCACGCCGGGGTGGAAGCGCGCCGTGTCCGTGCCGGAGTAGATGACGTGGATCTTGTCCGCACGAACGCCCTGCGAGACGAGCCCGCGCTTGATGGACTCCGAGACGGCGACGATGGCGGTCACCCGCTTCGTCGTGTAGCCGAGCCTGCTGAACGCGTCGATCGGAAAGCTCACGCCCCGATTGAGGATGAGTACCGGGATCTTCGTGAAGAGGCCCGCCATCATTGCCAGGGTCCGCGCCTTGCCCTTCTGGGCGTGGACGACCTGGATGCGGTGCCGGCGGAGGAGCCGCACGAGTGGCGGGACGGACTTCACGTCCGCCTCGGAACGCATGGGCACGGCCTGGTAGGCCAGGCCCGCCTCCGCACACTTCTCGGCCCAGCCCTCGCCCGGGCGCGTGGCCACCGCGACGTGGTGGCCGCGGTCCTTCAGGCCGCGCGCCAGCTCGAGGAGCTGGACGGCGGCGCCGGTGAAGTAGTCGCTCTTCGGGTAGAGCTGGAGGATTCGGAGCGGTTCGCTCACGCCTTGAAGAAGCTTCGCGCCGCCGTCACGACTTCGTCGACCTCGGCGAGGGTGTGCCCGGCGGAGATGGGCAGGCTCAGGATCTCTTTCACGATCCGCTCGGTGTGCTCGAGCGGTCCGGGCTTGAGGTACTCGACGGCCGGCTGCTGGTGGCTGGCCACGGGGTAGTGAATGCCCGTCGCGATGCCCTTGTCCTTGAGGAAGGTCGCGAGCTCCGCGCGCCGGGCCGTGCGCACCACGTAGAGATGGTAGACGTGCCGCGCGCCCGGAGACTCGGCCGGCAGCACGAGGGGCAGGCCCGCGAGCCCCGCCGTATACCGGGCGGCCAGCTTGCGACGGTGGTCGTTCATGGTGTCGAGGCGGCGCAGGAGCACGCGCCCGACGGCGGCCTGGATGTCGTTGAAGCGCAGGTTGAAGCCGATCTCGACGTGGATGTCCTTGTTCTGCCGGCCGTGGTCGCGAATGCGCCGGCAGCGCGCCGCCACCTCGTCGTCCTCGGTGAGGAGGAGGCCGCCGTCGCCCATGACGGTGAGGTTCTTCGACGGGTAGAACGAGAACGCGGCGGCGCGGCCGAACGAGCCGACCTTCTTGCCCTGCCACGCGGCCCCATGGGCCTGGGCGCAGTCCTCCAGGAGCCAGAGCTTGTGCTTGGCGCAGAGGTCCTGGATGGCGGAAAGGTTGGCCGGGTGGCCGTAGAGGTGCACGGGAATGAAACCGACCGTGCGCGGGGTCACTTTGGCGGCGGCATCCTTGACGTCCACCGTATAGGTCTCGTCGATGTCCACGAAGACCGGCGTCACTCCCGCGAAGCAGATGGCCTCGATGGTGGGGAAGGCCGTGTGCGACGGCACGAGGATCTCGTCGCCCGCCTTGGCGCCGAAGGCCTTGATCAGCATCCAGAGCGCCGAGGTGGCGCTCGTCGTCAGGACGGCGTGCTTGGCGCCGTTGTAGGCGGCGAACTCCTTCTCGAAGGCCTTGCACTCCGGGCCCAGGATGTACTGCCCCGACTCGACGGCGGCGATGACCGCCTGCTTGACCTCGTCGTCCACCGGCGGCCGCGAGAGCGGAATGGGCATCAGTTGACTCCTCCTACGTTTTCGAGGCGGGGTTGTGGAGGCGGCGGTACTTGCCGCGGTAGTAGAGAAGCGGCTCGAAGCCGGCGTCGCCGCGGGACTCCGCGGCCTCGACCCGGCCCACGAGGATGGTGTGGTCCCCGGCAGGGTAGGCGTGGACGGTCGCGCATTCGAGCTCGGCGAGCGAATCCTTGAGCACGGGCAGCCCGAGCGCGCTCTGGCGGAAATCGACGCCCTCGAACTTCTCCGACGGATGCGCGGCCGGCTTCGTCGCGAAGCGCGAGGATACCGTCTCGTGGTGCCCGGCCAGGATGTTGACGGCGAAGTGGCTGGCCGCGGCCAGCGCGGGGTAGCTGTGCGCGTCGTGGGCGACGCAGACGAGGACCAGCGGTGGATTGAGGGAGACCGACGTGAAAGCACTGGCGGTGAGGCCGGCGGGGCGGCCTTCCGGGTCCATCGTGGTAATGACGGTGACGCCCGAGCAGAAGTGGCCCAGGACGCGGCGGAAATCGTCGGGTCCGATCACCCGTCTTTTGTAGCAGTTTCGCCCGGATTTTTCAACTTCTTTGCGGAGTTGGAGCGCATCGCGCGGGGGTTGTTCCTTGACGCGCTCACGGTGACAACCCTATACTCCGATCAGACGCATCGACCGCGATCCGAGGAGACGAACTCTCCCATGGCAGACATGCCCAAGCCCGGCGCCCCAGCGGCCGCCTTCATTCCCGAGGTCCAGCACACCGTCGCCGTGTCGTCAGGCAAGGGCGGCGTTGGCAAGTCCACGGTGGCCGTCAACCTGGCGCTGGCGCTCAAGCAGAAGGGGCACGCAGTGGGGCTGGTGGACGTGGACGTCTACGGCCCCGACGTGCCGATCATGATGGGCGCCAAGGGCAAGCCCGGAATGTTCGACAACAAGATCATCCCGGTCGAGGCCCACGGCATCAAGATCATGTCCATCGGGCTCCTCGTCGCCGAGCGCGAGGCGCTGGTCTGGCGCGGCCCGATGATCCACTCCGCCGTCCAGCAGTTCCTGCGCGACGTCATGTGGGGCCCGCTCGACTACCTCGTCTTCGACATGCCCCCGGGCACGGGCGATGCGCAGCTCTCGCTGTCCCAGGTCGTGCCGCTGGGCGGCGTCGTCATGGTGACCACGCCCCAGGATGTGGCGCTCCTCGACGTCCGCAAGGCGCTCGCCATGTTCCGCAAGCTCAACGTCCCGATCCTGGGCATCGTCGAGAACATGAGCTGCTTCGTCGCCCCGGACACCGGCGCGAAGTACGCCATTTTCGGAGAAGGCGGCGGCGACAAGGTGGCTGAAGAGTTCGGCGTGCCCCTCCTCGCGCGCATCCCACTCGAGATCGACACGCGAAAAGGCGGCGATGCGGGCGTCCCCATCGTGGTGGGCCTGCCCGACTCGGTCCAGGCCGCGTCGTTCCGCGCGCTCGCCGACGCCGTCGCCGAGCGTCTGGGAACCCTCTCGGCGCTCAAGCTGCCGACCATCGGCTGACACGAGCCGCGCGGTGGCCAAGATCTTCCTCCCGATCTTTCCGCTGCCCGACCTGAGCTTCTTCCCCCACACGCTGCTGCCGCTCCACGTCTTCGAGGCGCGGTACCGCGCCATGGTCATGGACTGCCTTGCCCGCGACAAGCGCATGGCAGTGGTCGGGCTCAAGCCGGGCTACGAGTCGACCTACGACGCCAAGCCCGCCGTCTACCAGATCGCGGGAGTCGGGCGCATCGTCCAGTGTGAGCGGCTCGCGACCGGGCGCTTCAACATCCTCCTCAAGGGCGAGACGCGCGTCCGCATCGACCGCGAGCTGCCCGCCGACACGCTCTACCGGATGGTCGCCGGCACCCTGCTCGGCGAGACCGGCGCGGAGCGTGACGGCGTGGGCGCCCTCGCGGCGCGCGTGACCGACCGGTGCCTCGGCATCCTGCGGGCGGTCAATCGCCCGACGGCCGAGATGGAGAAGGCGCTGGCCGGCGCGGCGCCGGGAGCGGTGTGCGACCGGATCGCCGCCGCCATCATTCCCGAGGCGGCCGCGAGGCAGGCGCTGCTCGAGGAGGTGGACGTGGAGCGGCGGCTTTCGAAGCTGGCGGAGGCCCTCGACGACCTCCACACCCAGCTGAGCGGAGACCGGTGATGAGGCCGATGGTACTCCTTGCGCTCCTGCTGCTGCTCCTGCCCGCGCCGGCCGACCCGGCTTCGAAGGCCTGGGGGTGGCTCGGCGTGCGCATCCGGGACCTCTCGGAGCAGGAGATGGAGGAGATCTCCCAGAAGCACGGGCTGCGAGAGGGGTTCGGCGTGATGATCGTGGAAGTGATGAAGGAGACGCCCGCCGAGGCCTCGGGCCTCAAGAACGGGGATCTCGTGGTGGCGTTCCGCGAGCGGCCGGTGGTGGACACGCGGACGCTCCAGCGACTCGTCGCCTCGACCTCGGCCGGGGAGACGGTGCCGCTGACCGTGCTCAGGCGTGACGACGCCGGCCGACGACGCGTGACGGTGCGGGTCGGCCTGATGCCCGACACGGTCGCCGCGGACCGCATCGCCGCGGAGTTCGGTTTCCTCGTGCGCGATCCCGACGCGCAGGACAACGGGGGCACCGCGCGCCTGTCGGACGGCCCGCCCACCGTGGCTGCCGTCGTGAGGCGGAGCTCCGCGGAGGCGGCCGGGCTCGAGGTCGGTGACGTGCTGGTCGAGGTCAACGGCCACCCGGTGCTGACCTTGTCGGCGGCGCGCGAGGCGCTGCTCGCGTCACCCCTCGAGCGGCCGCTGCCGCTCGTCGTGAAGCGGGATTCCGAGCGCCTCGCCCTGACGCTGGAGTCGCCGGGCGTCATGCAGTAGCCCCCCTCACCCCAACCCTCTCCCCCTTCACATACCCTCTCCCCCTCTGGGGAGAGGGTAGGGTGAGGGGGCGAGGGAGATGATGAAGGGTATAATGCCGGGGACATGATCGTCCTCGGCATCAACGAAACACACTGCGCCACCGCGGCCGTCCTTCGGGATGGCCGCATACCCGCGCCTCGCCATCGACAAGCTCCTCGAGGAATGCGGCGTCCTCCGGGGCGAGATCGACGTCGTTGCCCTCTCGGGCGCCCGCGCCGCCTCGCGCGAGTGGCTCAACCGGGTACTGCACGACGAGGCCTATGCCAGGGAGTACTACGGCGTCACCTGGCCGTCGCCTCGCCGCGCCCTCGGCAAGAAGGTGCGCAAGCTGGGTGCGAAGTTCGGCCTGATCGACGCCTCGCGCGGCAAATTCGGGATCTCCCAGTCGGAGCGTCTCGCCCTCGTTACCGATCACCTCGGCATCCCGAGAGACCGCATCGTCTGCCTCGACCACCACACCTGCCACGCCGCCGCGGCGTACTACGGCTCGGGCTTCGAAGGCAGGGAGGCGCTGGTCCTGACCAACGACAACTCGGGAGACGGCCTCTGCGCGACGGCCTCGACGGGGAAGGCGCTGGCGCTCGCGCGTCATGAAGGAACGCCGTCGGCGCCGGGCTCGCTCGGGGCCTTCTACTCTTTCGTGACGCTGGCCCTCGGCATGAAGTTCGGCGAGCACGAGTACAAGGGTACAAGGTCATGGGCATGGCGCCCTATGCCGCGGACAAGTACGCGAGCCGCGCCGAAGCCGCGCTGCGCGAGGTCTTCGATCTGGACGAGCAGACGCCCGCGCGCTTCCGCTGGCTCAAGTCCGGGGAACGCTACGCTCTGCTCCTGAGGGCGACGCTTGGACTGCGCTTCGACGCGGTCGCGGGTGGTGCACAGCGGCTTCTCGAAGACACGCTTCTCCGCTGGGCGCGCCTCATGCATCAGCGGTACGGAGGCACGCGGCTGGCCCTGGGCGGCGGGGTGTTCATGAACGTCAAAGCGAACATGCTCATCGGCCAGGAGGACTGGGTGGAGGAGCTCTTCGCCTTCCCGTCCTGCGGGGACGAGTCGAACGCGGTGGGCGCGGCCTACCTCGGATACCTCGAGGAATGCGCGCGGCGCGGAGTGGCGGGATGGGTGCAACCCTTCGGCCCCGCCTACCTCGGGCCGAGCGTGACCGACGAGGATGCGGAGGCCGTTATCCGCGAGCGCGGACTCGAGGGACGCTACAAGATCGGCTTCCACGACCGGATAGAAGAGAAGATCGCCGAGCTCCTCGTGTCGGACGGTGTGGTCGCGCGCTGCGCGGGGCGCATGGAGTTCGGCGCGCGAGCGCTCGGTAACCGCTCGATCCTCGCCAACCCGTCGGACCCGCGGGTGGTGCCGCTCATCAACCGGATGATCAAGAACCGCGATTTCTGGATGCCCTTCGCGCCGACCATCCTGGCCGAGCGCGCGCCGGACTACCTGTTCAACCCGAAACAGCATGCCTCGCCCTACATGATGCTGGCCATGCCGACGCGCGCGGAGGCCCGGGAGGCGCTGGTAGCCGCGATCCATCCTCACGACGCCACCGCGAGGCCGCAGATCCTCGACCGGTCGTGGAACCCCGAGTACCACGCGGTGATCAGCGAGTTCGAGCGCCGCACCGGCGTGGGCGCGGTGCTCAACACCTCCTTCAACCTCCACGGCGAACCCGTGGTCTGCAGCGCCGCCGACGCGGTAGACACCTTCGAGCGTTCCGGGCTGCCGCACGTGGCCGTGGGGCATTGGCTGATCTCCAAGAAGTAACCGCAGGCCGCCCGGGGCTGCCCACGATCGATGCCCCGTGCTTTCTCTGCGGCGGAACGGCCGCCGATCCGCTCTGGACCACGCCAGATCGCGCCTTCGCCGTGCCCGGCGTCTACACCGTCGCGCGCTGCCGGCGCTGCGGCTTCCTCTACCAGAAGCCGCGGGTGGATAACGCGCACCTGGCCGACTGCTACCCCGACCACTACCCGCGTCACCAGGAGCCCTCGCCCCGCATCCCCTTCAAGGGCTCGCCGGGCCGTATCAAGGCCGCACGCCGGGCCCTGTCGAGCGCGCTCGGCTACGCGCAGTTTCGCGACGGCTCTGTCGGCCTGCTGACGCGACTTCAGGCCCGCCGTCTCGCGCGAAAGCTACGCTGGGACTGCCCGCCGTGGACGGGGCAGGGGCGCTATCTCGACATCGGGTGCGGCTCGGGCGGCGCCCTCGGGGTCGCCCAGGCGCTGGGCTGGCAGGTGGCGGGCATCGAAGTCGACGAGGCCGCCGCCGCGAAGGCCCGGCGCTTCACTTCCGAGCTCCACGTGGGCGATGCGCTGACGGCGCCCTTCGCCCCGGGCCGCTTCGACGTGGTGACGGCCTTTCACGTTCTCGAGCACGTGCCCGATCCCGTCGCCATGATCCACCGCGCGCTCGCATGGCTGGCGCCCGGCGGGCTCCTGATCGTCGAGGTGCCGAATGCGGGGGGCCTGGGCGCGGCAATCTTCGGCAAGGCCTGGTCCGGGCTCGAGCTGCCGCGTCACCTCTCGCACTTCTCGCCGGACACGCTGACCCGCGCGGTCCAGGAGGCGGGAGGCCGCGTCGCGTGGTGCTGGCACGGCGCCAAGCCGCGTTATTACCTCTGGAGCCTCGGCTTCTGGCTTCGCGACCGCGGCCGGTCCGGTCTTGCGCGCTTCGCGGAGCGGCGCCCCGTCTACGGAGTGCTCAAGCTCATCCTCGAAGTGACGCTCCCCCTCGCGCGCCTCGCGAAGAGGGGCGAAGTGATCCGCGTCGGGATCACCGCCCGGTAGACTCTCTCGTGGCCATCACCCCTGTACTGATTCTCCCAGGCTATGGCGACTCCGGCCCCGACCACTGGCAGAGCCGGTGGGAAGCCGCGGATCCCGCCTGCCACCGGGTCGTTCAGCGCGACTGGCTGCTGCCGACCCTCGACGAATGGCTTGCGACCCTGTCGCGGCACGTCGTCGAGTGCGAGGCGCCTCCGGTGCTCGTCGCTCACAGCCTCGGGTGCTCGCTGGTCGCCCACTGGGCCAAGCGCGTCGGCGCGCGGGCCGGACAGTCGGCCAAGGCCGCGCTGCTCGTCGCCCCCGCCGACGTGGACTCGCCCGCCCACACGCCCGATGAGGTGCGGGGCTTCAGCCCCATTCCCCTGGTGCGCTTCCCGTTTCCGAGCGTGGTGGTCGCCAGCACCGATGACCCGTACTCGACGATGGATCGCGCCGGGCTCTTTGCTCGCGCCTGGGGCAGCAGGCTCGTCACGCTAGCCCGTGCCGGACACATCAACGCCGATAGCGGTTTCCGCGAGTGGCCCGAGGGCAAGGCGCTCCTCACGGAGCTGGTCGAGGTCGGCGACTGAGTAACCGACGCCCGGGCTGCTAGTAGCCGCGCTCGCGGTCGACGACGTAGCGGAGCGGGCGGCGGGTCAGGTAACGGCGCAGGTTGTCGTTGAAGATGGGGGCGATCTCGGCCGGCGCGCTGGGGCCTGAGATGTGCGGGGTGATCACTACGTTGTCGAG
>WNFO01012404.1_pt1 | contig 10580 bp, 6 predicted proteins | sample 5400251 | NCBI WGS metagenome assembly WNFO01 (sample SAMN13153354, study PRJNA577476) | soil metagenome | isolation source: 100 cm saprolite under Madrone tree | place: USA:California | collected 2016-06-14 | reverse complement strand
GGCCGCGTCGTTGAACTGGAGCGCACGCCGCCGAAAATACTTGACGGCGTCCCGGAAACTCTTGCCTATCTCACCGAGCGGCACCGGCTCATTCTTTTCACCAAGGGCGAACCTGCGGAACAAGCCGCAAAAGTCGAACGTTCCGGCTTGCAGGGATTTTTTGAATCCATCGAGATCGTACCGGAGAAAGATTCGGAGACGTACGGCAGCCTGGTTCACAAGCACAAGATTGTGAAAACTCACGGCTGGATGATCGGCAACAGCCCTCGCAGCGACATCAACCCGGCCATGAAGATCGGCCTGAATGCGGTGTACATCCCACATCAGCACACCTGGACCCTGGAGCACGAACCGGTGGTGGCGGGGTCGGGAAAGCTGGTGATCTTGCCGGCCTTTCGCGAGCTTCGCGGCCATTTCTAGTTTGGGCGGCTGCCCAATTTGGATGTTGTATCCAGCCGCGCTTGCCCGATTCTAAGTTCGCGTGACTCTCGCGGAGGAATGCCCATGGCCACGACGACAACAGTTCCGCGGACCGACTGGCGGCAGGAATGGTTCGAAATCGAAGACGCAACCTACTTGAATCTGGCGGGCCAGTCGCCGATGCCGAAGGTTTCCATTCGCGCCGTGCAAGCGGCGCTTGAGGCTAAGAAATATCCTCACCAAAAACCAGACTCCACGTTTTTCGAAGTGCCCAACCGCATTCGCGCGTCGATTGCGAAATTGATTGGAGGAAAAACCGAAGAAATTGCGCTGACCAGCGGAGCGAGCGCGGGCGCGATGGCAGTCGCGTATGGGCTGACGTGGAAGCCGGGCGATGAGATCGTCACCGCGAAGGGCGAATTTCCGCTGCAATACACGGCGTGGAAACCGATGGAAGAACGCGAGGGATTGAAATTGAAAATTGTCGCGCCCCGGGAAAGATTTATTTCCGCCGACGATTTGATTGCGGCGATGACGCCAAAAACCCGCCTGGTTTCCGTGAGCATGGTGCGTTTTGACGATGGCTCGCTTCTCGATGCGCCGCGCGTTGCAGCCGCTTGCCGCAAACAAGGGGCGCTGCTGTTGCTCGATGTCAGCCAATGCTGCGGAGCCGTGCCGATGGACGTGAATCAACTGGGCGCGGACTTTCTGGTGTGCGCGGGCTACAAATGGCTCTTGGGTCCGTTTGGCACAGGATTTTTTTGGGTGAAGAGCGAGCATTTGAACATGGTTCGGCCCGGTCCCTTTTATTGGATGGCGGTGGCCGGCTCGGACAATTTTGCGGCATTGAACTTCGAGGACCCCAAGCCGGCGCCGAGCGCAAAGCGCTGGGACTCACCGGAATGGGCCAGCTATTTCAATTTCAATCTGGCGGCCATGGACACTTCCGTAGATTTTGTAGTGCGCATGGGACCCGAGTTGGTGGTGGCGCACAACCGGAAATTGATTGAATTCATGTTCGAACGCCTTCCAAAAGATCGCTGTGTTCCGGCGAGTCCGTTGGATGCGGCGCAGCGCGGGCCCTTTGGATGCTTTGCCGCGCGCAACCGGGAAAAAACTGCCGAACTCTACCAGCATCTGCGGAAAGAAAATGTTGTCGTGAGCTTGCGCGAAGGGAACATTCGCGTTTCACCGCACCTGTACAACACGGAGCGCGACATCGATCGCCTGATCAGCGTGATTACTGCATGACATCCCCGGAACCCTGGCCAAGAATTGCCGTCGTCGGAGCGGGCGCCGTGGGCGGTTACTTCGGCGGACTGCTGGCGCGCGCCGGCGCTCCGGTGGTGATGATCGGGCGGCCCGCGTTTGTCGAGGCCGTAAAGAAGAACGCACTTTTCCTCGACACCTTGCACTTTCAAGAAAGTGTGCACGTCGAAGTGTCCACGGACCTGAGCGCAATTCGGGGAGCGGAAATTGTTCTCTTTTGCGTGAAGACCACGGACAACGCGGCGACCGCACGCGCCATTGCGCCGTTGCTCGCGCCAAACGCGCTGGTCCTCAGTTTTCAGAACGGCGTGGATAACGTGGAACAGATTCGCGCCGCGGCTGCGATCGAAGCGCTTCCGACGGTCGTCTATGTGGCCGCTTCCGTTCCGGAACCGGGCCAGGTGAAGCATGTCGGGCGCGGCGACCTCATCTTCGGGCCACGGAACGAAAAGACCGAGCGCGTTGCAAATCTCTTTTCGCGCGCCAATGTACCTTGCAGGATTTCGGACAATATTGCAGGAGAACTCTGGACAAAACTCATCTGGAATTGCGCGCTGAATGCCGTCTCTGCGCTGGGCCGCGCGAAATACGGTCAAATCGCTGCGAGCGCCGATGCACGGAGAGTGGTCGAGACCCTTGTCGATGAAGTCCTCGCGGTGGCACGCGCAGTCGATATTCATCCGCCAGGGCTGGAAGATCCGAAGGCGGCGATCGCCGGCGCATTTAAAATCGCCACGCAAATGGCCGAGGCGCTTTCCTCAACAGCGCAAGACATGAATCGCGGAAAACGCACGGAGATTGATTCGCTGAATGGCTATATTTCGCGGCGCGGAGCGGAGCTGGGCGTGCCCACGCCCGTCAATCACGCGCTCTATGCACTAGTAAAACTCGCCGAAGGCCGCTCGTAGCTCGATTCAAGAATAAATTCGTTAGCGGTCGCTGCGGAGCCGAAAAGGAATGTGCACGATGGCTTCCAGTTCCACCGTCGATCCTTGTCTTGCGCCAGGCTGGAATTTCCACTGGCTGAGCGCCTGCATGGCATTCTCATCGAGCTGCTCATCAATGCCGTGAACCAGTTGGATGCTGTCCACCGTGCCATCGCGGCGAATTACGGCGTAGCTGCCTGTGGCGCTGTTCAGGTTCGGCATGTTCACGAGCATTTTGTAGATTTTTTTGGAAGCAAAAATCTGTTCCGGCTGCGCGCCTGCCGGGAGATTCGCAAAATTCGGAGGCCCGGTTCTCTCCGGCGCGTCCTCTGGCTTGGCGCGCGGATCGGGCCGGGTGATCAGCGTGCGCGGAGCGGGCGCGCTGATTCTTGGGGATCCGCCGAGGCCGGAAATTCCGTTGTTGGGCGGTGGATTTCCTTCGCTTATGCTTATGTCCATTCCGGTTTTTCCACCGCCGTTGCCGGTTCCGATTCCTGCGTTACTGCCCGGCCCTCCGCCCGCACCTCCGGTTGCACTGGGAGGGCCGTTCGGCGAGCCGCCTGGAACGCCGGGCTGCTTGCCTTCCGGCGAAACGGAAATTCGCGCGGCAAGATTTCCCTGCGGAATTTGCGCGATCGGAGCGGGCGGAGCGGGAGCTGCGGAAAGCGCGATGAACGTAGCCGAATTTCCATTTGTTGCGCTCGATTGCGCGGCGCCGACTTCGGGCGCCGGCCCGGCGTCCCCTTCTTGCGCACGCCGCGCAACCCGCGGCGCGGCTCCCGCGTTCAATTCCAATTTTGGCCGCGCCGGCGCGTTGGACGAAAGCGGCATCGCTACGTCGCCGATTTTCTGATCAAAGGATACAATTTCCGGAACGGGCTCAGCTCTCACCCTGGCAAGTCGACGCTCGCGCGGGCGCAACTTGGCGAGCGCCTCTTCGCTAATTTGCAAGCGCGGCCGTGCCGGGCCCGGCATTTGCTGCAACTGCACGATGTTAGGAAGGACGGGAAGAATCTTGGGCGGTTCCATCGGCGCGGCGGAATTGATCAGCGTCTGCCGCGGATGATTTGGACGCACAGGGTCGGTGAAGATGCGTTGCCGCGGATGAAACGCGTCCGCGCCTTCCGCAGGGAGCGGCTTTTCCGGCTCGCCGCGCGGGCTGGGTTTGACCTTCGGACTTTTTGCCGCCAGCAGCGGTAAATCAGTGATGGGTCCCGACCAGGTAAGTTCCGTGTTTTCGAAGGCCGAAAAGTGGCGCGCGGCCGCGGGAAGTTGCGGGAACGGCAGGATCAGAAAAACGAAATGCCACAAAGCAGCGGCGACCAGCGCGCGGCGAGGAATTGTCCGTTCCACCCAACTGTCTTTGAAAAATCCGCCGAGGCGGGAATATTTTGGAATCGGTGTTCGATGGAACAGAACGCCCAGGCTGCTGCCAATGCCTTGATGAAAACTTCCCCAGCCGACTTCGAGCGCCGGCCCTTCGCCCCTTTTTAGGCGCACGGGCGCGGCCGGCTTTTCGGCCTGCCCAAGAACGTCGAATGCGTTGCTGGCCTGGTTCAGCGACATGTGCCTCTCGATTATAGCGTGCCGCGCTTCTTTCGCCGCGCAGGGGACGGGATGCGCGGACACTTCAAAATAGATGAAGCTCTGCCTGCGGGGGTTTACTCGGCAGAGTCATTTTCTTCGGCAGCCGCGCCGCCGCGGCGATAAAAACTCAAGGCGGCATCGCCCTGCTTCAAAACGCGGAAGCGGGGCAAAGATTCGGCTTTCTCCGGCAAATCAAAGTTGCGGCGATGCTCGGCAATCACCATGCCGCCGGGCGCGAGAAGATCCGCGGCACCCAGGAATCCTAGCACGCGCTCGTAGTCCGCTGCTGCGGCATAGGGCGGATCAAGAAAAATGAAATCGAATCCTGAATCTTTTCTCTTCGCGTTGGATGCCAGCATATCGAGGCCGCGAAGAACATCGATGGGGAGCACAGTGAATCCGGAACGAATGCCGAGCGAATCCAGATTCTTGCGAATGAGCGCGGCCGCGGGCGCGTGTTTCTCAATGAACACGACTTCCGTAGCCCCGCGGCTCAACGCTTCGATACCAATCGCGCCGGTTCCCGCAAAGAGATCTGCGAAACGCGCGCCAGAAATATTCGGGGCCAACACGTTGAACAAAGTTTCTCGCAAACGATCGCTGGTGGGACGGAGCGCGAGGCCTTTCAAACTTCTCAGGATGCGGCTGCGGTAGGTTCCGGCGATGACGCGCATGAGTGCAGCCATTAGTTGTCAGTTCTTAGTTTTTAGTCAAGGCGGAAGGCTAGAGCTGAATGGGCAAACGGGACGGTCGGCTCGCAAGCGGAACTAAACAGAGAGGTTATCGGAAATTTGGTTTGCGACGCAAACTAGATTGCGGGTGGATGATTTTGGTTTGCGATGCAAACTAGATTGCGCCGCAAACCAAAGTAACTAACGGCTTGGAACGGCCTTTTCAGCCTGTACGGTCGCGTTGAACTGTTTTTTCAGCCAATGTGGGCGAGATGATAGCGGCGCTGCCATTCTGCGGGGAGGGTGCGCAAGATGCGCTGCAGCGTTTCCTTTTGCGCGGAATCGTCGGCAAGGGTGAAGGCTTCACGCCGGGCCAGTTCGAGCAATTCGCGGTCGCGCAATGGATTGGCGATGTGAAAGCCGAGATCGCCGGACTGGCGCGTGCCGAAGAATTCGCCGGGGCCGCGGAGTTGCAGGTCGGCTTCGGCGATTTCGAATCCGTTCGAGGTGCGCACCATGGTCTCCAGCCGCACGCGAGCTTCGTCCGTCATGCGCGCGGGCGCGACCAGAATACAATGCGACTTATCCGCGCCGCGGCCGATGCGCCCGCGAAGCTGATGGAGCTGCGAGAGCCCGAAGCGCTCCGCGTGTTCAATGACCATTGCCGTGGCGTTCGGCACGTCCACGCCGACTTCCACGACCGTAGTCGCGACGAGAATCTGCGCCTCATTCTTGCGAAAGCTCTGCATGACTTCGTCTTTCTCGTTACTGGAGAGCCGTCCATGCAACAGGCCCAGCTTCAGTTTTGGAAATGCCTCTTTCGAAAGACGCCCGTACTCTTCCATCGCGGCCTTCAGCTCGAGCTTCGATTCTTCAATGACCGGATACACGATGTAGCCCTGATGCCCGGCCGCAACCTCGCGGCGGAGAAACTCCCAGACGCCAGGGAGGTGCGGCTCGGTGGTCATGCGAGTTGAGATCGGCGTGCGGCCAGGCGGCAATTCATCGAGAACGGAAACGTCCAGGTCGCCATAGAGCGTCAATGAGAGCGTGCGCGGAATCGGCGTGGCCGTCAGCACCAGGACGTGCGGCGCGTGGCCATGCGATGCGGCTTTGTCCATCAATTTCTTGCGTTGCAGAACACCGAAGCGATGCTGTTCATCAATGGCCACGAAGCCGAGCCGCGCGAACTCGACGTTGTCTTCGATCAGCGCATGCGTGCCGACGACGAGCTGCGCTTCGCCGGTTCGAATGCGCTCGAGGGCCGCGGCCTTCTCCGCGCTTTTCAGGCCGCTGATCAGCAGTTCCACGCGATAGCCCGCCTTGGCGAGGATGCGGCGCGCGGAAAGAAAATGCTGCACAGCGAGAATTTCCGTGGGAGCCATCAGAGCAGTCTGCGTGCCGTTTTCGATGGCGATGACCGCCGCTTGCAGCGCGATGATGGTTTTACCACTGCCGACGTCGCCCTGCAGCAGACGATTCATCGGCGCGGGCTTTTCCAAATCCGCGGCGATTTCGGCCAGGACGCGTTTCTGTGCCACCGTGGGTTTGAACGGCAGGATACGCTTCAGCGCTTCACGCACAGAGTCTTCGCGCACGCGGAATGCGATGGCGTTTTCCTTGCGCGTGACTTTGCGATCCAGCGCAAGGCTGAGCTGATACATGAAAAGTTCTTCGAAGATCAGCCGCTGCTGCGCGGGAGAACGAAAGGTGTTCAGCGCGTCCAGGTTTTCCCCGGGCTCCGGAAAGTGGGTATGAATCAGCGCTTCGCCGCGCGAGGGATAGCCGAGCCGCGCGCGCAAAGCCTCCGGCAAGATATCCGTCATCCGCGGATCGATGAGTTGCACGGCCGCGTACATCGCGCGGCGAATCTGCTTCGAACCAAATGTGCCAATGGCTTCGTAAATCGGCACGATGCGCCCGACTTCGGTGGAATCCATTTCCTCGCTGCTCAACAGCTCCATCTGCGGATTCACCATTTCGAGGCGCGCGGGCCGCAATTTATCCACTTCCGCTTTGCCATGAAGAATCAGCATTTGCCCGGGCTTCAATCGCCCTTCAAGATAGCCGCCGTGAAAAAACTTGCAAGGCAGCAGGCCGCCGGCGTCATCCTGCACGAGCAAATGATAAATGGCGTCGCGGCCACGCATGGTGCGCACCGCCTGGCCGCTCATCACGCGCGCGCGAATGGTGTAAACGCCGTTGGGCTGGATGTCCTTCACTTTGGAGAAGTGAATGCGGTCTTCATAGCGGAACGGCAGATAGCCCAGGAGATCCTCGAGCGTGTAGATGCCGCGCTGCGCCAGCAATTCGGCGCGCTGCGGCCCGACGCCCTTGATCATGCGAACTTCGGTGCTGAGGCTCATCGCCATAGTTTTGTGCGCAAGCGCTGCGGTGAAAAGCATCCACTTTATATCATTCCTGCCGCGAATATTTTTAGGTGCGACCGCAAAGCGGGCAATTGAGAGTGTGGCCGCGAAGCGGCCGGCCGGCGACGGGTCCGTTTCCGATTATAGGTTAATCGGCATTTGACCAGTTACTCCACGACATCTCCCGGCAGTTTCGGTTATTGCTGACCTAGCATCCATCTACCATACTCACCTCCAGTTTCCCTTCCCGCGCCAAGAAAGAGTGCCCATGGGCCCGGGAACATTTCCATGGCTTTGGAGTCTGAGTAGGTATGCGGACACGCACGACCGCACGAGTGGGGATCGGCGTATTTCTCGCTGCAATCATCCTGTTTCTCGGCACAAAATACTGGGTTGAAACTCGCACACTCAGAGCAGTGGACATGCCGGTTTCTCTGTCGCGCGGCACTATCGGCAGCGGTACGTTTAATGTAAACGTCCACGCCTTCTATTCCATTAACATCGGCCGTGCTGAAGGTGGCGATCTCAATTGCGATGGAGTCGGACTGAAAACGCGAAGAATATCTTCCCTGGGAGAGCTTGTCGTGTATTATCTGCCCGACGAAGGAAGTGAAGTAGCCGAGAATACTACCTTCGGCTCTTTCCTCGGAGGTTTTGAGGGCAAGCCAGGCCGCTACAACCTTGAGATCGAAGTACTGTCTGACACCGGTTGTCTGAATCCTCTCAAACCACGACTGTACATCATCGCCAGCAATAGAGACTTCTTCAAATGGTACGTACGTTATGAGAACGCATTTTGGATTTCATTCATTTCTGGCTCTATCGGCCTGGCTTTATTGATTATCGGAGTTAAGGAGAGTTTTCGCTGGCGCTCTGCGGAGAATAATTCCAATCTCAGTTTTTTCGAATCACGTTCCGATAAGAAATTGCCAGCACCTCTCAAAGTCACACCAGTCCATTGGTTTCGCTTCTTTTCTCAAATTGGACTTTTGTATTCGCAAATCTTGCTCCTCGGTATCTCAGGAGTCCTTGTGTTCCACTTCGCGTGGGGATACGACCATCCTTCCCAAGGCTTGTTCGTCGTGGTTGGCATGTCGCCGATGATGAAGACCCGCACTTGCGGCGAAACGTGGGTAGTCCGAATCGACGCTAGAGAAAATTGGTATTTGAACTCGACAAAGACTTCACAAAAAGAATTAGCAGACATGTTGAGTCAACAACTGGGACCCCAGACGAACTGCGCTGTATATCTCGAAGCCGACCCTTCACTTCCTTACGCAGTCGCAATTGAGGCCATTGCCACCATTCAGAAGACCCGGGCTAAGGTAGTCGTGTTGTTAACTCCGAAGACGAAAAAGGTCTCGGTCCGCTAGGAACTCTTCGACAGTCTCCGATATAAGCATGGGCATCTATTCGTTGCCATTCCTAATTTTCCCGCAATCATAACCGTACGCACCCGTCCGGCGTCCGATCAAGTAGAAAAACCGGTAACTCCCGACTTAACTCCCGATTAGTTTATCAGAAACGGACACACTACCCGGCAGCGGAGTAACTTGCGTCCCGGCCCTGCGTATCGATAGAGTGAGGAATCCGCACGCAACCGTTCGGGGAGGCATCGGTGGCCGGTGACCGTCTGACAGGTTCCGACAAGCGCGCGCTGCTGTTTTGGGTGGTCCTTGGAATTCTGGGCGCGGTGTTTGCCCAGAAGTATTTCTTCCGCGCTTTCCCCGAAGCGTCCGTCAATTTTCAGGTTTCCCGCGAAGAAGCGCTGAAGCGCGCACAGAACTTTGTCAGTGGCCTTGGCGAAAACATCAGCCGCTACCAATCCGCGATCGTTTTCGACGTGGATGAAAACGCGAAAGTTTATCTCGAGCGGGAACTCGGACTGCAAGAAGCGAACCGGCTCATGTCTTCGGAGCTGAACATCTGGTTCTGGAACGTGCGCTTCTTCAAGCCTCTTCAGGAGGAGGAATTTCGCGTTCGCGTGAGCCCTGCCGGGAAGATCGCGGGCTATGAACACAAGATCGAAGAGTCGCGCTCCGGGGCGGCATTGGACCGCGCCGCCGCGCAATCCGCCGCACAAAACTTTCTCAGCGCAAGACTCGGACTCGACCTGACCCGCTGGGATCTGCTTCCCGAAGAAGCAAACTCGAATAAGAGGCCCAACCGCCTCGATTGGTCCTTCACTTGGGAAAAACACGGCTTCCGGGCAAAGGACGCGCCCTATCGACTGCAAGTCACTGTGCTGGGCGACCGCGTCGGCAAGAGCGAAGAGTCCTTCCACGTGCCGGAAGCCTGGGAACGCGGCTACGAAAGACTGCGCTCTGGAAACAATACGCTCGCCCTGGCATTCCTTCTTCCCTATGTCGCGCTGCTGGCCATCGCCATTTATCTGGGGATTCAGTTCACCAAAAGCGGGAAAACGGTCTGGGGCCCGGCGATCAAGCTCGGATTGCTGGCCGCTATCTTTTTATTCCTGCAGGCGCTGAATGACTGGCCCCTGTGGGGAGCACAGTACGACACGAAAGCGTCGTACGGGAGCTTTCTCCTGCTGCAAATCGGACGCGCACTTCTGTTTGCCGCCGCGACCGCGCTCACGATCACGCTGGTCCTGCCCGCGGCGGAGCCGCTCTACCGCGGCTCGCAGCCGGAGCAGCTGAGCTTGCGCCGGGTTTTCACCATGCGCGGGTTGCGTTCGAAAGAATTTTTCTCCGCTTCCATCGTGGGATTGAGTCTTGCCGCCGCACACATTGGATTCCTGGTGGCCTTCTACCTGGTGGCGACGTGGTTGGGAGCCTGGGCGCCGCAGGAGCTGAACTATTCGGACAGCGTGAACACGTTGTTCCCGTGGATTTCCGGTTTTGCAATCGGCCTTCTCGCTTCCCTGAACGAGGAGTTTACGTTTCGCCTGTTCGCTATCCCCTTCTTCCTGCGGTTCACGCATTCGCGGTGGATTGCCGTGATCGTGCCGGCATTTCTCTGGAGCTTTCTGCACAGCAATTACCCGCAAGAACCACCGTACATCCGCGGAATCGAAATTGGGATTATCGGAATCGTAGCGGGAATGGTGATGCTCCGCTGGGGCATCATCGCGACGCTCATCTGGCATTACACCGTGGATGCGTTGCTGGTGGGATTGCTGCTGATTCGTTCGAATAGCCTGTACTTCAAAATTTCCGGAGCGGTGGTGGCCGCTGCCGCGCTCGCGCCCTTGGCTTTTGCATGCGCGTCATATTTGACGCGAGGCCGGTTCGAAACCGATGAAGACCTGCTCAATCGTTCGCAACCTGATCCGGAAATCGCTGTCTCGAGCGAACTCGAGGCCGGAACTCTTGAAA
>WNFO01008382.1_pt1 | contig 10580 bp, 9 predicted proteins | sample 5400251 | NCBI WGS metagenome assembly WNFO01 (sample SAMN13153354, study PRJNA577476) | soil metagenome | isolation source: 100 cm saprolite under Madrone tree | place: USA:California | collected 2016-06-14 | reverse complement strand
CCGATCGACACCGCGATGCCCTCGACGTCCTCGAGCGCGAGCCCGGCGTCGCCGAGGACGCGCTCGACGAGCAGCGGCAGCGAGGCGGTGTGCGAGCGCGACTCGCGGTGGACGCCCTCGGCGAGGACGGCGCCGTCGCGCGCCACCCCGACGGCCGCGGTCCACGTCGCCGTGTCGAGCCCGAGAACGAGCGTCGGTGCCTAGCCCCAGACCAGCCGGTGGATGTCGTTGTACGACACGAACACGATCAGCGTGATGATCAGCAGGATGCCGACCTGCAGCGCGATCTCGCGGTGCCGCGCGCGCAGCGGGCGGCGCATGGCTCCCTCGATGGCGAAGAAGGCGAGGTGGCCGCCGTCGAGCACCGGGATCGGAAGCAGGTTGAGCACGCCCAGGTTGATGGAGATGAAGGCGAGCATGAGCAGGTAGTAACGTCCTCCGGCTTTCGCCTGCTTCCCCGCCGCGCTCGCGATCGCGATCGGACCGCCGAGATCCCGCAAGGGCACGCGCCCGCTCAGCATGAGCTTCAGCCCCTTGAGGACCATGAGGGCGGTCCCCACGGTCTCCTCCCCGGCCATGCCCACCGCCCGCAGCGGGCCGACGTGCTCCCACTCCAGCGAGATCTCGACGCCAATGCGATAGACCTTCTCCGCATCCTCGCCGGAGATGGGCAGGGTCTCGTGCAGCTCCGGCGTGACCTCGAGCGGGAAGCGTGCCCCGTCGCGCTCGACCAAGAGCCGCAGGCGCTCGCCCTTCGAGGCGACGATGGTCTTGGAGAGCTGCTCCCAGGTGGCGATCGGCGTGTCGCCGATGGCGATGATCCGGTCGCCCGCGCGGAGGCCCGCCCGCTCCGCCGGCATCCCGGTTGTGACGCCGCCGACGCGCGGCTCGGTCGACGGGTTCTGCACGCCCACCGTGGCGAAGAGAACCGCGTAGACGAGGAACGCGAACACGAAGTTCATCGCCGGCCCGGCGAAGACGATGGCCGCGCGCCGCAGGACCGACTGGGTCGAGAAGGCGCGTTCCGGGTTGGCGAGCGCCTCCTCTCCTTCCTCCTCGCCGAGCATCTTCACGTAGCCGCCCAGCGGGATCGCCGACACGGCGTACTCGGTCTCGCCCCGCTTGCGCGCGAGGATCACCGGACCGAAGCCGATCGAGAAGCGCTCCACCAGCACGCCCACCCGCTTGGCCACCGCGAAGTGCCCGAGCTCGTGCACGAAGACGAGCACACCGATCGCCACCGCGAACGACAGCAACGTCACCAAGAGGGAATGGATGTCCATGGTCACCTTCAGGCCCGTGGCAGGACGGCGTAGTAGTACGTGAACACTACGGGGAAGAGGAGGCTGTCCAGCCGGTCCAGAATGCCACCGTGCCCCGGGATAATCCAGCCGGAGTCCTTGGCCCCGAAGGCGCGCTTCAGGGCCGACTCGCAGAGGTCGCCGAACTGCGCCAGCACGCTGATCACGGCGCCCAGCACGAGCGCCTCGATGCTCCCCAGGCCGGCGAAGAAGACCAGGCGGCAGACCGCCGCGATCACCATCGCGCCGGCGAGCGCGCCGAGCGCGCCCTCGACCGTCTTGCTCGGGCTGATCGCGGGGGCGAGTGGGTGGCGGCCGAAGGCGCGGCCGGCGAAGTAGCCACCCGAGTCCGATCCCATCGCCGCGTAGACGGTGAACAGCACCCAGCGCCAGCCCTGAGCGTGCAGCAGCACGAAGTGGGGTGTGAAGAAGCCAACGTAGAGAACGCCCAGGAGGGAGAGCCCGAGGCGATGCATGGCACCCGGCAGATCATCGGCATGGAGCAGCGGGAACATGAGCCCGCCGATGACCGCCAGCCCGAGACCGGCGCCCCACAGCTTGGGCTCCTGCGCGGCGACGCCGCCGGCGATCACGAGCCCCCACAGCAAGCCCGCCGTGCGCTCCACGGCATTGCCGGGCAGCGCCATGGTGAAGTACTCGAGCAGGCCCATCGCCGCCACCGCCATGATGAAGCCGGCGAACAGGGCGTCCGGGAGCTTCCAGACGATCAGCCAGAGGGAGGGCAGCGCGACGGCCGCGGTGACGAGCCGGGTGCGGAGCATTTGATTAACTCATCCGGGGGCCCGTCCGCTGCTCGGGCGCTGCGCGCCCTGCGCACAAACGCCCGCGCGGCATCCGCCGCGCGCCCCGGACCAACGCCCGCACGGCTCCCGCCGTGCGCGGCTTGACCGCTCTCGCGGTCGGCCTCCCCCTCATCAGGCGTTGCCCGAGCGCGCCCGTGGCCCGCGGCGTCACTCAGTTCGCTGCGCGCAGACGCTCGCGTTCGACCTGGGCGGCGGTGCGGCCGAAGCGGCGCTGGCGCTGCTGGAAGAAGGCGAGCGCCTGGAGGTAGTCGCGCTCGCGGAAGTCGGGCCACAGGGTGTCGGTCACGTACATCTCGGTGTACGCGAGCTGCCAGAGGAAGAAGTTGCTGAGGCGCATCTCGCCGCTGGTGCGGATCAGGAGGTCGGGATCCGGGATGTCGCGGGTGCCGAGGTGCCTGGCGAGCGTGCCGGCGGTTATCCGTTCCGGGGAGAGCTCGCCGCGCCGGACGCGCCGCGCGATGGCGCGCGCCGCGCGCGCGATCTCCTCGCGCCCGCCGTAGCTCACGGCGAGGATCACGGTCATGCCGGTGTTGCGTCTGGTTGCCGCGATGGTGGCGCGTAGCGCCCCACGCACCGTTGGCGGCAGGCGGCGGAGGCTCCCGACGGCGAGCAGGCGGATCTGATGCTTCATCATCTTGCCGAGCTCGGTCGCCAGGTAGCGGCGGAGGAGCGCCATGAGCCCGTCGACCTCGCGCGGCGGGCGGCGCCAGTTCTCGGTGGAGAAGGCATAGAGGGAGAGGTAGCGGATGCCGAGGCGCCGGCTGGCCTCGACCACCGCTCGCACCGATTCCTTGCCGACGCGGTGCCCCTGCAGGCGCGAGAGGCCGCGCTGCTCCGCCCAGCGCCCGTTGCCGTCCATGATGACGGCCACGTGGCGCGGCAAGCGCGTAGGATCGATCTCCACCATCAGACGGCCATGATCTCGTCTTCCTTCCCCTTGAGCGTCTTATCGACGCGCTCGATGAAGTCCTTGGTGAGCGCGTCGATCTTCTCGGCCGCGTGCCGCCGGTCGTCCTCCGTGATCTCCTTGTCCTTCTCGAGCTCCTTCAGCATCTCGAGCGAGTCCCGGCGGTGATTGCGGACCGACACGCGGTAGTCCTCGGCCAGCTTGCGCACGTGCTTCACCAGGTCGCGGCGCCGCTCCTCGGTGAGCGCCGGGATGGGGACGCGGATGAGCTTGCCGTCGTTCAGCGGATTGAGCCCGAGGTCGGAGCTCTTGATCGCCTTCTCGATGGCGCCGAGCACGCTCTTGTCGTAGGGCTGCACGACGAGCAGGGTGGCCTCCGGCGCGGAGAGCGTGGCGAGCTGGTTGAGCGGCGTCTTGGAGCCGTAGTAGTCGACCGTGATGCCCTCGAGCAGCGCCGTGTGGGCGCGTCCCGTCCGCACGTGCGAGAGCTCCTTGCGGAAGGCCGCGATGGTCTTCTCCATGTCCTGCTTGCTGCTCTCCAGCACCTCGGCGTCGGGCGTCATGTCCGCCCTCCGTGCACCAGCGTGCCGATGCGCGCGCCGGTGACCGCCTTCTTGATGTTCCCGGGCTGCATCATGTTGAAGACCAGGATCGGCAGCCCGTTGTCCATGCACAGTGAGATCGCGGTCGCGTCCATCACCTGGAGCTGGCGCGAGAGCACCTCGATGTAGGTGAGCTCCTCGAAGCGTATCGCGCCGGGATGCTTGAGCGGATCGGCGTCGAAGACGCCGTCCACGCGCGTCGCCTTGAAGATGACCTCGGCGCCGATCTCCATGGCGCGGAGACTCGCGGCCGTGTCGGTGGTGAAGAAGGGGTTGCCGGTGCCGGCAGCGAAGATGACCACGCGGCCCTTCTCGAGGTGCCGCGTCGCGCGGCGGCGGATGTAGGGCTCGGCGACCTGCTGCATCTCGATGGCGGAGAGCACGCGCGTCGGCACGCCGAGCTTCTCGAGCGCGTCCTGTAGCGCCAGCGCGTTGATGATGGTGGCGAGCATGCCCATGTAGTCGCCGGTGGCGCGGTCGACGCCGCGCGCGCTCGCCGCCAGGCCGCGGAAGATGTTGCCGCCGCCGATCACCAGGGCGAGCTCGCAGCCGAGCCCGTGCACGTCCTTCAGCTCGGCCGCGAAGGCCGCGAGCACGCCGAGGTCGATGCCATAGCCGGCCGGACCGGCCAGGGCCTCCCCGCTGATCTTGAGGAGGACGCGGCGGTAGCGGGTCGCGCCGGACGTGCCCGGCGCGGGCTCAGGCTCCGGGCGCGCCTCCAGCGGGGCTCTCCTTGGTCGCCGTCTCCCCGAGCCCGAAGCGCGCGAAGCGGCGAACCGTCACATTCACCCCAAACCGCACGATGGCCTCCTGCACGATCTCCTTCACCGTCCGCTCGGGCTGCTTGAGGAAGGGCTGCTCCAGGAGGCACACGTCCTTGTAGAACCGCTCGACCTGCCCCTCGACGATGCGCTCGATCACCTTCTCGGGCTTGCCCGACTGCAGGGCTTGCTTGCGGTAGATCTCGCGCTCCGCCTCGAGCTCGGCCGCCGGCACCTCCTCGCGGCTCACGTAGCGCGGCGAACTCGCCGCGACCTGCATCGCAAGGTCCTTCACCAGCTGCTGGAACTCCGGCGTCTTGGCGACGAAGTCGGTCTCGCAGTTGACCTCGATCAGCACGCCGATCTTGCCCGGCGGGTGGATGTAGGCGCCGATCGCGCCGTCGGTGGCCGCGCGCGTCGCCTTGCGGGCCGCCTTGGCGAGGCCGCGCTCGCGGAGGATGCGGATCGCCTTCTCGACGTCGCCGGCGGCCTCCCCGAGCGCCTTCTGGCAGTCGACCAGTCCGGCACCGGTCTTCTCGCGCAGCTCCCTGACGTCCTCGAGCGCCATCGTACCTAGCGCGCCTCCGCCTCGACCACGTCGTCGAGGGCCTGCGCGCCGCCGCCCGCGCCGTCGCCGGCGCCCTCGTGCCCGGCGCCGCGCTGCCGCTCCTCGTAGAGGTTGCGGCCCTCGATCACCGCCTCGGCGACCGCGGCGCAGAAGAGGCGGATGGCGCGGATCGCGTCGTCGTTGCCCGGGATCTTGTAGTCGATCCGGTCCGGGTCGCAGTTCGTGTCGACCACCGCCACCACCGGGATGCCGAGCTTGTTGGCCTCCTTGACGGCGATCTCCTCCTTCTTGGGATCGATCACGAAGAGCGCGTCGGGGAGCTTGCGCAGCCCCTTGATGCCGCCCAGCGAGGAGAGGAGCTTCTCGCGCTCGTGGCGCATGCCTCCGATCTCCTTCTTGGTGAGCGCCTGGACCACCTGCGCGTCCTCGAGCATCTCCTCGAGCTTCTTCAAGCGGTCGATCGACTGCTTGATGGTGTGGAAGTTCGTCAGCATGCCGCCGAGCCAGCGCGTGTTGACGTAGAACGCCCCGCAGCGCTCGGCCTCCTCGCGGATGGCGTCCTGCGCCTGCTTCTTGGTGCCGACGAACAGCATCTGCCCGCCCTGCGCGGTGAGATCGCGCACGAAGTTGTAGGCGTCGCGGAAGAGCTTCACGGTCTGCTGCAGGTCGATGATGTAGATGCCGTTGCGGGCGCCGAAGATGTACGGCTTCATCTTCGGGTTCCACCGGCTGGTCTGGTGGCCGAAGTGGACCCCCGCCTCGAGCAGGTTTTTCATGGTGACATCAGTCATGCGGGCTCCTTGATCCATCCCTCCTTTCCGCGCACGTGGCGAAGACCGGGCCCATACCAGAAAGGCCGGTCCGCACGCAATTAGGCGGGGCTGTGCGGGTCACTGGTTCATCGAGTCGAGGAACTCCTGGTTCGACTTCGTGCCCTTGATCCTGTCGTGCAGGAATTCCATCGCCTCGACCGTGTTCAGTTGGGAGAGGAGCTTGCGCAGGATCCAGACGCGGTTGAGCACGTCGCGCGGCAGCAGCAGCTCTTCCTTCCGCGTCCCCGAGCGCGTCGCGTCCATGGCCGGGAACATGCGCTTGTCCATCAGGCGCCGGTCGAGGTGGATCTCCATGTTGCCGGTGCCCTTGAACTCCTCGAAGATGACCTCGTCCATGCGGCTGCCGGTGTCGACCAGCGCCGTGCCGATGATGGTGAGGCTGCCGCCGTCCTCGATGTTGCGCGCCGCGCCGAAGAACTTCTTCGGCCCGCGCAGCGCGTTCGAGTCGACGCCGCCGGAGAGGATCTTGCCGCTCGGCGGGACGACCGAGTTGTAGGCGCGCGCGAGCCGCGTGACCGAGTCGAGCAGGATGACGACGTCCCGGCCGTGCTCGACCAGACGCTTCGCCTTCTCGATCACCATCTCCGCCACCTGCACGTGGCGCGTCGGCGGCTCGTCGAAGGTCGAGCTCACCACCTCGCCCTTCACCGAGCGCTGCATGTCGGTCACCTCCTCGGGCCGCTCGTCGATGAGCAGCACGATGAGGACGACGTCGGAATGGTTGGCGGTGATGCCGTGCGCGATGTTCTGCAGCATCATCGTCTTGCCGGTGCGCGGCGCGGCGACGATGAGCCCGCGCTGCCCCTTGCCGATCGGCGTGAGCAGATCGATGATGCGCGTGGTGTGCTCCTCGGGGTCGAACTCGAGGCGCAGGTGCTCGTCGGGGTAGAGCGGCGTCAGGTTGTCGAAGAGGATCTTGTCGCGCGCCTTCTCCGGCTCCTCGAAGTTGATGGTCTCGACCTTGAGCAGCGCGAAGTAGCGCTCGCCTTCCTTGGGGGGGCGGATCTGTCCGGCGACCACGTCGCCGGTGCGCAGGTTGAAGCGGCGGATCTGGCTCGGCGAGACGTAGATGTCGTCGGGACCGGGGAGGTAGTTGTAGTCGGGCGCGCGCAGGAAGCCGAAGCCGTCGGGCAGGATCTCGAGCACGCCCTCGCCGCTGATGAAGCCGTTCTGCTCGGTCTGCGCCTGCAGGATGGAGAAGATGAGCTCCTGCTTGCGCATGGCGGCCGCGCCCTCGATGTTCATGTCCTTGGCGATGGCCGCGAGGTCGGCGATCTTCTTGTCCTTCAGCGCCTTGAGATTGAGGGTGCCGGGCTCTTCGGGCGGCGTGGCCTCCGCCTTCGTCCGAACCGCGGCGCTCGCCTCCCCTGCTTGCCTCTCCCTGGTGCTCAAGGGCGGTCCCTCCCCGCGACTGCGGATTGCATTGGAGCTACTGTGCGCTTACGCCGGCTCATGGCGAACCGACGCGTGTCCGACGGAAAGAACGTGTGCCTCGCTTTATGGGGGGACCGGCGGGGTGGTGAATAGGCAAAGACTAGGGAATCGGTCCCGAACTGTCAAGCGGAATGGCCCGATTTCCCCGTGCCGCCGCTTGCTTGGCGCAACATCGCTAGGAGCTGCTCCAAGTCCGGCGGCAGCGGCGCGCGGACCACGGTGCGGGCGCCGCTCGAGGGGTGGTCGAAGCGGATCTCGGCGGCGTGGAGGGCCTGGCGCGGGAAGGCGAGGCTCGTCCCGGCCCGCCCCGCGCGCCGCGCCCCGTAGACCCGGTCGCCGACGATCGGATGGCCCGCCGCCGCGAGGTGGACGCGCAGCTGATGGGTGCGACCGGTCTCGGGCTCGAGGCGCACCAGGGTCGCGCCCGGAAGGCGTTCGAGCGCCGTCCAGCGCGTGACCGCGGCGCGCCCGCGCCGGCTGTGCACGCTCATGCGCCGGCGCTCGCGCGGATGCCGGCCGACGGCGCGGTCGATCGTCCCGCGCGCGGCGGCGAGGTGGCCGCGGACCACGGCCAGGTAGACCTTCTCGATCGTCCGTGCGCGGAACTGCCGCGCGAGCGCCTCGAGCGCCGCGGGCGTGCGCGCCACGAGCAGCACGCCCGAGGTGTCGCGGTCGAGGCGGTGCACGATGCCGGGCCGATCGGGGCGGCCGACCCCGGCCAGCGCGCCGAGCCGATGGACGAGCGCGTTCACCACCGTGCCGCGTCGCGCGCCGGGCGCGGGGTGCACGACCATGCCGGGCGGCTTGTCGATGGCGAGCAGGTCGGCGTCCTCATAGAGGACGATCAGGGGGAGCGCCTCGGGCTCGGCCGCGAGCCGCGCGGGCGCGGGCAGCTCGATCTCGAGCCGCGCGCCGGCGGCGAGGAGGTGCGCGCTCTTGCGCGGCGCGCCATCGACCCGCACCCGCCCTGCGTCGATCAGCCGCTTCGCCTGCGAGCGCGTCCCCACCCCCGCCATCCCCGCCATGAAGCAATCGAGGCGCACGCCCGCCCCGGCGGCGGGCACGACGACCTCGACCCGGCCCGGCGTCGTCGCGGGGGGCGGGCCCCCGAGCCCCGGCGAGGGGCCGGCGGGGGTGCCGCCGCGACCTTCGAGGGCGCCGCTCGCGCTGCCCGGCCGAGCCGCCCCGCCCAGCGGCGCCCGGGCGGGAGCGCCGGCACCCCCGCCGGCCCCTCGCCGCGCACTCGCCACCCCCTACCCCCCGCCCAGCACGCGCCGCGCCCGCTCGACGTCGCGCGCGATCGCAACGCGCAGCGCCTCCGGCCCGCTGAACACCTGCTCGCCGCGCAGGCGTTCGATCACCTTGACCACCAGCCAGCGCCGGTAGAGGTCGCCGTCGAAGTCGAGCAGATGGACTTCGATCGTCCGCCGCTTGCCGGCGAAGGTGGGCCGCACGCCGATGTTGAGGACGCCCTCGTGCGGGCGCCCGTCCACCTCGACGCCGACCGCGTACACCCCGTCCGGGGGCAGCAGGAGGCCGGCGCGAAGGTGCAGGTTCGCGGTGGGGAAGCCGAGCGTCCGCCCCCGGCGATCGCCCACCACCACCCGGCCGCGGAGCGCGTAGGGCCGGCCGAGGAGCGCCCGCGCGCGCGGCATGTCGCCCGCCTGGAGGAGCGCGCGCAGCCGCGTGCTGCTCACCTGCTCGCCGTCGCCCGCCGTCGCCACCGGGCCCACCACCTCGACCCCGAACCCGAGGCGCGCGCCGAGCGCGCGCAGCGTCTCGCTGGTGCCGGCCCGGTCGCGCCCGAAGTTCACGTTGTAGCCCACCACGACGTGCGCGAGCTCGACGAAGGCTTCCGGGTCGAGCGCCGCGAAGGCGCGCGTGAAGCGCTGGACGACCGTCACGTCGATGCCCAGCCCGGCCAGGCTCGCCAGGCGGTCGTGCAGCGTCTGGAGCATGAGCGGCGCGCGTGCGGGCGCCAGCACCGCGACCGGATGCGGCTCGAAGGTGAGCGCCACCGCCAGACCTGCCGCCTCCCGCGCCCGCGCCACCGCGCGGCGGACGATCGCCTTATGGCCCAGGTGCGCGCCGTCGAAGTTGCCGAGCGTGAGGACGATGCCGGGGAGTCGCTCGGGCCGGCGCACGAGGTGGCGGATGACGCGCATCGTCACCCCATCATATATATGACGCTTCCCGGCGGTAGAAGGTTGGGCGGAGGCAACGACGGCGGGAACACGCTCCACGTCGGTGCGCAGGCGCGGGGGCGCCGGCGCCGCTTCGATTCGGCGCCGCCGAGGGGCGGATCCCGCGACCGCCCGGCGCGTTCGGCGCCTCATAGGCGCTTCGCCGGCGCCCCCGCGCCTGCTGCGCATGTTGCGGCGGTTCCGCCCCGCCGGCGCCTCCTAGTTCTCCAGCTCGCTCAGCTTCTGGCGGGCGCGCGCTGCCTCCTCCGAGCTCGGGTACTCGCGGATCAGCTTGGAGAACCAGCGCCCCCCTACGTAGCGGCGACGCCCGCCGCTCGAACGCGGGCGACGGCCTCGGCGCGAGCGAGCCGCGATGGTCGTTGCGGAGGCGGGGGCGGTCTCGCGGCGCCTCTGAAGACGCCGCACGCTGCGCCGGCCGAGGCGAGAACGCCGGCCTCAAGCGCCGACCCGCAAAGGCGAGGCGAAGAGGTCGGGCGCGACGGGGGCCTCGGCGACCGGGGGGCTGGGACCGTCGAGACGCGCGTAGCGGGAGCGGGGGCGCCGTCGCAGCGCCTATGAGGCGTCCGAACGAGCCGGAAGACCGGGCCCATTTTGGTCGGCGGCGCCGAATCGAAGCGGAGACGGCGCCCCCGCTCCCGCGGACCGCGGCCGCGCGTGACGCTCCTAGTTCTCCAGCTCGCTCAGCTTCTGCCGCGCGCGCGCTGCCTCTTCCGAGCTCGGGTACTCGCGGATCAGCTTGGAGAAGGCCAGGCGGGCGTCGGGGGAATCGCCCATGTCGACGAACAGGTTCCCCTGCGCCCACAGCGCCGCTGCCGCCTTGTCGCCTTTCGGGTACTTCGTCACCACGTCGTAGAACTTGGTGACCGCCTGGTTCTGGTCGCCACGCAGCGCGTAGCAGCGCGCCGCCCAGTAGAGCGCGTGGTCCGCGAGCCGCGACTCCTTGTGGCTGGCGGCGAAGCCGTTCAGCTGCGGCACCGTCCGCGCGCAGTCCTGGCGGGCGAGGCCATCGAGCAGGGCCAGGTACTCGGCGCGCTCGGGGACGTTGAGGGTGCCGGCGGCCTTCTGCTCGCGCGCGATCTCCTGCCGCCACTCGTCGTCGGGCGTGGCGGCGGGTGGGTGGCTGCCGGCCGGCGGCGCGCTCGCCGT
>WNFO01006156.1_pt1 | contig 10580 bp, 10 predicted proteins | sample 5400251 | NCBI WGS metagenome assembly WNFO01 (sample SAMN13153354, study PRJNA577476) | soil metagenome | isolation source: 100 cm saprolite under Madrone tree | place: USA:California | collected 2016-06-14 | reverse complement strand
ACACCGGTTCCATCGGCTACTTGAACCGCGACGGCAGCTGCGACCTCAACATCTTGATTCGCACCATCACCGCGCAAGGCGGCCTGTTCAAGTTTCGCGCCGGCGCCGGAATCGTGGCGGATTCGAACCCGGCGCAAGAATTGGCCGGGACGCGCGCCAAGGCCGAGGGGATGCTGCGCGCGCTGGTGGATCCACGTTGAGCGCGTGGATCAATGGCCGGCGAAGCGCGAAGATCGACCATCGCGACCGCGGATTGCAGTATGGCGACGGCGTCTTCGAGACCATGCGGGTACGTCGCGGCCGAATCCGGCTCCTGGAGTATCACCTCGAACGGCTCGACCGGGGGTGCCGGCAACTGAAGATCGCGGGTCCGCCGCTGCCCGGGTTGCGCCGCGAACTCGTACGCGCCGCCGCCTTGCGCAGCGAAGGCGTCTTGAAGCTGATCGTGACGCGCGGGGCGTCGGCGTCACGCGGCTATCGGTCCACGGGACGCGAACGATGCACGCGCATCCTCGCCCTGCACGTGTTGCCGAAGACCGTTCTCCGGGACGGACCGACACCGGCGCGGGTGCGGCTGTGCGCGACGCCGCTGGGGCAAAACCCCCGTCTCGCCGGCCTCAAAACCCTCAATCGCCTGGAGTCGGTGCTCGCCCGAGCCGAATGGAACGACGACCATGTTTGGGAGGGATTGATGCGCGACATGGAGGAGAACATCGTCTGCGGTACCATGTCCAACTTGTTTCTCAGGCGCGGATCGTTCCTGGTCACGCCGGTTCTCGATCGTTGCGGCGTGGCCGGAGTGATGCGCCGCTGGGTCCTGGAAACGGCGGGTGATCTGCGCCTGAACCCGGTGGAGCGCCGCGTACGATGGCGGGACTTGCGCGAAGCCGAGGAGGTGTTCATGAGTAATGCCGTCGTGGGCCTAAGATCGGTCGGAGTGATCGAGCGCGGCAGAGAGCGGCTGCGGCTCTGCGCGTTCGAGACGGCGAATCGGCTCCGTCAGCGGTTGGATGCGTTGTGAGCCGCACCTGGCGCCAGGCCCTGATCGGCTGTGTGCTCCTGATGGTGTCGGGCGCCGCCGCCGTGATTTGGACCGGCATCCACAGTCTCGATGAACCCGTGCCGCTCGCCGAGCCCCTGCGATTCAAGGTGGCTTCAGGTTGGCGCTTCGCCCGGGTGGCGACGGAGTTGGCGGCCCAAGGCGTGCTCACCCGCCCACGGGCATGGGTTCTCTATGCGCGCTGGGCGCATCTCGCGACCGCGGTCAAGGCAGGAGAATATGAGATCCAGCCGGGGACGACACCGCGCGAGCTGTTGACGAAAATGGTCAGCGGTCAGGTGCTGCTGCATTCGTTCACCATCATCGACGGGTGGAGGGTGCAGGATTTGCTCGCCGCGCTGCGTCGAAATCCCGATATCATTTCCACTCTGGGCGACGCGGCTCCGGATCTCGTGGCCAAGCTTGGATTGCCGGGCATCGATGCCGAGGGTCAGTTCCTGCCGGAGACCTACCGCTTCATCGCGAACACCACCGACATCGACCTGCTGCGCGAGGCGCATGCCGCGCTCACCAAGGAGCTGGACGCCGTCTGGAAGGACCGGGATCCGGACCTGCCGCTTCGAGACTCGCATGAGTTGTTGATCATGGCGTCGATCGTCGAAAAGGAGAGCGGCTTGCCGCAGGAACTGCGGCTCATCGCCGGGTTGTACCTGCATCGCCTGGGGATAGGGATGCGGTTGCAGGCCGATCCCACGGTGATCTATGGGATGGGGGACCGGTACGAGGGCGACATACGTACCGTGGACCTGCGCACCGATGGACCGTACAACACCTACACGCGCGCCGGGCTGCCGCCCACGCCGATTGCCTTGGCCGGAGCCGCCGCGATCCGCGCGACCGCACACCCGGAGAAGACCGATGCGATTTATTTCGTCGCGTCGCCCAAGGGCGACGGTAGCCACGTGTTTTCCCCCACTCTGGAGAAGCACAACGCGGCCGTGGCGTCGTATCTCGCACATCAGCGCCAGAAGGCGGCGGAGGCGAAATGAGCATGATTCCGGGCCGATTCCTGACCATCGAAGGGATCGAGGGAGTCGGTAAATCGACGCAGGTGGCGCGTCTCTCGCAAGGATTGAACGTGCGCGGCATCGCGCACGTGGTGACGCGCGAACCCGGCGGCACACCGCTGGCCGAAGGCATCCGCAAGATCGTGCTCGAATCGCGCGACGAGCCGGTGCCGCCCGCCGCCGAACTGCTGCTCATGTTCGCGGCGAGAGCGGTGCATCTGGCCAATCTGGTGGAGCCGAATCTGCGCGCCGGGCGGTGGGTGCTGTGCGACCGCTTCATCGATGCGACCTATGCCTATCAGGGGGGCGGCCGCCGCTTGCGCGTCGACCACATCCGCCAGCTGGAAACCATGGTGCTGGGTGCGCGGCGTCCCGATCTCACGGTGCTGCTGGATGCACCGGTGGAGCAGGCGCTCGAGCGTGTACGCCGGCGCAATGCCGGCTCGACGGATCGCTTCGAAAGCGAGCGCACCGAATTCTTCGAGCGCGTGCGGGACGCCTATCGCGCACGCGCGGCGGCCGAGCCCGATCGAATTGCCGTGGTCGATGCGAGCCAGTCCGTCGAGCGGGTGGCGCTGCAGATCGTCGAGGTGCTCGAGGCGCGATCATGGATTTCTTGAGCGCCGATTCCCTGCCGTGGCTCGAAGGCGCGCAGCGGCGCCTGCGCGCCTCGCTCGCGGCGAAGCGGCTGCCGCACTCGCTGTTGCTGCTGTCGACGCCCGGACTCGGCGCGGAGCAACTGGCGAATTGGATCAGCGCCCTGGTCTTGTGCGAGTCTCAGGGCCCGCGCCCGTGCGGGGTGTGTGCCTCCTGCCTATTGCTTCGATCGGACAGCCATCCCGATTCCCATGTCGTACGTCTGGAAGAGGATGCACAGCAGATCAAGGTCGACCAGGTGCGCGCTTTGATCGAGTCCTTGTCGCTCAAGAGCTATCGCGGCGGCTACAAGGTCGGCGTCATCGAGGGCGCCGAGGCGCTCAACGTCAATGGCGCCAATGCCTTCCTGAAGACGCTGGAAGAACCCACGGCGAACACGGTGCTGATCATGATCGCGAGGCCGAACCATCGGCTGCCGGCGACCATCGCCAGCCGCTGTTTGCGGATGACCCTGACGCCGCCCCCGCCGGAGGTTGCCGTCGCCTGGCTCGAGGCCCGCGCGCGCGCCGACCGCAAGGCTGGCAGCGGCCCCGAGGCCGGCGCCGCACCCGAGACCGGCCGCGATGCCGCCGTCCCGGCCTCCGCGGCAGCCGCGCAATCGTGGGACGCCGCCTTGGAGCTGGCCGGCGGGGCACCCTTGCTCGCCCTGGAATTGAATTCATCGGAGATCGCGGCACTCGGCGCGGACATGCGGGAGTCCTTGAGACAGCTGGCCGCCGGTTCCGTGGACGTGACCTTGCTGGCCGAGCGCTGGATGAAATCCAATCCCGGACTGCGCATCACCTGGCTTGAGAACTGGATCACACGGCGAGTACGTGCAGCCTTAGGGAGTGGCACTTCGCATCAAAGTGCGGAACCGGTCCGCTTGCCTGCCGCTTTACTTGAGCCCAAGATAAGATCCCTGTTCGAGCTGCTGGACGCCGCGCGTGAGTTGCGCCGTCTCGCGTCGACCGGCATGAATCAACAGCTGGCGCTGGAGGCCTTTCTGCTCGGTGGTCGAACCGCGCTGGCGACTTGAGGCTTTCTGTGGGAATGGTGGGAATGGTGGGAATTGCGAAGTCCAAGTAACAAACCGGGTTTGCTGACGCTCACGATCAAGGACAAGAGCGCGCTTTACCTCGCGTATATGCCTTTCGTGAAGAACGGCGGCCTGTTCATTCCGACCAACAGCAATTATCGCCTGGGCGACGAAGTGTTCATGCTGCTCAATCTCATGGGCGAGGAAGAGAAACTCCCGGTTGCCGGCCGCGTGATCTGGATGACCCCCAAGGGCGCGCAGGGCAAGCGCACCGCCGGCATCGGCGTGCAATTCAGCGATCAAGACCGCGGCAATACCCAGAAGAAGATCGAGAATTACCTCGCCGGTGCGCTCGGCGGAGACAAACCCACCCACACCATGTAACTGCGCTTACGGATGTAAGTGTGCCTACGGCGGCTTCGCGGGTGCGTTCTGCGGAACCGGAGACGGGGTTTCAACCTCTGCGCGAGCGGGCAGCCTCGGTGGCGGCCAGGCCGCCCTTCAACACGTATGCTTCGAAGCCGCGTTCGCTCAAGATGTAGGCGGCGGCGGAGCTGCGGCGGGCGGTGTCGCAGCACACGACGTACTGGGTGTTCTTGTCCAGGGCATTCAATTTCAGGCGAATGAAATACAGCGGAATATTGACCGCGCCGTCGATGCGGAAGCTCTGGAATTCGCTGGGCAGCCGAACGTCCAGCCACTTGCCGCCGGCGGCGACGATTTCCTTGGCCCTGTCGTGATCCACCCACTGCAGCAGCGGCTCGTTGAGCAAGGTTTGGAAGTCAGCCTTGCCGAGCCTCATCAGCGTGCCCTCGGCGGACATGGTCACGGTGGCATTGCGCTTCGCCTCGGCAATCAAGGCTTCCTCGCCGAAACTGTCCCCGGGGCCCAGTTCGGCCAGCTTGATGCCTTCCTTGTTGAGCGGCGTCTCGCGCGTCACGACGCACTTTCCGGCGATCACGACGTAGAAATAATCGCCCTCGGTGCCCTGCTTGATGACGACGTCTCCGATGCGATAGTTGATCCTCTGCATGCGCATGAAGATCGCCTGGATATTCGCCGGCGGGATGCGGTGAAATGCCTTGGTTTGCAGCAGCGTGGTCATCCAGTCGCCGGCCACGTCGAGACCGTCCCCGCGCAGTTCGGCGACCTCGTACTGGCCGGTCTGGTCCCAGGTCAGCAGCACATCGAGCAGATCGCTGTCGATCATGATGTATTCGAGATCGACCGCCGCGCGCGCGGTGAACTTTCGCGGCAGACCGGGCGCGAGCGCCGCACGCGCTTCGGGAGTGCCGGCGCGTATGGTGCCGACGAGCCGATCGTCCGTCCGAAGTTCGACGCTGCCGGCAACGAGATAGAAGGTGCGCTTATCGGTGTCGCCTTCCTTGAACAGGACGCGTCCGGCTCCCAATTCCCGAATGTGAGTCTTGCGGGCAAGCGCAACCAGGTTCTCGGCCTTCAGCCCGTCGAGCGGCGAGAAGGTCCTGAGTATTGTGAGATTGAGAGGCCGTTCATCCATCTAACAATTTGCCCGCGTCTGTGGTTTCAACCCTATGATTTTAATTGTAAATCCTACCATAGGCGGGGGTAGATCCGCCGATCTGGACCACAGAGAGTGCATCTGGATCATTGGGAGTGATGCATCAAACGAACCGCTGCCAACCCGGATCGGGTCGAAAGCGTTCGCCGTAACGCAGCGCCAGTTCCGTGAGCCGCGCGGTGACGTTGGCGATGCCTCGGGCTTTCGCATATTGCAGCGGACCGCCGCGAAAAGGCGCGAAGCCTGTCGCAAATATGGCGCCCGCATCCAATAAATCGGCATCTTCTATGATTCCCTCGCGCAGGCAGGCAATCGCTTCGTTGAGCATGGGCAGTATCAACCGATCTTCCAGATCCGCCGGCACGACGAATTGCGGCGATTCGGTCTTGACGGGTTTGCCGTCCCGCCACACGTAGAACCCTTCCCCGCTCTTGCGGCCCAATTTCTTGCGCGCCACGAGTGTGACCAGTATCTCAGGCACGCGCCGGTGGAACGTCTCGGCGAGGACCCGGCCGACGTGGAGCGAGACGTCCAGACCGACCACGTCGGTCAACTCGATCGGCCCCATGGGCATGCCGAATGCCTTGCCGACACGGTCGATGACGGCAGCGGGGACGCCTCCTTCCAGGGCGAACAGCGCCTCGTTGATGTAGGGCGTCAAAATGCGGTTCACGACGAAGCCGGGGGCGCTTTTGCAGGGCAGCGGCAGCTTGTCGAGCTTGCGGGCGAACTTGAGCGCGTTCTGCACGGCTTGGGGCTGCGTGCTCGTGCCCTGCACGATTTCCACCAATTGTAGCTGCGCGACGGGATTGAAGAAGTGGATGCCGACCAGGCGGCTGGGATCCAAAAGTCTCTCGCACAGGGTCTCGATCTTGATGCTCGAGGTATTGGTCGCCAGGATGGCGTTCGGCTTGAGCTTGGGCTCGAGTTCCGCATACAGGGCCTGCTTGGCCTCGACATTCTCGAAGATGGCCTCGATGACCACATCGGAATCGGCGACCCCGTCGCCTTTCACGTCCATCCGCAAGCGAGCGAACGCCGCCGCCGCCGCTGCGGGGTCTTTGAGCCGCCGGTCGAAGAAAGCCCTGGCGCGGTCCAACGCCGGCTGAATCAATTCCTCGGAGCGATCCTGCAAAGTGACCGTCATGCCGCGAAACGCCGACCAGGCGGCGATATCGCCCCCCATGACGCCGGCGCCGATGACGTGCACGCGGCGAAAATCGGCGGATGATTTCCCTCCCAGGCTCTTGAGCCGATCCTGGAGCAGGAACACGCGAACCAGGTTGCGCGAGGTGGGCGTGCACATGAGCTCGGCGATGGAACGCGCCTCGGCTTCGTAGCTCTCGGTGCCCGCGGCGCCGTAGCGCTGCCAGAGGTCGAGGATGGCGTAGGGCGCCGGGTACTGCTCGCGCCGGACGCTGTGTCTCAACGTCGAGGCTGCCTGCCGGGCGACGAAGGGGCGCGCGGGGCCCAAATTCAAGAGCTTATCGACGAAGGGGGCCGTTGTCTTCGGCGGCGATCGCAGCAGCCGTGATTTGGCGCGCTCGCGAAGGTCGGCGGGCGGTACGAGTTCGTCGATCAAGCCTACCGTGAGCGCGTGCGCACCCTTGTACGGTTTGCCTTTGAGCATGAGATCGAGGGCAGGGCGCACCCCGATGATCTGCACGCTGCGCACCGTGCCGCCGAATCCCGGATGGATGCCGAGAAGGACTTCGGGCAGTCCCAAGGAGAGCCTGGCGTCGTCCGCAGCCACGCGATAGGTGCAGGCGAGAGCGAGCTCCAATCCCCCTCCCAGCGCGAAACCGTGCAAGGCGGCAACGCTGGGGCAGGGCAAATCCGCCAGCGTCTGCAGCACGGTCTGTCCGGCACGCACCAGCTCGTAACCCTCCTCGGGGGTGCGGATCTGCAGAAATTCCTTGATGTCGGCGCCTGCGATGAAGCCGCCCGCCTTGGCAGAGCGAATCACCACTCCGACGGGGCGCTTCGCGGCGATGTCGGTAAGCTGCGCGGCAAGATCCCGAAGCACCGCGGCGGAGAGAACATTGGTCGAGACTCCGGGCGTATCGCACACCAGCCAGGCCACGCGGTCGGTGTCGATTTCCAGGGACCAGGAGCCGGTGTCTGTCATCAAGCCGCCTGCTGAGCCTGACTGTGGATCGTGAAGTCGCAAACCAGCGGCAGATGATCCGAGAATTGGACGTCCGGCATGTCAAAGCGGTTCACCTCGATGTGGGCGCTGTGCAGGATGAAATCCAGCTCCTTGCGCGGGCTGCGGCTGGGGTAGGACGGCAGACCGTGGAGGTTGGCGCTGGTGAGTCCGGCCGCCTGGGTGAACAAATAGAGCTCGTGCTCGCCCCAGTAGGTGTTGAAATCGCCGGCGACGATGACGGGCTTTCGCGTCTTACGCAGCAAATCGTAGAGGTACCGCAGCTGATATTGCCGATGCCGGAATTTCAGGGACAGATGCACCAGAAAAATCGCGACATCGTCGAGTTCCAGCTCGATGATCAAGCGCTTGATGCCGGTATCGAAGTAGTGGAAGCGCTCGCCGCGAACCCGGGGCGCCGCGAGAAAGGCATTGGCCTGCTTGCGCACGATGGGAACCATCTGGTTCACCGAAGACACGCCGTACTTGCACTCGAAGGTGGAGTAGTGGCCCAGGGAGCGTGCAATGAAGTCGGCCTGATTGACCATCCCGGTACGGATGGAACCGGTATCGACTTCGATCAGCCCGACCACGTCGGGGTCCTGCCGCTTGATGAAGTCGGTAATCTGCGACAGAACCTGCCGGCTGGAGCGGAGATAACCGGCGCCCGGCAGGGGCAGATGGAACGCGGGCCCTGTTCCGGTAGCATATCGTATATTGTAAATTAGCAACCGCACCCGACTCATTGTATCGACGCCTGATGCTTCGCGCATGACCATCGTCAAGTTACACTAGGCATATGTCGACGCGCGTCAATCCCATTCGCCTGTTCGTCACCCACGCGTGGCAGGAAAATGACGACTATGGGCGGGTGTTCGAGTATCTCGAGGCGTCGGGAACCTTTTATTACCTCAACACCAGCCAGCCCCAGGCGAAGCGGCCGATCGACAAGGAGTCGCAGCGCGAGGATCTGCGCCGGCAGATCGCTCCCAGCGAGGTGATCGTCGTGCTGCCGGCCGTGTACCTGATCGCACCGGAGCTGGTCATGTTTCAGATGAACTTCGCCAAAGCCGCCGATCGGCCGATCATCGTCATGGAAAACTTCGGATCGACGGAGCAGCTACCGAAGGCCATCAAGGATCTGGCGGATGAGGTAAGCGCGTGGAACGAACGCGACTTGATTGATGCGCTGCGCCGTCAAGCGCGGCATGAGGAAACGACGCGCTGGGATTCGATAGATTTCAAGCTTGACTAGCTAGCTCTAGCTAGCGATCAGCAGCACAGGGGGGTCGTAATCGGCGTGAGCGGAATCGACTCTGTGCAGCTGCACAACGGCGCTCGGGCGGGTGGTCGCCACACGAACCCGGCACATCAGGCCGAAGACCTCGACGATGAGCGCTGCGCATTCATCGGCTTCGTGGGTGGACATTTTCCGCACGGATGCCGCCACGGCGTCCTCTCCTGGCAAGGGCTGCACGCCCTGCAGGCACCGGATGATCTGGTTGAACGGTTCGTGGGCTTCGTCCGGTAATTGCTCTTCCGAGAGTGAGGCGAGATGACGTCGGTAGGCGCAGATCAAGCGCTGCTTGATGGAGGTCGAGCGGACCAGCTCGAGCGTGGCGAAATGGAAACATTCCCAGGCACTGATCATGGACGCCTCATAAGCTTGGCAACGACGAAAAGGCAAAGACGAAACCTTAAAGTGGTTTCGAGGCTGCGGTACGCGCTGGAATCTTGTTAAATCAAGATGCTGCAACCGGAATATACAAGACAATCACAGAAACGCAACGCGGATTTTGTCAACTCTTTGAAGTAGTCGGCGAAGCGCGTTCTAGGCGTTGGATCATCATGAGTTCAACGTCGGACCGAGGAGATTCCCGCGGGCCTCCCGCGCGGATTTTCCGCGGGTTATCTATAAATCTAATTGCAAAGATCGTGTAACCAATTGCATTATAAATGGAAAATGCAGCTATTCTCCATGGGAATTGCCCAGGGTGGATGGGAATTGCTCAGGGCACACCGGTCTGCGATTCAGGTACAGCGAGCGTCTCCGAGGCGGTTTGCGCCGAGTGTTCGGCGCCGATGAACATGTAGACGCCCGGGACGACGAACAAGGTGAACAGCGTGCCGATCGACAACCCCGTGAAGATCACGAGACCCATGTCATGGCGGCCGGCCGCACCTGCACCCGAGGCGATGACGAGCGGCACGACACCAAGGACCATGGCGGCGGTCGTCATCAGAATCGGCCTCAAGCGGACCGAGGCCGCCTCTTCGATCGCCTCGCGCTTCGAGCGTCCTGCCCGCTGCAGCTGGTTCGCGAACTGGACGATCAGAATGCCATGCTTGCTGATCAGCCCAAGGAGCGTCACCAGACCCACCTGAGTGTAGATATTGAGCGAGGCAAACCCCATGGTCATGAACATCACCGCGCCCAAGAGGGCCAGCGGCACCGACATGAGGATCACGATCGGATCGCGGAAGCTTTCGAACTGTGCGGCGAGCGCCAGAAACACGATGATGATCGCGAAGCCGAGGGTGACGAAGAAGCCGCCGGATTCTTGGATGAACTGGCGCGACTGACCCGCGTAATCCACCGTATATCCGCTGCCGGCGATCTGAGCGGTCGTGTCCTTGAGGAACTTGAGAATATCTCCCTGGGCCATGCCGCTGACACCTGCGATCGTCACCGAATTCAACTGCTGGAACCGATTGATCGACTCGGGCACGACCGAATACTTGATGTGCGCCACGGTGCTCGCCGGCATGGTGGCGCCCGAGGGGGTACGGATGTAGTAGTCCAATACCTGTTCGGGATTGAGCCGGTCCACTTGCTGGACTTGCGGAATCACCTTGTAGGAGCGCCCGGCGATCGAGAAGTAATTGACGTACCCTCCGCCCAAGGCGGCGCCCAACGCGCTGCCCACGTCGGACTGGTTCAGGCCCAGCGCCGCGACCTTGTCTCGATCCACCTCGATGGTCGCCTGCGGCTTGTCGAGTTTCAGGTCGATGTCCGCAAAGTAGAAGGCATGCTGACTCAATGCCTTGGCGGCCACGGCCTGGGCGACGTCGTTGAGATTCTGGAACGGCTCGGTCGTCGTGATCACGAACTGCACCGGGAAGCCGCTCGAGCCCGGAAGCGGCGGAAATTG
>WNFO01006152.1_pt1 | contig 10582 bp, 8 predicted proteins | sample 5400251 | NCBI WGS metagenome assembly WNFO01 (sample SAMN13153354, study PRJNA577476) | soil metagenome | isolation source: 100 cm saprolite under Madrone tree | place: USA:California | collected 2016-06-14 | reverse complement strand
ATTCGCCCGCAACGAACGCACCGCGCGCTTGAAGAACTCGCGGCGGGCGTCGTCGTTGGGATAGGCGCCTTCCATCAAACCCATCCGCGCGGCGTAAACGGCGTTTTCGTCGTAGCCGTAGTCGAGCTTCATCTGATTTCGAATCGATTTAATTTCCAAGATTGCCGCGATCAAAAGCCCAGCGGTCAGCGCGATTTGCGCCACCACGAGCACACGCGTAATCACATTGACCAGACGGTTACTGTTCCCGCGGCCGCCTTCTTTCATGATCTCGGCCGCGTTGCCTCTGGCGCTGAGAAACGCCGGAATGAAACCGGAGGCGATTGTGGCCAGCAGAGTGATTACGACCGTGAAAACGAGCACGGGTCCATCGATGGTGAACCTCCAATAATAGGGTGCCGGAAAAGGCAAGGTGTTGATGGCGCGAACGAAGAAATCCAGTGACCAATAAGCGATGATCACACCTGCGATTGCTCCGAACACAGCGACGACCAAACTTTCGGTCAACATTTGGCGCACGAGTCTCCACCGCGTCGCGCCGAGCGCCCCGCGAATCGCCAACTCTTTGGCACGCAACGCGGCCCGGCCAAACTGCATGTTCATCACGTTCACGCACGCAATCAGCAAGACGAGAATGACCGCAGCGAGCATTCCCCAGACTTGCTGGCGAAATTGCACACCTGTGAATGCGTTCAGCAGTGGCTGCACGCTTGCTGACGTGAAATTTTGGTTCGTCTTCGGATTGTCCTCTGCCAAATGACGGGCAAGCGCGATGAACTCCGCGTTCGCTTGATCGAGAGTCACACCCGGCTTCAAGCGGCCGATCACCGCAGGCGCGTTATTGCTTGCTCCAAGGCGTAAGTCGCCGCGCGGCTGTGGCGGAAATTCATTATAAAGCGGTGTCCAGAGTTCCTCCGCCTGTGGGAACTTAAAATTTGGCGGCATGACTCCGATGATGGTCGCGGCTTTGCCATTAATTCGGACGCTTTGTCCGACAATGTTTGGGTCGGCGCCGAAATCGCGTCGCCAGATTTCGTCGCCGAGGATCGTGACCTTTTCTGCGCCCGGTTTGTTCTCTTCGGCGGTGAAATCGCGGCCAAGGACCGGCGAGACTCCGATGATCTTGAAAAAATCTTCCGTTATGTAACCGCCGGTGTACCGCTGAGGATTGTTTTTGTAAGTCACGTTGACTGTCGAACCGCTGAGGTAACCCGCCATCATCAAAAATGATTTCTGGGCCGCTTTGAGATCCTCGTAATCCTGCGCGGTCGGAATGTTACCGACGCCAAAATTATTATTTTGATCGCTGGCCTTGGGATCGATCAATCCGACACTTACGAGTTGCTCGGGATGAGGAAATGAAAACCCTCGCAACACGATTGCGTTGATGATGGTGAATTGGGTCGTTGCACCGCCAATGCCGAGACCGAGAACCAGCACGGCCAGAAAGCAAAAGGCTTTGTCTTTGAACAAGACTCGCAGACCAACTCGCACATCCTGTTGAAACGAATCTAGAATCATATGTTTACTTCCTGTTGGGCTCGATCACCCAACCGTCGCGCAGTTGGATGATCCGGTTCCCGTATCCTGCATTTTTTTCCGAGTGCGTGACCTGAATGATGGTCGTGCCCTCGGCGTTCAGTTTTTGAAATAGCTCCATGATCTCTTCGCCCTGACTGGAATGAAGATTTCCGGTCGGCTCGTCCGCCAGAATCAGTTTCGGGCTGGCAATGATCGCGCGCGCGACGCCAACCAGTTGCTGCTGGCCGCCAGAAAGCTGGCGCGGGTACAAATCCCGCTTTGCCACCATTTGAAATCGATCGAGCGCGTCCGCGACAATCGCCGTGCGTTCGCTCCGGCCAACTTTTCGATACGACAATGGGATCTCGAGATTTTCGTAAACGGTCAGGTCGTCGAGCAAATGATACTGCTGGAAAACGAACCCGATCTGCTCGTTGCGCAGCGCGGCCCGCTCTTTCGCCTTCAAATGATGAATCGCCGTCTCGTTAAAAAAATATTCGCCGCTCCAACCGTGGTCGTGCATTCCGAGAATATGCAGCAGCGTCGATTTTCCGGCGCCGGACGGCCCCATCACCGAAACGAACTCGCCTTCCGCGACGTCGATATTGATGTCGCGCAAAACGTAAAAGAACTTTCCATGCCCTAGCGGGTAGTTTCGCCCAAGATTCCGGAGCCGGATCATACGTTGTGGCTAAGCGCGATCATTGGATCGGCGCGGGTTACGCGAAGTGCGGGAATGTAACTGGCGAGCAAAGCGACCGCCGCCAGCGCGATCGTGACAAAGATAAAGGTCGTCGCGTCGAAGGCGCTGACGCTGTAGAGCAGCGCCGAAAGTGTGCGCGTCGACAGGAACGCGAGAATCAATCCGGTGACAGTGCCGATGCTAACTAGCTTGAGCGCGTGCCCCACCACGAGCCGCAGAACGTCGCGGCGTTGCGCGCCAAGCGCCATCCGCACGCCTATTTCATGCGTGCGCTGCACCACCAGATATGAAATCACTCCGTAAATTCCAACACCCGCGAGTAACAAGGCGATGCCGGCAAATGCGCCGAGTAATACGACCGACATCCGGCGCGCTGCAATTGAATCGGCGGTGACCGCTTCGAGCGTGCGCGCATTCGCGATCGGTTGATCGGGATCGATCGCCTGGATTTCACGGCGAACGGCCGAAGTGAGACTGCGCGGATCTTGCGCGCTCCGCACCGTCAGGATCATCGCGTTCTGTGCGCGTTGGGCGAGTGGGAGATAATATTCCGGTTGCGGATCGAGATCGAGCCCGCGGTGCCTGATGCTCCGGGTAATTCCGACAATGGTCAGCCATTTCGGATCTTTGCGCGGATCATCGAACGTGATTCGTTTTCCAAGCGCGTCTTCATTCGTCCAATATTTTTTCGCCAGCGCATCGTTGATGATCGCAACCCCCGGCGCCTCGACGTTGTCTGACTCGGTGAAAAAACGGCCGCGCAGCAGCGGCGTTTTTAGAACTCGAAAATAATCCGGCGAGATGATGCGAAGTTCCTCGTCCGGTCCCGGTTCGTTTTTACCGGGCATGCGTCCCTCAATCGAAAATGAGGAATCGGTATTCGAGCCGCTCAACGGAAGCACGATGGTGTAACCGGCCGCTTCCACTCCGGGCAATTGGCGGACGCGACGCAACACTTCGTTCCAAAAATTGATCATTGCTTCGCCGTGTCGGTAGTCGGCGTTTCCAGGTTGCGGATATTTTGTCTCCGCAAGATTGATTTCCGCCGTCAGCACGTTGCGACGATCAAATCCAGGATCGATATTTTGCACGCGCGCGTAGCTTTTCAGTAAAAGCCCGGCGCCAACGAGCAGCACAAGGGCGAGCGCAATCTCAGCGACAACGAGCGAATTGCGGAGCCGATTTCTCCGCGCGCCGGCCGTCGAGGAACGACCGCCTTCCTTCAGCGCTTCCGTCAATTCTGGCTTTGCGCTGGCGAATGCGGGAATCAATCCGAACAAAATTCCGGTTCCGATCGAAACCACGGCGGTGACGACAAGAACAACAAGATCGACATTGACTTCAGCGAGGCGCGGAACGGTGCGAGCGCCAATTTGCTTGAGCAATTCAAGTCCCCAAATCGAAAGAATCACTCCGCCTGCCGCGCCGGCAAGAGCCAGTAACACACTTTCGGTCAGCATTTGCCGGAGCAACCGCCACCGTCCGGCTCCGAGTGCGATTTGGATAGCGAGCTCGCGTTCGCGCGCGCTCGCGCGCGCGAGCAGCATCGTCGCAAGATTCGCGCACGCGATCAGAAGCACGAAAATCACCGCGCCCAGCAAAATAACCAGGCCTGTCCGCATTCCACCGACCACCTGATCGTGCAACGGATAGATTCGAGCGCCGAAACCTCCGCCGCTATAATTATCGCGATACGTTTGGATCCAGTTTGAAATAATTTTGTCGAGTTCGGCTTGCGCACTGGCTACCGACACGCCCGAACGCAATCGCGTGATCAGACCGTAACTCCGCGACCCGCGCTCTTTCAATTCCATCGGCGTGAATGCGAGCGGTTTCCAGATATCGACGCGTTCGGCGAACTGGTTGCCCTGAACACCGAAAAGTGGAATCGGAAACTCGAACCTCGCCGGCATCACGCCGATCACGGTGTAACTCCGGCCGTTCAACAGAAGCGATTTGCCGACAAGCGTCGGATCGGAATTGAAACGCCGCTTCCAAAGCCGTTCGCTGATCACAATGACATCGTCATGACCCTGTCCTTGTTCTTCGCGGGCAAACGTGCGGCCTTTGATCGGCTCAGCTCCGAGCAAAGGAAATAATGAAGGCGCTGCCAGCGCGCCGGAGATGCGTTCGGGAAGATCGCCGCCGCCGAGATTGAAGGTTTGATAAGTAAACGCCGCGAGCTGCGTGCCGCTTTGGAATTCCTTTTCCAAATCGAGATATTCCGGCGGAGAAACCGGAATTCGATCCAGACCCTGGGTCGCAAATTGTTCCCAGATCAATGCGAGCCGGGAAGGCTGTTGATACGGCAGCGGCCGGACCAGCAGTGCGTTGATCAAACTGAACACTGCGCTGTTCGCGCCAATTGCCAGCGCCAGAGTCGCAATCGCGATGACAGTGAAGCCGGGGCTTCTCGCCAGCCCCCGCAGCGCCACTTTGATTTCGCTCAGCATATTCGCTGGTAGACGTTGATTTTACATTCGTTAGGCCGCGATCCGGCTGTCCTCCACCACACGACCATCAAATAAATGCACCGTGCGATCGGCGTGCTGCGCGAACCGCTCGTCGTGCGTGACCATGCAAATGGTCGCGCCACCAGCGTGGAGTTCCTTGAGCAAATTCATCACCGCCTCACCGTTGCGGGAGTCGAGGTTTCCGGTCGGCTCGTCCGCGAGCAGGATCGCCGGTTTGCCGGCGAGCGCGCGCGCAACCGCGACGCGTTGCTGCTGACCGCCGGAGAGCTGGCTCGGCAAATGTTTTGCTCGATGCGCCATTCCCACACGATCGAGCGCTTGCGTGACCAAAGTTTTTCGGTCGCCCGCGCTCATGCCGCGATAGGTCAGCGGCAACTCGACGTTTTCGAAAACCGTGAGGTCACCGATCAGATTGAAGCTTTGGAAGATGAAACCGATCTCACGGTTTCGGATCCGCGCACGGTCGGCAAAGGAAAGGTTCGCCACCTCACCGCCTTTGAGCGCGTAACTGCCGGCCGAAGGCGTGTCGAGCAGCCCCAGGATCGATAACAACGTCGATTTTCCGCAGCCGGACGGTCCGGCGATCGAAATATATTCGCCGTCGCGAATGTCCAGATGGATTCCAGAAAGCGCGTGCGTCTCCACCTCGTCGGTAAGGAACACTTTGGTTACGGCATCGAGTCGGATCAGTGGTGTTGAACCGTTCCCGCCGGAAGTTTTAGATGATGTGTGAGGATTAGATGAGGTTGAGGTCATATTCCAATTGCTGATTGCTGATTTCGGATTGCTGATTTTGGGTTTGCCGACGCATCGCGTTTATTGCGCGACGCGGATATGTACGAGGCCGCCATGATCGCGGTTAGTTCGTTTGCCTCCTTCAGCAGAGGAGCAATTTTCTCTTCCGGCAAAAGTTTGTCTTCGACGATCAATTCCAACCAAAGAACTGTTTCGTCGGCTTCTTCCTCGGCGACGCCGATCTTGGAAATGAATTCCGCGTGTGAACGGCCGCGGCACGCAGCGCGATAATTCGCCGCGACGCTCATACCGCTCCGCACGAGCTGGCTGGCAACGGCGCGCCCCTTCGGTGTCTCTGGCAACGCATCGACCAAATGCATCACGCGCAATGCGAATTGCTTGGTGCGGTCCTTAAGCTCTTGTGCGTTCATTTTTTAAATCAGCATTCAGCATTCAGAAATCATCAATTCAGCCTAATTCGTTCGTGTGAATCCCAGGCGCTGGTATCGGAAAGGATGACTTGGTCGCCGGGATTAAGGCCGCTGATGATTTCAATGGTGTTGACTGAGCTTTTACCGAGCTTCACCGGCGTGCGCACAGCGTTGTTGCTGCCGGCGACGAGTTTGAACATGCCGACGGTGTTATTTTCCTGGCCGAACGCGGGCCGACCGACGTAGACGACATTGTCCAGTCGCTCGAGCTCGATTGTTCCATCGACGCTCAAGTCTGGTCGCGCACCTTTCGGCAATTCTTCGTCGAAGGCAACGTCCACCGTCACTGTTCCCTGCTCCACCGCTGGATCGACGCGCTTGACGTGGCCTTTCACCACTCCGTTGCGAGTGTCGATCACGGCCTGTTGATTTGGTTGAATATCTTTTGCCTGGGTCTCCGCGATCTTGACCTGTGCTTTGAGCTTCGATGGATCGGCCACGCGGGCAAGATTATCGCCGACCTTAACGCGCTGACCGATTTGCACCGGCAACTGCTGCAACACCCCCGTCATTCCGGCTTTCACGTGCAGTGCTTCGACCTGGTCGAGTTTTAATTTCGCCAGTTGGTTCGCTTGATCGACCGCGGCCTGCTTGGAAGCCAGTTGCGGTTCGATGGAATCCCGCGAGAACGCCAACCGCTTCTGCTCGATCTCATCGCCCTTCGCACACTCCTCCTCTTTGATCTTCGAAGTCTTATAAACCAGTTCAGCCACCAGCCCGTTCTTGGCTAACTGGTCGTTGGTTTGGCGCTCCATTTTCGCCTGCTCGTATGCGGAGTGGGCGGCCGTTGTCTTCGATTCCTGGTCGAGCAATTCGCGCTGCAAAGTCGCGCGCATGGTCGCAAGCTCAGCCTCCGCTGCTTTCGCCTGCAACTGTGCATCCTTCGCGCTTTGTTCTAATTCGGGACTGGTCAACTCTAATATAACGTCACCGGATTCGACTTTTGTTCCCGGCCAGATCAAAATTTTCTCGCAGCTGCCTTCTGTGTTCGCCGGGATCCAGCGGATGTCTTCGGGAACCAATGTGCCGAGGCCGCGGACTTGGCGCACCATCGGGCCGCGTTTCACCGTGTCGATCCAGACGCTCGAGCGTTCCACGCTCGGCGCCGCCGGCTTCAATCGCGACAAGGCAAACGTCGCCAACAGCAATCCGACCGCGCTCGCCGAAATAATCAAAATGCGGCGCTTGCGCTTTTTTGCGGCAACGCCTTGGCGGGGAACATCCATCGACGAAAGACCGGGGGTAAACCTGGTCGGCCGAACAATTGTGGAATCGTCTTTCTGTGGGTGTGGCGTCACAGGTTCCCTTAAAGCGGAAGCATGCGGCAGAGTTGAAGCATCGCAGAGGCGACCGCTACAATCGGCATCGCGGCCGTGATGATTAGCGTTGCAAAAACTGCAGCCTCGCTCAGGAAGTCGTGGTTCGCTTCGATATCGAAATAGTCGCGGCTGATGTCGTGGAACGATTTCGGTGCTTTGACACAGCGCCCGCTAACTCTTCCCAGTGTCGCGGTATGATAATGATAATCGACGAGCGGGAATTGCCGCGCGTTCTGGTTTGTCATTGGGATTGGTTTCATATTTTTTTTGTTTCCCTTTCTAGTCAGAGGCGTTTCACACGCTCACTGGATTCAAAAGTTTTTTTAAGTTGATTTGCCCTATTGCAATGCGCGTGCCACGCGCTTCGACACAGTTATAAATGACTGGCAGTGAGCGACTAAAGATTGTCGATGTTTTGCGAGAGACTTGTGAAGTGATCCGCTTTTGGGACAACGCTGTCCCGATTTCGGGACGAAATTTTCGTCGTCATTTGTAGGGCGTCTGTGTCAGACGCCAACGATTGAATGGCGTTTCACAGAAACGCCCTACAATTTCAGCGCGGCAAACGCAGCAATGCTTCCGCGCCGGTGTGATCGTTTCGATTCGTTAGGCTGAGCGTCCCCCCATGCGCTTCCGCGATTTGCCGGCTCAATGTCAATCCGATGCCCGAGCCGCCGGGCTTCGTCGTGAAGAACGGCACAAATAAATTGCCCGGGTTCATGATGCCCGGCCCTTCATCGTTAACCACGACTTCCACGCAATCGCCCGCTTCGCGCCAACCAATCGTAACGGCTCCATTAGTTTCGAGCGCGGCATCGACCGCATTGTGCACGAGATTGATCAGGAGTTGTTCGATCTGCGCCGCGTCCGCTTTGATCCGCAGCTTCGGGCCGATCACAATCTGCACTTTGAGTCGTGGCTCGAGATTCACCACGCGCTCGACCAGCTCGCCAAAATCGACATCGTCCTTTTGCGGCGGCGGAAGTTTGGCCAGACGCGTGTAGGCCTGCATAAACCGGCTCAGCGAATCGGCGCGCGATGCGATTGATTTCAACCCGCTCTCCGCGTCGTCTTTCCAGTCGCGCGGCATCGGCTCGCGGCGCAATAACGTTTCCAAACTGCCAGCCAGGGATTTGATCGGCGCGAGCGAGTTGTTCATTTCGTGCCCGAGCACGCGCACGAGCCGCTGCCACGCACGGCGTTCTTCTTCACGCAGCGTTCGACTGAGATCGGTCAGAACGAGGAGTTCATGCGGCAATCCGCGCTCGCGAAACGTGCTCCGCCGCACACCCCAACGTCCGGATCCGCCGGGAAACGATAGCGTCAGTGGCTCGTCTTGATCGACATCGTAACAAGCGGCCAGCCCAAGCTCTCCCGCGCTCCGGCCTAACAACTTGTCCATCGGCTGCCCGAGCAAATTTTCCCCGGTGCGATTGACCAGACGCAAGCGCCGGTCGGGATCGAACGTGAAAACCGCGACGTCGATCTCGGCCATGATTGTGCGCAAGAGCGCGGTCGCCTCGAATGCGCCGAGGCGCTGGACGCGCAACGTTTCGCCTAACGAATTGACCTCGAGCAGCACCTCACCTAGAGCGTCGTCTCCGCGCGCGGCGCGAGCGCGAATCGAGTAATCGCCTTCCCGCAACGCCGCGAGCAGATTGCTCATCGTTTGCAATGGATGCACCACGTGATCGCGCGCAGCAGAAATGAATCCGGCGGCGCAGGCGAGAATCACGATGGTGAGTGTCCATTGCACTTTCGCGCTGAAATCGCCGAACCATAAGATCGACAATGTGATGATCAGGGCCGGCGCGAGCGCGCCAATGATGAACCACGTCAACTTGCCCTGGTGCGAAAACCGATATCGAACTCTCGGCCTGCGTCTCATCAAACCAAAAATTCGAGATTCGAAAAGTGACAGTCCGGCTCGGACCGAAATTCGAAATTATTAGAGACCATATTGCTGGAGCCGCCGATAAAACGCGCTCCGACTCAGGCCGAGCGCTTCGGCCGCTTTCCGCGCGTTGCCATCGTTTCGGGCCAGCGCTTTTTTGATCAAGGATGCTTCCACTTCTTCGAGGCTCATTTCTTCCAGGCTCCGCGATTCGCCTGCGCCACTCGTTAGGCCGAGATCGGCCGCTTTGAGATGTCGATCGCGCGCCATCAGCACGGCGCGCTCAACCACGTGATCGAGCTCGCGCACATTGCCGGGAAACGAATGCTGGAACAATCGTTCCCGGGCGGTTTCGTCGAACCCGACAAGCTCCTTGCGATAACGTTGCGCGTGTTGGAGCAGAAAATGGTTCGCCAGCGGCAAGATGTCTTCGCGGCGGTTGCGCAACGGCGGCAACGCGATTTCGATCGTGTTTAGCCGAAAGAGCAAATCCTGCCGGAAACGTCCGGTCGCAACTTCGTCGGCGAGCTTCGCGTTGGTTGCGGAAATGATCCGTACGTTCGCGCGCAAAGTTTTCGACGAACCGACGCGCTCGAATTCGCCGGCCTCGATCACGCGCAGCAGTTTTGCTTGTTGATTCAGCGGAATGTTCGCGATCTCGTCCATGAAAAGCGAACTCTCGTCCGCCAGCTCGAATCGTCCGGCGCGATCGGTCTTCGCATCGGTGAATGCGCCTTTGACGTGACCGAACAGTTCGCTCTCGAAAAGTGTTTCCGAGAGCCCGCCCATGTTCACCGTGATCATGCTGTGCGATGCGCGCGGCGAGAGCGCGTGCAATGCTTGCGCGACCAAACTTTTGCCGGTGCCGTTTTCGCCGGTGATGAGCACGTTCGCGTCCGACGGCGCAACTCGCGAGATCATCTCGATCACCGGCCGCATTGACGGCGCCTCCGCGATCAGGTTCGGAACATTTCCGCCGAGAAGTTTGTTAGCGGCTTCCAATTTCCGGCCTTTGCGCAACGCGCCCGCGAGCTCGATTTGTGTCCGGACAATCGTGAGCAAACGCTCGTTGTCCCACGGTTTGGGAACGAAATCGCGCGCGCCGCGTTTCATCGCCTCGACTGCGAGATCGATCGTCGCCCACGCCGTCATCACCACGATCGGCAATGTGCTGTCGAGCTGCTGGATTTTCGGAATGACTTCGAGTCCTTCCTGGCCCGAAGTGGTGTCGCGGGCGTAATTCAGGTCCATCATCAGCAGCGCGTAATCGCGTTGCTGCAAGGCGTTAAAAATTCCGGTTACCGAAGTGACGGATTCGGTTTGATGTCCTTCGCCTTTGAGCAGGATCCGCAGCGCTTCCAGGACGTCGCGCTGATCATCGGCGATAAGAATCCGGCTCACCGGCTAACTCTGAACCGCGAATCTATCACTCTGTCAATGTTGCA
>WNFO01032233.1_pt1 | contig 10584 bp, 10 predicted proteins | sample 5400251 | NCBI WGS metagenome assembly WNFO01 (sample SAMN13153354, study PRJNA577476) | soil metagenome | isolation source: 100 cm saprolite under Madrone tree | place: USA:California | collected 2016-06-14 | reverse complement strand
AAGAGAAGTTCGTTAGCTTCACGCGCGTCTTGGTACGCGACGAGGTCTTCGGCGCCATCCCCGGCATCGCCCACCGACGTGATTCCCGCGCGCGCCATGGCTTTGGAAATGCGCTTGATTCCTTCGCTGCGGTTTTCTCTCGTGGCGGGAGTGGCCTGGAACTTTTCAAGCAGAGCATTAGCGGCATCAGCAGCGCGACCGCTGAGCTTGCCGGTGGCCGGATCGCGGTCGAATTTGCCGCCTGCGGGATCCGGAGTCTTCTCATCGATTCCCGCAAGACGGAACGCGGCGGAATTGTAGAACGTGGTGTGGCCGCCGCGATGTTGCACAGCCGCTGGATGATCGGGTACTGCCGCATCGAGGTCCGCGCGGGTGAGCATGCGGCCCTCGGCGCCCTTGGTGTCGTCGTACTTGGAGCCGTAAACCCACTGGCCGGCGGGTGTTTTTGCGGCGCGCTCGCGCAGCGCGGCTTGGATGGCGGCAATCGATGGCAGGTCGCAATCCACCGTGACGACCATGTCCAGGCCGGAGGCGGCGGGATGGCAGTGCGCGTCGTTGAAGCCGGGGAGAGCGGTTTTGCCGGCGAGGTCGATTTTTTTAGTTGCGGAAGTGGCGAGGTGCAACACCTCGTCATTGCTGCCGACGGCGAGGAATCGGCCGTGCGCAACGGCCACCGCCTGTGCATGGGGTTGCGCGTCATCGACGGTGTAGATGTTGCCGTTGTACAGGATCAGTTCGGGCTTTTCGATTTCCAGCGGGAACACGGAGAAGGCGGCCAGCGAGCCGAGGAATTCCCGGCGTGTAGTAACGTGGAACGCGTGCATGCAGACCTCTCGGAAGACGGGCAACTCCGCGGATGCTATGCGTTGTCGTCAGCAGAGTCAAATCCGAGTCAAATCGCGGTGCGCGTGTAAAAGGGGAGCGATTTAAACGCAAAAATGTAAGGACCAGAGTCAGCGGAGGGTCAGATCGCCGGCGCCGACGTGAGCATGCAGCGTGTACTTGCCACTGCCGCGCTTCTCGAAGGAGCGGAACAGGCCGCCATGCGATTCGCCAAAGGGCGGCGCCTCCAGATCGCCGGAGAGCACCGAGGCGTCCACCCGCGCGTAGTCCGCCGCGCTACCTACGGAGATGGTGAGATCGCCGGCGTGGAGCTCAACGTCTTTGTCGCCGGAAACGCCCTCCACGCTGAGGTCACCCGCCGGCATGCGCACGTAAAGCATCGAGGAAGCCGGGACTTCGACGGTGACTTGAAGGCCGTTGCGTGGCCCGCCCGAGATGCGCAGGTCGGCGTCACGGTCGGCACGTTTGAAGCGAACTGTCAGATCTTGCGCGTTGCTGGCATTTCGCCCGTCCAGACGGACCGAAATCTTGTTGTTCTCTCGCCCGACGATGCGAAAGTCGCCGGACCGCAGATGCATGCGGATCCTGCTGCCGGAAGGGAAGTCGACCGCGAAGGGGTGATTCTGAAGGTCTTTGACCTCGAGCTTATTTTGCGCCAAGGCCGGAACCGAAAACGCCGTCAATGCAGAAACCACGAGAATAGCGCGCACACTCCACCTCCCTTGGCTGCCCGTAGTAACGCGAAACGAGGCGGATATGTTTCGCGGGGTTCACGCACGAATGGTAGCCAACAGGCAAAACGCTGCTCAAAAGGTGCAAATCAACGGGCGAGTTATCTTGCAGGCTCCAAAGATCATGTAGTTATGTGACAGAGAAATCAGCGCTTCCGAGCACGAGAACCTTCCCGCGAAGGGGACGAACATGAAATTCTCTAGATTCCTGATCTTGGCTGCGGCTCTGACTTTGTTTAGCGGAGTTGCGCTTGCAGACACGGTTACCGACCCCGCCATTGGAGTGAAGGGATGCACGGTCTGCTCGACGGATTTTGGCACCAGCCAAACACTTACCATCGACTCGGCCACCTTTGTTTCTGCCTCCTTTCACACGAACTTTCTGATCACCAGCTTTCTCATGTCGTTCGACACTCCCCAGGGGACATTTGGTGACGGAGGGCCATTTTCTACCTTGGAAGGAAGCGCCTTCACGGTGACTAGTCTCTCCGCTACGGAGGCATTGCTCACCGGAGGCACTATTCTTCCGGATTCGCCGCCACCGCCGTGCGATCCCTGCATCACAAGCCCCACGTTGTTCGCGCTGGCGTCGACCCCTATCCTTGGGGGCCCTGGTGGGGGCTGGAATTTCTATATTAACGACGCCGTGATCGGAAGCAGGGTAACGATCACAGCGAATCCAGTGCCGGAGCCGGGGACGATGATTTTGTTGGGGTCAGGTCTGGGTGCGCTGGCGCTGCGCCGGCGACGAAAGGCCAACGCCAGCTAATCCGGTTTGGTGAATTCCTTTACCAGGCTTTGAAAAGTTGGATCTTGCTGCAAACTTTGCAGGTCGGGTTCCGCCTGCGCCATAGCTGGCGGCTGACCTTTCTTGAACGCCTCACGTAAGGCCGCGATGGCCTTCGATTTGTCTCCCGAAAGGGCGAACGCCTGCGCCTGGTAGTAGATCAGGTCCACATCCGTGGAATCGATCTGCCGTGCCTCCTCGATGAACTTCAGCGCTTGCTTTACGTCACCCTTCTTGCCGTACCACAACGCCAGCCGGCCCTTGGCGGACGCATTCCGGGGATTGACCTGCAAGTCTTTGTAGGCCAGCGAGATGGCTGACTCGAAGGTAGTCAGTGCGCGCTCTTTCTGGCCGGCCAGATAGTACGCTTCCGCCAGGTTTCCCACAAACATGTCGGAGTTGGGCACGAGCTGCACGGCCTTTTCGTAAGCCGCAATGGCTTTGTCATATTGCTTCAAGTAAAAGTAGGCGATTCCAAGGTTGCTGAATCCCTGTCCGTCCGGGCTTATTTGCAGCGATTTCTGCAGCGGATCGATTGATTCCTGGAAACGTCCGGTCTGCAACAGAATGGCGGCTATGTTGATATAAGCGAAGGGATTTTTCGGATCGAGTTCGGTCACTCGCCGGTAGCATTCCAACGCCTTCCCATAGTCCGCTATCTGGTAGTAGGCATTGCCGAGCGACAGATGGTTGATCCAGTAGTAGGGATTGACCTCTACAGCCTTCAGACCGGTCTGGATGCCCTCGTTGCTGCGACCGGAGGACATATAGGCCGCTGCGAGCCGGCGGTACGCTTCGTCGGAGTTCGGCGCGACCTCGAGGGCTCGCTTCAATTGCGCGATGGCCTCCGCGGTCCTTCCGGACGCGTTATAGACGCTTCCCAGAGCCAGCAGGATTTCGGGCTGGTTCTGGTTTAGCGAACTAGCTTGCTGCGCCGCCGCCAGAGCCTTTGCGGACCAAAAGCTGTTCTTGGTCTCGCGGTACATCACCAGGCTGGCGTCGGCAACCCCGGCGTAGGCCAGTGGGAAGGCGTGATCCTTCTGCAGGGCTTGCTCGAAGAGATTGATCGCCGATTGCACGTTCTTCACGTCCTGCTGGCCGCGCAAGGCGTCCCGGCCTTTCAGGTAGAGGTCGTAAGCCTCAATGTTTTCAGTGGGATGCGAGGTGGCGCGGGCCATTTCTTCATTGCTGGGCCTCAGCGCCAGGGCTTCCACCACGCGCGCGTAGATCTGGTCTTCCAGCGTCAGCAAATCCTGTTGCACGCCAGAGAATTCCTGGGTCCAGACGCGGTGGCCACCGGCAATATCATCCAGCGAAGCGACGATGCGCAGCTTGTCGCCGCTGCCCTGAATCGTGCCGGACACCACCAGGTTGACGCCCAATTGCCGTGCCATATCCTTCATAGTGTCACTGGGCCGAACCTTCGAGACCTCCGACGCCGATGCCGTGTGCATGTCGCGAAGCTGGAACAATTTAGCGGACAGCGCCTCGGTCATGCCTTCGGCGACATAATTCAGCGAACTCTGATCGCCGAGGATGCGCATGGGCAGCACGGCCACGAATTTCCCCTCTTTCAGCGAGGGGATGCCGGAGGTTGGCTCCGAGGTCTTGTGCCGGAAGAGGAAATCGCGCACCGGGGGCAGGGCTAAGAGACCGGCGACGAAAAAGACGAAAACGCTTGCAGAAATCAGCCAGGCTTTCTTGGAGACGACCGGCAGCGTGATTTGTACCGTGCGGGTATGCGTAGGAGCGTGCTTAAACTCCAAGTCTGTGAGAATCTCGCCGGCGTTCTGGTAGCGCTTTGCCGGCTCTTTCTCCAGGCATTTCAGACAGATGCGCGAAAGATACGGGGGCAGGTCCGGGATGACCAGCTCCGGGCGCTTAGGCTGCTCGTGCACGCGCTGATACATCAGTTGGAAGGTAGTCTCCCCGGAGAAGGGCAGGATGCCCGTCAGCATTTCGTAGAAAATGAGGCCGAGGGTGTAGAGGTCGCTGCGATGGTCGACCGGCTTGCCTTCGACCTGCTCTGGCGACATGTACAGCGGCGTGCCCAGAACGGCGCCGGTGCGTGTGACCCTGGTGCGGTCGGATTCCAGCGTTTTAGCAATGCCGAAATCGGTGACATAAACGTGGTCTCCCGAGCCGAGCAGGATGTTCTGCGGCTTCAGGTCGCGATGAACGACGTTGACCCCATGGGCGGCCGCCAGCGCCGCGACGAGCTGCTTCATGATGTTGAGGACGCGGTCGAGCGGCAGCCGCCCCTCTCTGTGCATCACTTGCGTGAGGTCGCCTCCGTCGACATAGGCCATGGAGATGAACTTCACGCCGTTGTATTCCCCGAGATCGTGAATACGAAGAATGTTGGGGTGAGAGATGCTGCTGGCCAGCAGCAATTCGTGCTTGAAGCGCTGCAAGGCCTGCGCGTCGGTCATCAAATCCGGGCGTAGGACCTTGATGGCCACGATGCGATCCAGTTCGCGGTCGCGCGCCTTGTAGACCTTGCCCATGCCGCCGGAGCCAAGCAACGATTCGACGTGATAGCGCGGACCGAAATCCGTGCCAGCAAGAATGGAGGCGGAGTCAGAGACTTCCAGCGTCGCGCCGAAACCGACATCAGCGGCTTCGGCGTTGACATCGAGGCCACTACCGCAGCGGGAGCAATTTTCCGCGCTGGTAGGGTTTGGGGTGTGGCAGCGCGCACAAATCATGTAAGAAGCACCGACAGCGGCTCGGAAGGCTCAATAATGAAGGAATTATAGCAGTTACAACGCGCCTATCCGCAAGAAATGGTGCGCGGATGGAACGCGGGCACATCCCGCTACGTAACTAGCAGGACACCATCCGAGCCCGTTTATCCTCAGGAGGTAGTGCAGGGCCGCTGCGAAGCGTTTCAATCTGGGGCGGAAGATTTCCCCCGGGTTAGGGACTGGGAGGGAAGTCACCGATCGCGACTTCGTAGTGCTGCACGCGTTTGTCGAAATCGGTGAGGAGTGCGGCGGCTTCGGCGGTGACCACCGCGGCCTCGCGATCGGCTCCGGCGAAGGCGTCGATGGCGCTGAAGGATTGCCAATACGTCGTAACCAGAATTTCGACCGCGCCGGGAATCGGGCGAGTGTAGACCGTTGCGCCCAGGAATCCGTTGAGCTTGCGGAGGTGCGGCTGCACCGCTTGCTCGAAATGCTGCAGGTACGAATCGGAGAGCGCCGGAGTGGTGCGGGCCGACCACAAGCGTGCGATCATGTCAGGCGGACTCCGCGGCCCTTTTTTCGATATAAGGGCCGCGCGGTTCGTTGCCCACGACGACCGTCCAGCTCCGCACCGTCCAGTTCGTCACCAGTCCGTTCTTGACGTAAGGGTCGTTGCGGGCGAAAGCTTCGGCAGGGGCAGGGCTCTCGGCTTGAAAAATGATAAGCGCCCCATCGGCCGGATCGGCCAGCGCGCCGGCAAGTACGAGTTCGCCGCGTGTGCGCGCCTCGTTGGCCAGGTGCAGGTGCTCTTCGCGATAGGCCGCGCGCCGCGCAACGAAATCGTCGACCACGTCATAAAACAACGCGTAATAGGGCATGTCGGGCTCGCCTCCGGCAGGTGCCTATCTTACCGCGAACCGCCGGCGATGGAGGGAACCAGCAAGACTCGGTCGCCTTCCTTCAAGGCGCAGGATTCGCCGCCGAGGAAGCGGATGTCTTCCTCGTTGAGGTAGACGTTCAGAAATTGGCGGATTTGCCCGCTGTCGTCGCGCACGTGGCGCGAGAGATCGGGGAAGCGCGCGGTTAGCTCGGTCAACGCTTCCGCAATGGTTTGCGCGCTACAGTCAACTTTGGGCGCGCCGTGGGTGAAGTGGCGGAACGCCGTCGGGATTTCAATGGTCACTGGCATTTTGCTTTCGCTCTCCTTTTCATCTTCATCGCTAGAGTTAAATGTTGAAGTCAGGCCTTGGCGGCAGCCGCGGCTGCTGGCATCTGCGCGTCGAGGTAAGCCTCGAAAGCCTCGAGTCGCGGCGCAATCGCTTCCGTAGCGGGGAATTCGGCGGCGATGGCGTCTGTTGTTTTGAGTCCGTTGCCGGTGATGCAGACGACGGTGGTTTCGTCTGGACGTATGCGGCCTTCTCGAATCAGCTTTTCGGCAACACCGGTGGTGACGCCACCGGCTGTCTTGTCTCCGCGAGCAGCTTGACGGCGGCGACGATTTCGGCATCGGAGACGTCGTCGGCCCAGCCTCCGCTCTCGCGTATCAACTTAATCGCATACGGGCCGTCTGCTGGATTGCCGATCGCCAGCGAGCGCGCGATGGTGTTGGGCTTTTGCGGCTCAAAGCGCGCCAGTCCGCGTTTGACCGCGCTGGAGATCGGCGAACAGCCCGTCGCTTGCGCGCCGAAGAAACGCACGGATCTTTCCTCGACCCAGCCCAGCGTGACCAACTCGCGAAAGGCCTTGGCGATTTTTCCGATCAGCGACCCGCCGGCCATGGGCACGACAACATTGTCCGGCAAGCGCCAGCTAAGTTGCTCGGCGATTTCAAATCCATGCGTCTTCGAGCCTTCCGAGTAGTACGGCCGCAGATTGACGTTGACCAAGCCCCACCGGAAACTACACCGCCGTGTTCAGAATTTTCGCCGGCTCTAGATCGGCGGGAATGAACACGCAGGCATCCAAACCTTGTTGCGCCGCTTGTGCCGCCACAGCATTGGCCAAATTGCCTGTGGAACTGCAGCCCACGGTCTGGAACCCGAAGCGCCGCGCCGCCACCAGCGCCGTCGCCACCACGCGGTCTTTGAACGATAGCGAAGGGAAGCACACCGCATCATTCTTGATAAAGAGATTCTTCACGCCCCAGCGCGCTGCCAGCTTGCTGGCAGCCACCAGCGGCGTGCCTCCCACGGCGCTGGAAGCCTGATAGCCGTCCGGTAGGGGCAGCAGCTCCGAATAACGCCACATGTTGAAAGTGCGCCCGGCGAGATCTTCGCGCCGCACCGTTTTCTTCAGCGAGTCGTAATCGAAAGAAACTTCCAGGGGAGAGAAGCACTCTTCGCAAAACGAGCGCGGGGCGTTGCCCCAGGCCTTGCCGCATTCTTTGCATCGCAGTTCGTAGAGTTCGGACATGTGCTGCCTTCCAGGTGGCGTTGAGGCGCAGACTGCACGCGCTCGGTGCCGTAGTCGCATGTGGTTTTAGGGCAGCAGGGAGGGGAAAGGAAAAAACCCTCCGTGCCAAAGTGCTTGGAGGGTCTCAGAAGCTTTCTGGGAGCTCTTCTAGCTCTTTAGCAGTTTTTTACGTGGAGCAAGTTGCCCTAAATCGCCACGTGTCGCCGCAACCGCGGCTGCTTCTTTTATGCTTGAAAAGGAAGGAGATGTCAAGCGCGAAGGGCCCTCCCAGGCTTGGCCAAAAATTAGTGACAACATATTGGCGGTTTCCTGCGTCAAATGATATGTGACATCCATGTTTCATGCGGCTGGCGAAATCCAAAATCCGCCGCCGAGCACCCGGCCGTTCGACCAGTGATATTCATTAGCGCATCCGCAGCGTCAAACCATTGGAGCGGGAGTTGCGATGGTATACTGTAGCGTGCGCCGGAAAGCTTATTGGGGGAAAGAGGAGTACGAACGATGGGGCAGCAAGTGAAAGAATTGTACGACTGGGCGCGTCGGCGCAAAATTTTGGCGGCGGTTTTTGTGGCGCTGACGCTGACCGTGGGCATTCTGATCGGCTCCGTGGTTTCCGGCCGCGTTTCGGCCATGAAGACCTTCTCCTTCGCGGGGACCAACGCCACGCCGCTGGCGGTTCCGGATCCGATCCCCTCCGCGGCGTCATTTTCCGCCATCGTGAATCGCGTGGAGCCGGCGGTAGTCAACATCGCCACCACGCAAGTCCTGGAGCGCAAGAGCGCCAGGAAGCGCCGGCCGCAGCAGCAGTTCGACCAGGATGACCCCATGCAGGATTTCTTCGACCGCTTCTTTGACGGCCGCCAGGATGGGCCGCCGCAAGCCGAGCGCAGCCTCGGTTCCGGGGTCATCGTGGACAAGCGCGGCTACATTCTCACCAACAATCACGTGGTCGAGCAGGCCACCAAGATCCAGGTGCAATTGAGCGGCAATACGCAAACGAAATACACCGCCAAGGTCATTGGCGTGGATGAAGACACCGACCTTGCGGTGATCAAGATTGAAGCCAACAAGGATTTGCCGACCGCCAAGCTTGGCAACTCTGACGGCGTGCAGGTGGGCGACTGGGTTCTGGCGATCGGCAGCCCGTTTGGTTTGCAAGCGACGGTCACCGCCGGAATCATCAGCGCCAAGGATCGCCAGGGCATCGGCGGAGCAGGGCATCAGTTCCAGAGATTCTTGCAGACCGACGCGGCCATCAATCCCGGCAATTCCGGGGGTCCACTGGTCGATCTCGCGGGAGAAGTGGTGGGCATCAACACCGCGATCATCACCGGCAGCCGCGGCTATGAAGGGGTCGGCTTCGCGCTGCCCTCCACCACCGCGATCAGCGTTTACAACCAGATTATTTCGCAGGGACGCGTGACGCGCGGCTCCATCGGCGTCAGCTTCCAGGAAGACCTCGGCACCAATGCCATTACCCTGAAAGAATTGGGCGCGCCCTACGGCGTGGTGATCATGAACGTGGAACCGGGCAGTCCCGCCGAAAAGGCCGGCCTGAAGGGCGGGGACGTAATCACCAGCGTCAATGGCAATCAGGTGAAAAGCGGCAATGACCTTGTGAATCCGATTGCGTCCGCGCCGATTGGCAGCAAAGTGAAGCTCACCTACGTGCGCGACCGTTCGCAAAAGGAAGCCACCGCGGTGGTCGAAGACCGCACACATGTTTTCCCGACGCAAGCGGGACGCTTGAGCGACCAGCAGGGTGAATCCGCGCCCGCCGAGTTCGGGCTGCGCGTAGAAGGACTCACGCCGGAACGTGCGGCGCGCGTTGGTATGGAGGGGCAGCGCGGCGTGCTGGTCACGGAAGTAGAGCCGGCCAGCTTTGCCGATGATCTTAACTTCGCGCGCGGCGACGTCATCGCGGAAATCAACCGCGAGCCGATCAATTCCGTGGACGACTACAAGCGGGCGGTAGCCAAGCTCAAGCCGGGCGGTAATGTTGTCTTCAAGGTTTTGCGGCGCGGCGATGGCGACCGCACCATGACGGTGTTCTTGCCGGGCGTGGTACCAGCGGAAAGCCAACAATAGTTCTATTGCGGACTCGCGGGAGTCCGCGTTATACACAATCGAGACGGCGATGCGATTTCGGACAGCTATCCTCGTGGCTCTGGTGCTGCTGCTGACGGCGGTTCCGGGGCAGTCCGCGAATTCGCCTTCGGGAACTGCGGCGCGCACCGCCGGCAAGTCGGCCGCTGGCAGCAAGAGCCGCGTCAAGAAATCCGGTAAACGATCCAGGCGACGCGAGCGGGGGCAGAAAGTTCCCGCTCCCGAACGCATCTCCGAGATTCAGCAGGCGCTCGCAAAGGACGGAGCGTTTTCCGGAGCGCCCAACGGCAAGTGGGATGGCGCCACCGTGGAAGCGATGAGGAAATTCCAGTCCAGCCACGGACTGAACCCTTCCGGAAAACTCGACGCATTAACGCTGCAGAAATTGGGACTCGGCTCGCAGACCGCGGGAGTCGCTGCTCCTCTGCCGCCGGTCGCGACTTCCTTGATAACAACCAAGCCCCTGCAGACAGGCCAGCGCCAGTAGCATTCACCCTCGAATCTAGATTGCATTCCGAGCGCAACTGCATTAGAAGTCTGGTTCGCCGCTGCCGGCCGCAGTGTGCGGCGAAGGGAAGGTGTTCATGCGCTTGGCTCGCATGGGGTCTGTGGTATTGCTTGCGCTCGTGATGGCGGAGTTTCAGGCCTTCCCTCAGGAAAAACCTAGCGCAAAAACAATCAAAGCCGTGCGCTTCGGCAAATTGTGGGACGCGCAGGACAAAGTCTGGACGAACGCGATTGTTATCGTGGACGGCGGCAAAATCCGCAGCGTGAGCACCGACGCGTCGACCATTCCCGCGGGCGCGGAGACGGTCGATCTGTCGAAGTACACCGGCTTGCCGGGCCTGATCGACGCGCATACGCACATGACGTTCTACACCGACGAAACCCCGGGCGTGCCGCTGCTCAAGCAAATGGCCAATCCCGTTCCCGCGGTCGAAGTCTTTCTGGCGCGCAAGGGCGCCATGCGCACGCTGGAAGCCGGCGTGACCACCGTACGCGATCTTGGCGCGGATCA
>WNFO01013527.1_pt1 | contig 10584 bp, 4 predicted proteins | sample 5400251 | NCBI WGS metagenome assembly WNFO01 (sample SAMN13153354, study PRJNA577476) | soil metagenome | isolation source: 100 cm saprolite under Madrone tree | place: USA:California | collected 2016-06-14 | reverse complement strand
TTCTCCAATGCGAGCGATACGCCGTTTCCCCTCTCAAGACCGCTAGGGTCTCACAATATAGCTCATCGTTAATCGCTCCTTCTTCCATTGATCGAAGCACTTTATGAAGTCTGCCTGCGCGACCGGATTCAGAGTCATCAGACCCGCACACTGCGACCGGAATGCGGCGAGCTGCGCATTCGTACTCGGGTCATTCGGAAACTTATCGAGTAACGCTCTGGTCGCCATGCACTTCGTCTCCGGCAGCATTGGCTCCCGCGTCAGCCCAACAATAAACTCAGCCAACTGTCGCCAGGCGATACTCCGATTACCCGAGGGGACGTCTTCGAAAGCGCGGACCATTTGTCGCATCGGAAACGCATCAACCGACCCATTGGACGCACGAAGTGCGGCGACCATTACTCCTCCTGTGAAATGGGTCGACTGATAGTTAAAGCCCACGAGTTTCGCGTGTGCCTCGCCGACGAGGCTGCGATCAATGACTCCCAGGTTGCCGAGATGCTCGATAACAGCCTGAGTCCATACGCGCTCGACACCAAGTTCCGACTTCGTCACCTCTCCGGCGACAAGATCATCGGTCCACAGGACGTGGCCAGGCGACAAAGCAAGCAGAGCAGACTCCAGGCCGTGGCGCCCCAAAATCTTTTCGAGGAGGTCGCGCCGCTCACCTGGCAGAGTGGCAAGTTGCGGTACCGGAGTAACACTCACGTTTTTCTCGACGCACTCCGCGTATTCTTCAAAGACGACCTTTTGCCTTTCGGATTCCTGTTCGGTCGTCTCTGCGAAATAATGCTGCCCCTTCTCGAAGTACATTGTTCCGTGAGCCGTGCTGAATCGCACCTTTGCACTTAGCTGCTGCATCTCCGTAAAGGTTGCCGGTGTCATAACGAAGCGGAACGCAGTGCTCGTCAATACGTGGCGGCTGATTCCGAGGAGGTGGAGGCTGGCTAGCGCCGTTAGGTCTACTACCACCGTGCTCTTACTCCCCAGGCTTGCTAGTGCGTTCGCAAATACTTCAATCTGCGGCGACGCACATCGGATGAAGTCGTCTTCAGAAACAGCAAGATCGATGAGCCCATCGAAGGCAGTGTGGCCTGACTGATCGCCGTACAAGTGAAGCGTCACGGCAGTTGACCTATAGATTTCGCGAAGTCTTGAGACGGCTTCCGAGTGCGCCTTCACGGAATCGAGCATCGGCTGAAGGTCGTTAGGGGTCAGTCTCTCTGGGGACGGGAGGCGAACGCTCTGAATCACGCTTTCCGTTCCGAATTTGAGCTGCATCTGATCACCGATGACCTGAAAGCGCCGCGTGTATTTGCTGAGGATTTGCACAATCTTGCCTACGCGGTTGCGTATCGAGCTTTTTGCAAGGATGAAGGAATCGCCTACTTTCTTATCTAAAAGCTCGCGCGCGATGTCAGATTGCGGCGGTATCTCCTCAAACTCAGAATTAGGATTCTCAGTGTCTTCGATTACGAACCAGCCAACGGGCGCATCGCTGCCTTCGGAGTATTGCACGGCACTTCCAATCTCAACCCTATCCATCGTTGCGGGAATTTCATCAGGCCGACTTCCGGGCATCAAACTCGCCACGTAGGCTTTATGTGCCGCAAGCTCGGAGGAGTGGGCGCGAAGTAACCGATAGGCATAGTCAACCGCCAGCTTGCCATGACCATGCCACTGAAGAAGATGAACTACGGGAACAGCATAGGGCAGGGGAAGGTTCTCTGGCGATGGAAGAATCTCCTCTGAAACCTGGATCAGGTCGTCTTGTCCATAGCGTGTTCCAATTATCGCTAAACGAAGCTTTGCCAGGCGATTTGTTGGATTCGCTTCGATAAATTCAAGAAGCCGGCTGATGGCTTTAGGGAAATCGTATTCCTCAAGGTAACGGGACTCGAACTCCAGTACTTCCCAGTTGCGTACACCGCGCTCGTAGAGCGCTTCACACGCATCCAAAATCACCTTGTCTTGCCCTAGTCGCCCTGCACAATTCAATAAAAGGCCCACATCAAAGTTTGGCGTCTGAGCGTTGAAGAGTTCCTGGAGGAGTGGAAGCGCATCCGTCGGTCGGCCCGCTTCCATGAGAGTACGGGCCAGGAAATCGGTCGCGCAACGACTGTCTTCGATGGTTCGCGAGCTGATTGCTTCATCCAAGAGTTTACGCGCGTCAACGTCATTCGATTCTTTTAGGGCGGCAAAGGACTTTACTGTGGCCACCATTATTGGCGAACTTGCGACCTCTGGCCGCTTGACTAGATTTGCGACATCAGCAAAGCGCCCTATGCGGATCATGGCTCTCGTCGCGCTCACGATTATTGGATCAATGAGTTCACGATCCAGGTTCTCAAGTTTGGCTGAGCTGAATACGCTGATGGCCCGACTGACATCCGCGTCCGCGCCGCGCGCCATAAGCGCTTGGCCGAGCATAAAGCTGACATGGGGAGCATAGTCGGCCTGAAGATAAGCCTCCTCCAGAATTCGAATGCCCTCGCTGAGATTTCCCGCGCTGACCGAGCTCTGCGCCATGGCCAGTTGCCCTTGCAGGTCCGTTGGATCGGCGCCGAACGATTCGCGCGCCAATTGCGCCGCGTCTTCTTTTCGCCCCTGGATAGTTGCGATGTCCGATTTAAGAGCCAGCGCCTGTGCTTTAGTGTTTGCGTCGCCCACTGTCTCTGCTGTGGTAATCGCTTCATCGGCAGCAGCAAGTGAATTGGCGAGGTTTCTCTCTCTATCTTCTGCTTTTAACGGTCTAGTCTCGCGCACCGCCATGGCGATCGTACCGAAATATGCTTGTGCCAACAGAAGGTGGGCTTGCGACCACTTTGGCTTGTCGGTTGTCGCGTCCTTTGCATGTTCGATTGCTCGATCCAGTAAGCCACTTGCCAAGGCTCTTCTACTTAGAGCTGACGCCACCTCAGCGTCTTTCCGTAGATGACCGGGCGTGGCGCCTAGCAGTTCTTCGTATGGTTTGCCCCGAGGCGCAGCTTGAATCCAGAGCGATCGCAGGCGGGCCGAATTCGGGAAGCGTTCTACCGCTTTCGCTGATTTGTCGCGCGTCTCGTTTTCTTGCAGGAGCAAATGGTAGGCCAGAACTTCGTTCGTAATCGCCAGCTCATCGTCGGAACGTAACAGTTTCGCGTCTAGGAAATATCGTCCAGCTTCCGTCCCTTTACCAAGCATCAAACTGGCAGCACCAAGGTTCGTTAGAATACGAAAGCGATGCCAGTCAGATATTTGGCCGCCTTTTGTCTGCTGGATTCGATTCAGGAGCAGAACGGCGATCTGGGCATCTCTTGGCGTTATGCGTGCACGAGCATCATCAATGAGAGCGTCGATCTCCGTTGTCACGGAGTTCGCTGGGACAGACTCTGTAAGCTTCGCGAGGTAGTCGAGTTTGGAGTTTACGTTGGCAACTTGCTCGGAACGTAGGCCGCCGAAAAATTCTCCTTCAATCTCCGGGTACTGTCTTATGAGTTCGGAGATTTTCTCCCTCGTGAACAATTCAACGGTAAAGAGTCGTGCAGCTTTATGTTCTTGGTTAATGGCCTGTATGGCGAGCTGCGCCGCGCCTGAGACCTTTCCTGTGGTGAGGATTGCATAGTGGTCGAGTTTTGAAGGAAAAGTCTTGGCTTTTTCGACTTCTTCACGTATCTCCGCAGGGTCCAGCGATTTCCAAGGTTCTTTGAGCTTGCATTGCGCGGCGTAGAGCGGGTTTTCACCAAGAGGGTCGAATATATCGACGCCGAACTGCTGCTCTCCCTTCTTTGCAAAACGCTCAAGGCCGCGGCGCGACCAGTGCCGCTTAAGCAGCGCCAAGCAAAGCTTCTCGAATTGGACTTCCGATTCTCCGGGATCAACGGTTTGCGAATTGTTCAATGCAAACACAGGACTCAGGATCGAAGTGCCCGATTCTGCGTCCCCAGGGCCAACCATTCCTGCACGTTCAACGCCTGTCGCCTCTTTCTGATCCGATTCATCGTTCGTCCTACTCATCTCTTCGACGAACTCCTGCATCGAGGACCCTATCGCCCTGAGTATTTCCTCCAGGGTAGAAAGAACTAACCCATGGCGTCCCCTCTCAATTCTCGAAAGGCTCTGCGGTGAAATCCCAGCAGCTTTTGCCACTTCTCTGGCAGTCAGACCTTTTTCCCTTCTCAGTTCGGCCAGACGGCGCCCGGCCACATAACGGTCCTCGGCTTCGGCATCGGACAATTGCTTTTCGAATTGCCGGTCCATCGCCCGCCGAATTGCAGACCAAGAGATTTCGCAGCGCTCACGGTTCATTACGAGCGTCACGTGGGAGGGGTGGGCCTCAACCGCCCGAACCTCATCGCCTTCCTGTTCACTCCGTACGAGACGATGCAGTGGAACGGTGCCGCTGCTTCCGTCATCAAATTCCACACGGAGCCGCTTTCCCTTTAGCGAAGCTCGGACGATTGTTCGATACTCTTTCTTTATTTCGTTGGTCACTTTTTTGCCCGCTTCCGACCTGACTGTGCTCCCTTTGGAATTGCTCCGGTACGGCTGTTCAGCTCATCCCACTTCTTCACAAGGAGATTCAGGTTCTCGACCAGAAACTCGATGCCACTTGCAGGAACCTCATCTCCGACGAGCCGACGCATTGTTGCAAGCGAAACCACGGCTTCTTGATCCCCCCATCTCAAGTGACAGTGCGGCAGGTGGTGGCGCCCGCCTCGTTCGCAGTAAATGCAGACCACATATCCGTCCTTGCGCAGTATTTCCGGCAAATCTCTCCGCCCATTGACATCAACGTATACGTTAACTCCTCTATTTTGCTTCCGCAAGGTCATCTAACTACAATTATTACAACATCTTAGCGAGGACCTTAAAGCATCGGTGCTGCGCACAATCTGCTCCTGGAGGCGCTTTGGTCAGCGACGAACACCTGACCGTGGGGTTCCTTTCCATTTCTTTACACCCGCCTTCGGCCACCCTTCCTACCCAAACCCTGCGGCTAGACCGCCCGCTTCTTCTGTGAAGGGTCTCCGCTTCGCTCCCATGAACGGCAAACACCGCCGTCCTTGACAGCGCGGGCGGCTAGGCGCCTCGACACGAAGGGAGTTTGCTTCTTTTTTCAAGCGACAATCACGCTCGGAAAAATGGCGTGGTCCAGGACTAATGGAAATCATGAGACTGCGTTTCTGCGGAAGTAATCGAGATGGGTAGGACACGGGAAGCCTTGATGGATATAGTGTGATCCTGATTCTGCAGGACGCCTTCAACCCGAAGGAATTTCTCACGGTTGATCACCACGCGGTATTTCTCGTAAAGGTCAGGATTGACAATCACGTTCGAAATTCCTGTCTCATCTTCCAGACTCAAAAAGACAAAGCCTTTGGCTGTTCCCGGACGCTGCCGAGCGATTACGCATCCTGCTACCCGCGTGTATTGCCCGTCCGGGACGCGAGGCAAATCGCACGCTCGTTTTACTTGCAGCTTGGATAGAGCCTCCCGGCAATACGTCATCGGATGCGGGCCAGGGCTCATGCCCGACCCGTGAAAATCCGCAACCAGGCGCTCCTCATCGGTCATTTGTAAAAGCGGGGACAACTCCATTTGTTCGGGAATCGCATCGAGCAACGGGCCCGCGGGCCGCGCCGCGCGCTCCACCTGCCAGAGCGCGCTTCGTCGGTGCATCCCTTTTCCGAGCGGGTTGAATGCCCCGATTTCGCTCAAGGTGACGAGCTCCTGCTTCTGAAGTTCCGGCACGCGGCGAATCAGATCTTCGATTCCTCCAAAAGCACGGAGTTGTCGCTCCGCGACGAGCTTCTCTGCCGCGGTCTGCCGCATGCCTCGAACGTACCGGAATCCGATGCGCAGCGAAGGAACATCCTGTCCGTCCTTCATCGCATGTTCGATGGTGCAATTCCATTCAGAGTGCAGCGCGTTGATCGGTTTCACCCGCAACCCGTGCAGTTGCGCGTCGTGCACCAGCACCGCCGGACTGTAAAAGCCCATCGGCTGGTTGTTGAGCAGCGCCGCCGTGAACGCCGCGAGGTAATACTCCTTCAAATAGGCGCTCGCGTAAGCAATGAGCGCGAAACTCGCTGCGTGCGATTCGGGGAATCCGTAACGGGCGAACGAGGCAATCTGCGTGATGATCTCTTCCTGTGTCTCCGGGCTGAATCCGTTTTGCGTCATGCCGCTCCGCAACTTCGCTTCGATCTTGTGCATCCGCTCTTCCGAACGCTTGAAACCCATCGCCCGGCGCAAGTCTTCCGCTTCACCCCCCGTGAAGTTCGCCGCCACCATGGCCATGCGCAACAACTGTTCCTGAAAAAGCGGCACTCCTAACGTCCGCTTCAGAATCGGCTCCAGCGAAGGATGCGCATAGCTGACCGATTCCTTTCCCTGCCGCCGCCGCATGTAGGGATGCATCATTTTTCCGACAATTGGGCCAGGCCGAATGATGGCGACTTGCACGACGAGATCGTAAAACTTGACCGGAGCATTGCGCGGCAGTGAAGCCATCTGCGCCCGGCTTTCGACCTGAAACATTCCCACAGTGTCCGCCTTGCGCAAGGCTTCATAGACCGGAGGGTCGTCGGGAGGAAGTTGCGCCAGATCGACCGGCTTGCGGTAATGTTTGGGAATCAGTTCGAGACACTCTTCGAGCACCGCCATCATGCCGAGCCCCAGCAAATCCACCTTCACGATGCCCATGTCCGCGCAGTCGTCCTTGTCCCACTGCACGACGACGCGCCCTGGCATCGTCGCCGGTTCGAGCGGAACCACCGCGTCGAGCTGCCCCTGGCATACCACCATTCCGCCCGAGTGTTGTCCGAGATGCCGCGGCAAATCCTGAATCCGCTCGCACAGCTCCCAGTATTTCCGGATGCGGGGATGGCTCAGGTCGAGGCCCACCTGCTGAAAATGATGTTCGAACGTGTCGGAAGGGCCGCGCCATTCTCCGCTATTCACGACACTCGCCAGCTGATCCAGAGTGTCCTGATCGAAGCCAAGCGCCTTGCCGACTTCGCGCGCAGCCGAACGGTCACGATACGTAATGACGTTGGCCGTCATTGCTGCGCCGAGTTGTCCATACCGATGATAGACGTACTGGATGGCCTTCTCCCGCTGGTCGCCGCTCGGCAAGTCGAGATCGATGTCCGGCCACTCGCCGCGCTCTTCTGAAAGAAACCGCTCGAAGAGCAGTTCCATTCCGACCGGATCGACCGCCGTGATTCCGAGCGAATAGCACACCGCGCTGTTCGCGGCCGAGCCGCGCCCTTGCACGAGAATGTTTTCTTCGCGGCAATACCGGATGATGTCCCAAACGCGGATAAAGGAATCCATCGTTTCTCCTTCGGGAACGGGATAGCGCGGGAATTCATAGCCGAGATCGGCGAGCGTGTATTCGAGCCTCGCGGAAAGTTCGCCGGTGTTTGCAATCGCTTCCGGCAAGTCGGAGAAGAGTTGCCGCATTTCTTCGGTGGAACGGAGATACCGTTCGTCGTTTCGTTCTAGAAGCCGGCCCGCCGTTTCGAGCTTCGCGTGATTGCGGATGCAGGTGAACACATCCAGAAGTTCTCGCTCCACAGCAGTCGCGTAGCGAACACCGTTTGTTGCAAGCAGCGGCAGGTCCAGCGTTTCGGCGAGGCGCACCGCCGCTTGGTTGCGGCGTTCTTCGGCGAGGTCGCCGTGTCGCTGCAGTTCGACGTAGACATTCTTTTTTCCGAAGAGAACCGTCAGCATCTCCAGATTCTTGCGGGCTTCTTCAAAACCGTGGTGGAACAGCGAAGCCGCCAGCACACCTTCCTCGCCACCCGTGAGACACACCAGCCCCTCCGCGTGTTCCCCGACCTCGTCGAGCGTGGCCGTTCCCGTTCCTTTTTCTTTCTCGCGCAGTTTGTAGCGCGTGATGAGGCGGCAGAGATTCTGATAACCCTTCCGGCTTTCGACGAGAAGAGTCAGCCGGACGGGTCTCGTCGACGTCGAATTCGGTAACCACGTTGGAAGGTTTGCGCGGCTTCCAAAGCCCTCGACCGATATCTCCGAGCCGACGTGCGGGCGCACACCGACGGACTTCGCGGCCATGTGAAACCGCGGAGCCCCGTACACGCCGTCGCGATCCACCAAGGCAATCGCGGAGAGTTCCAGCTCTTTCGCGCGGGAAATCAAATCTTCCGGGCGCGAAGCGCCTTCGAGAAAACTGAACGCCGACGCCGAATGTAGTTCGACATACTTCAATCGTAGATTCCTTCGACGAACCAGCGCTTCGCCCGTAAGTCTTTGTAAACGCGATACAACACGACATCTTCCTCACCGCGCGGCGCGGCTTCCGCATGGACTTTCGGGTGCAGTGCCCGCACTTTGACGTCCCATTCCTCACGGGCGAAAGCCGTCTCGGACCACCAGTCGCCTTTTCGTTTCCACGGCCCGGCGAACGCGAGGATTTGCCGGCGAACTCCGCCGCAGCCAAGAAGCGCCGGCGTTCCGTTTTGAAACTCAACGCTGGCCGGAAGCGGAGGCCGGTAAATGCGCATCGCAACCGTCGCCTGTTTTTCCGTCCCCGAACGCCTCTCGCGCAGCTCCGGCAGAACGAAGCGGCTCTGCAGAAAGGAATTGGGACTATGCGTATCGAGGAGCACCGGAACGCCCACCCGGCCTTCTCCCACCGTGCCTTGAATTCGTGCCAGCGTGATTTCGAGGCGTTCCGGATCGGGAGAGAGCGGCAGGAACAAACCGAGCTGGCGCGAGCGGGCCTTCACGGGAACCGTCGCCATCCGGACGGTGGTGACAGGCAAGGAAGGAGGATGAGCTTCGAGATCAAGCTGCAACAACTTCAGCAGGAGTTTGCTGTCCCGGCCAGGCACCGGAAGCCGAATGGTGCGGATGTGGAAGAGCGGCTCTTTGTTGCGGGAGTCGTTCCGTTGGAGCGTCAGGGTGACTTGGATTTCTCCGATGGAGAGGACGTGCATCCGCAATCGCGCGCACAACTGTTCGAGAAGCCGGTTCAGCACGAAGAGCAACGGCTCCAGCAATTCCACAGGAGCGTCCAGATCCATGTGCTCTTCGAAATTTGCGGGAAAGTCCTTGGCGATCAGGGGGTGGTTGTCCGCGCCTCGTGCCAGCCGCCACCAGCGCAGCCCTTCTTGTCCGAGCCGCTCGACAATCGCAATTTCGGGCAGGGCTGCGAATTCCGCGCACGTGCGGACTCCCCACCGGTGCAGTGTTTCAATGAACGCGAAAGGGAGGCGTAGCGCTTCGAGCGAAAGCCTTCCGATATGCCCGCCTTCTTCCCCGGCGGGAATAACGACGACGCCCGGGAAACCACGTGCTGCGGAGACAGCCGCGAGAGGATTTCCCGCGACCGCGACGTTTGCCGCGAAGCCGACTTCCGCGGCGACGCGCCGCAAATCCTGCGCTATTTTGTCAGCCGAACCGAACAGCTTTTCACAACCGGTGAGATCGAGCACGACGGTGTCTGAAAAATCCTGCCCTTCGGGTCGCGCTCCGTCTTCGACCCTCGGCGAAACCGCCCACGCGCAGTCGAGAAGCGCGGCGTGCGCGGTCGCTTCCTGCGAAGCGGAGCGCCATCGCCAGAGGATGCCTGCGAACGCTTCCACCTGCCCTTTCGTCATTCCGGTTTCGACGCCGAGGTTGCTTGCTTCGCGATTTACAGCAAACAGTTTCGTAAGCGGAGGAGCACCAGCAAGAATCGCGACTGCTTTGCCCTGTAATTCCGGCTCCAGCCGGACCACGGCCTGCACGGGAAAATCCGGAACGAATAGACATGCGAAGGCCAACGTGCGTCCCCTGACTTGGTAGAGGGAAGGGAAACCAACAGGACTTCCGTTTGCTTACGGTGTGTGCGTAAGCGCAGCTGCGCGCGCACGATTCTTCTCCAAGCAGGAGGAGAATCGTCGGCGTGTTTTCGATCGCTCGCCGGAACCGGAACCACATGCTCAAGTTGATGCGGCGCACGTCGACCCAGGAGATTCCTCCGAGATCGACGACAACCACGCCCCACCCGCCGCCATGCAACAGCAAATCGGTGGACTTCAACGCTTGGTCGAGACGTTTCCAAGGTTTCGCGTTTCGGCCTTCGTATTGCAGCGCACGCGCCGGAGCGGTTTCGCGAATTGCCGGCAACGAACGTGGTGCGCGGATGCCCCGGCGCGGAAGTTCCCGGTCTCGCTCGACCTGTTCGCCCGCGCATCGCGCCACGACATGAATTTGCGCAGACTCCACTGGAGGCCTTCGCTTTCCGAGCACCGAAGGGATTGCTTGGTCCACGCCGCGCATCAATTCTCGCGGGTGACGCCACCCCTGGGCGGGCGCCGGCTTCTTGCTCATACGCGAATCTCCCGATTCTTTTTCGGAAGAACTGAAGTACGGTGACGCCTTGAGATCCAGCCCCTGGCTCTCGGTCTCTCCGCAACGAATCCACAGCAAGCGCGGAAGCTCGACTCCGGCTGCCGCGAGAGAAACCGGATCGAGCGAATCCGAAACATCGACGAACGCGCAGGCCTCCTGTCTTTCCGTGGCTTGTGCAAGCAACGAGTACGCGAGACTCGTTCGGCCGGAAGATGCCGGACCGCATAACTCGACAAGAGA
>WNFO01006151.1_pt1 | contig 10584 bp, 11 predicted proteins | sample 5400251 | NCBI WGS metagenome assembly WNFO01 (sample SAMN13153354, study PRJNA577476) | soil metagenome | isolation source: 100 cm saprolite under Madrone tree | place: USA:California | collected 2016-06-14 | reverse complement strand
AACTTTAGAGTGCTTCATCATTGTTTCCCCCATTAACGTTTCTATCGTTCATTCCGCTGCACAGAGGATGGGTCCATTCAGCGTTACTCGTGGAAGAAGGAGAGTGCAGGGTGGAGAAAAATATAGATCTTACAGAGAGAACCCTAGCGCTTTATCAGGTGAATACTGTAATGAGCAAAGAGAACGGCTAAGAAAGTTTGAGGGTTGGCCAATTAGGGAAAGTTACGAGCGAAGAGCGGACCCACCCTTTGCAAAAGTCAAAACCGCAAAGGGTAGGCCGCTTTCTGATTCTCGCGGCTGACGGAGGGCACGTTCATGACCGGCTGGCGAATATATGAAAGGCGCGCCACGGTCAGTTCCCAGCAATGCCGAAGCATGTAGAGGCTCACGACCAGGAAGGCAATCGTTGCAAAGCCCAGCGCGAAGAGGGCGAACGCTGCGAGCAGTTCCCGAACGACGTAAAGTTGCGATGTCACGATGACTGCCAGAAACCCCGACAGCCACATGCGACCGTTGTCCTTGAGCTTGGTTTGCACAGCAGCCTCCTGATTCGAGCGACCCTGGCGGTTTGCGGCCAATTTCTGTTGCAACAGCCGTACTGTCCAATAACGGTGTGCACTTTCTCGCGTTCAGGGCGCAGGAACAATGCACCGAGGATGAACTGTGGGTGAACTGGAGGTGAACCGAGAGGGAGACCATTACCACTACTGAGGCTTTTTCGCTGAAAGCCATGGCGCAGCAATCAAACACATCGTGATCATGGTTGAGAAAACGATGGGGGTAGTGAAAGCGTATCTGAAGCTCAAAGCTGTGACCGCTACAAAGGAAATGGCGAGCGCCCACGCAGTGCGTCGCATGCGTGCAAAAATCTCTGCCGGAAGGCCGCCCAGCTGCCACGCCAATACCGCGGAGAACAAAAGAAACACAGAGAAAAAAAGCCCGAACGCGCTAAAGAAGTCCCAATAAGTCCGGCTAAACCCTTGTGCATCAAAATGAATCGACCGCATTAAGTCAATCACCGAGCTTACTCCCCATGCGGGATTATTTTGACGAAACCCAAGCGTATGTCCGATGGCAAAAAGCAGAAGAAGAACAGAAGCGATTCGATAAAACAAAGACGCTTTCATGTCTTGCCTCCAGAGATCACACGGCGGCACTGTATCCCCTTCGCCATATAACGGGCAATCTGGAAATTATTCCGGACCCGAAGTCCGCTTATGGGAGGTGGCGACCTAGCGGCCTCATGCCTGGTAAGTCGTTAATCGGGAGTTGACTCTGGTTGGTGACGCAAACCGGTGACCTCGTTCTATTTATTTTCCGCAGGTACTTCTGGTCTCGTGAAACGAGCAGCGAGCGCCCCTCCCAGGAAAGCTGCCAAAAGGATTGTGATAACCGAATGGGCCAGTAGATTCATGAATACGATTCCGGCGGTTGCTCCAACAGCACTGCCAAGAAACATTCGCCCTTTGAGGCCCAGTAGGGAGCTGATGCGAACAGGTGTCATCACAGAAGCGAATATTAGCCCGGCTGTGGCACCAAATATCGCACTCGGCACTCCCATCATGAGCGGGATCAGATTATGAGGAATGTGCCCTGTGTCAGGCTCAATCAAAGTGGCCACAACGCCCATCGCGGCACCAGCAAGGGCCCAGACCACTGCCCACTTGAGTGCTGTCGTCAGGATTCTGCCTAGAACTTTCAGACTAAACATGTAGGCCCTTCCCCGCTGCCTCGAAGAGCTGATGGGAGGTTTCCGAGCCGCAGTCTATCACCATGTGCCTGGCCCGAATTACCTGACATCTGCGGAGGCGTTCTAGGGGCCGAGGGCCGACTGATCGAGCCGCGTGGTTTCCGGACCTACCGGGAAGCGGCGGCAATTTTCCGGCTGGGGCGCGCCAAGGGGTGTGAGCCTGACGACCATTGATGCACTGATCGCGGCGATTGCGCTGGAGCATCGCGCGAGCGTGTTTACGCTGGACAAGGATTTTTCCCGAATCGCACGCTTGACGGCCTCCCGTTGCATCCGCTGCCGGGACCGTGAACCGGAGGAGGAGCGTGAACCGCCCGCCCTCTTACCAGATCTTTGAAAGGTTGTGCAGTCCCTGGAGATAGTCGTCTTTCTCGATTCTGCTTTCGACGCCAAAATCCGTCATGATGGTCATCATCTGTCCCACGGGAAGTCCGGCAAGCTCCGCAGCCTTGCCCAGGGAAGCCTCTCCCTTTCTGTATCTCTCGACGGCAAGCAGAACTCTGCCGCGGGTAACCAGGTCGCGCACAGCCTTGGAGAGGTCGCTGCGCTCTTGTTTTGAGAGCTCGGCGAGAAACTCATAGTTGTCGCGATCCATGCGGATACTCATGGTCTTGGTCATTGGTGCACCTCCAATTTCAGTCTGGCATCGTCGATGATCGAATTCTTGTATCGTCCGTACTTTGCAAGCGCCTTGAGTCTGGCAAGTGCGGCGCTACGATCGAGCAAACCCTTTTCGCGGCTCCGAAGCAAGATGCCCACAGCGGTAGTGAAGGGAACGCCGAGCAATTTGCAGGCATTGATGCCGTTCTTGTCATCGATGCCGATGATGCGAGCTCTTTTTTGAAGGGCCAATGCAATGGCTTCCGATTCACCCTGGCCCAAACTAAAGTCGGCTTGCAACTTAGCGACGAGTTTCCTGCTTTTTACGAGGACGACTTCGATGCTCGACTCATCGACGGCTTTTTGGATCATAAGTGCATCCAAGGTCTTCTTCGGACCGCAACATTCCCTGGCAACCTCCCCCGGAATAGCGACCCGGAGCTTGACGCCCGCCAGGAACAGGTCGAGAAATTCGGCCTTGGTAACGAGAATCAGCGTGGATGCGTCAAGAACAAACATTATGACAATATATTACAATCGCAATGATAACATAACTCGCTGCTGCTGGCAAATCGAGCGAAGCGGCGGCGATTTTCCGGCTGGGGCGCGCCAAGGGTGTGAGCCTGACAACGATGGATGCACTCATCGCGGCGATTGCGCAGGAGCATCGCGCCAGCATGTTCACTCTGGACAAGGATTTTTCTCGAATCGCGCGCTTGACGGGTTTCCATTGCACCCGCTGCCGCGGCCATGAGGCGAAGGAGCAGCGGGATTTCTCGCTCTTATTGATGGAAGCTCGAAAATCATCTCATTCTGTTTAGAGTGACCCACCCGCCGTGAGTTAAGGACTTTGTTGGTGGAGGTTATTTGCGGCCGACGAAGCGCGCGCGCAGGGTGAAGGCGCGGCCCTGGCTGCCTGCAAAGGAGCCGAAGTTGGGAGCGTCAACGTTGGTCACCACGGTATCGGGATTGTGGCGGCCAAGGATATTCACGGATTCCACGCGCGCGGCCCAGAGATAGCCGCGAAAGCCGAATTTCTTTTCGATTCCAAGATTGAGACTGGCGTAGGCGGGAAAGCGCGACGCATTCGGCGCGCCCACGAGCTGTTGCTGGAGGTTGATGACGCTGAAGGGATAGCCGGTGCGGTATTCGAAAAACCAGCTCAACTGGATGCCCCAGATGTGAGTGGGAGTCCAGCCCCAGGTGAGCAGGCGGTCGGGGGCATCCCAGGCCACGGGGCCTGCTTGCTGCGGGGAGTAAAAGATGGAACCGAGCGCGGGATTCAGGACCTCGTTGGAGTGCGCCACGGAGCGCGTATATGCGGCGAAGAGTTCGGTGCTTTCCGAGAAAACGTGGCGCGCGGAAACGGTGGCAGCGCGGTAGCGATCCCGGCGGTGATCCTGGAGGAGAAAAATTCCGCCGGGCTGCGATGGCAGTTGATCCACAAAAGCGAAACCGCGATCGCCATTGCGGGCGAGGAGCTCGAGGCTGATGAGCGTGTTGTGAGCGAGCTTCTGCTGCCAGGTAGCGCTGGAAATGGAGAAGCGCGGCTGATGAAGTCCGCACGCCGGAAGATCGAACTGGCTCGTGACAGGGCCGAGGACGACGACCGTTCCGGTGGGATCGTAAAACGAGTCAAGCTGGCGCTGGTCAAGGACCTGGCCGATGACGGAAAGATTGAGAGGGGCATTGTAGATGCCCCAACCAAGCGAGAATTTGGCAGTGTCGTCGCCGAAGGGAAGGAAATTGGCCGAGAGGCGCGGCTCGGCCATGGCGCTCTGCGTAAAGCGATCCCAATCGGTGCGCAGACCGGCCTGAAAAATAAAATGCTTGGAGATCGACCAGGTGTCCTGCGCGTAGGCGCCGGCCTGGGTGTTGGAAAGCCGGGGATTCGCGGGGCCGGCAAAAGTGGATTGGCGGACGAGAGTGCCGTCCGCACGAAGCGCCTGGATTTCCGTGCGCTGCGCGGATTGGGAATAGAAAAGCCCGGCGACGTTGAGGCCGCCGGCGAATTGATGCGTGCCGTGCCAATGGCGCGATGCAGCGATTAAGTTGCCGATGGCCTGCAAGCGGCGGCCACGCCGATGCAAGCGCTGAAAATAGTTGCCGCTGGTTCCATTGATGAGCAGGACGAAGGGTTGAGCGCCTTGCGGTGTGTAATCGAGCACGCCAGAGTCGGCGGCGACTCCGAGCTCGAAGAGGGTTTCGTGGAGCCAGAGTTGATCTTTCAGAGAGACGAAGCCGCGGCGCTGGTCGGCGGTGACCGTGGTGGATTGAGGATCGAGCGCGTCGAGACCGAGATTGGTGTCGTGAGCGCGGTTGTAGAGGAAGCTGGCGTGAAGGATGTGCCTGGGTGTGAAGTTGTATTGCAGGCGAATGAGATTGTCGCCAGCCCACTCTTCCGAAGTGTTGGCACCCGAGGGCTGCTGTTTCACCACGTCGAAAGTGTGCTGAACGCTGATGGACTCGGAAAACCAGAAGCGGCCACGCTTGATGGGGCCGGAGAAGGTAAAGCGCGGGTACCAGTTGCCCAGGTGTGCGCCTTCCTGAATGTTGATGCCGGGAAGAGGATTGGTGGTGCCGAAGCGCCAGCGATCGTCGCCGTCGGGGGTTTCGAGACTGAGGATGGCTGCGCCGGAGTGCGCGTAAGCCGCGCCGAAGCGGCTGGACTGAACTTCAGCGGCGCGCGTGGCGTCGATGTTGAAACGTGCGGTGAGCGCGCCGTTGATGGGATCGCCTATTTCGAACCCGTCAAGAAGATACTGGGTTTCGCCGGAACGGGCGCCAGCCACATGGAGATTGTTCAGATGGTCGCGGACGATTTCGGGCAAGGCCACGAGGCTCTCGTCAAGAACGTGCGAGTTGGGGACGGGGATGTCGCGAATGTTGCGGGCCGTGAGGGTAGAGCGTTGCGAGGTGTCTTGGGTTTCGATCTGGTTCGAAGGCGCGGTGACCTGGATTTGCTCGTGAAGCTCTTGTTCGTGGTTTAAAGTGAGGGTGAGCTCATTTGGCCCGGCGTGGAGGGTGAAAGACTGGCCGGTAAGCAGAAAGAAACCGGCCTTGCGAACTTCCACTTTGTAGTCACCAGTGCGAAGATCTCGCAGGATGAATCGGCCTGAGCTGTCGGTCTCGGTTCGATAGGCCCGGCTGGCGGTGGAGTCAAATTGAATTTGGGCAGCGCCAACCGGAACGCCGTTTTCGTCCAGAACGAGGCCCGCGCAATCGCCGGATTCGGCAGCGTGAATTCCAGGAGCGGCAAGAATCGCGACAGCTATCAAGACGGCTGCGAGGAAGCGAACAGAGATCATGCAGCACCGCTTTGAACGAAACCACTAAGATTAAACTACAAAACGAGGACATAAACCTGACAGCCTCGTTAAGTCAGCCGACAAGGATGGCAGCCGGGAGATTGTCGCGAACTTGTTGAAGAGTCACGGAGCGGCGGAACTTAAGGCTTGACTGCGGCTTTGGCGGTTTGGATTTGGGGGAGGAGGATGTCGCGGACGTAGTGCCAGTAGGGGACCAGGGCCAGGGCGGAATGCGCGTACTGGTCGGCGGCGTTCACGTCCGGCGTGGCGCGATTCAGGGTGGACCACGCGAGACTCATGAGCAGCTCCGGCTCTCCCCAAGACGGCTCGAGGGGATCGGTGACGGCGCCCTTGAGCTTGCGCGCCGATTCCAGACCCTTCCGGTAAGACTCGATGGCTTTGTCCTGGCCGCCGCCGCGGTCGGCAGGAGTGTTCCAAAGAATGGGACCGAGGACCCAGACGAAACGCGGATTATCGGGATGGGAGCCCCGGACTTCCTTCACGAGCGGGATGGACTGAGCGAGCAGCTCCTGGACGCGATCGGCGTGGCCCCGAGCGAGATACATGAGACTGCCGAGGCAGGAAATGGTGCCGACTGTGGCGTCCACGAAGGCGGGGTCCTTGGCCGCGGATTCCTTGAACTCGACGATGGCTTGCGTGAGATCGCGTTCGATATCCTTGGGGCCGGCGGAATCGTTGAAGCCGTTGATGGCGCGGCGCCAAAGGGCGAAGCCGCGCCAGTAACGTACACGGGAAGCGAGTTTTTCGTCGGCGTTGAAAGGCTCGAGATCGGCGTACAGACTCTGGAGGGCGACGCGATTGCCTTCGTAGTCGGCCCTTTGGATTTGCACGACGAGCTTGAGTACGGTTTCGCGGGGGCGCTCGGCGGGAGCTCCAAGAGCGGCAGCCGCGGAGACCAACAACATGGTCATCAGCCCCAGCACGCTCTGCGCAGTGCGAGTTGCGAGGTTCGAATATCGCTGCGCTGGTTTCCGCGACTTCGATGGTGGAACAGCTGCCGTCTGGTTTGGCCGCATGTCGTTCTCCTGTGCAAGCTGAATCTTCTGGTAGCAGGGAACCTATATGGATAGAGACGCTATGAACGCCAAAATATTTCAGTGAATTGCAGGTTAGGCAGGCGCTTTCTACTTTTCGTTCGCGTTTCCCATGCTCACACCCTCCGATGGCTGAAGCATGGGCGCGCAGAAACTTGACAGTGACGATGAGTCGGCCTACACTACGGAGTTTTTAGATGGCGAAAAAAGCACGCTGAGAGCCGGGGCTTCGAGAAACGAGAGATACTGATGTCGGGGACAAGGACCAAGGCAGTCATGGACAAGAAAAGGCTCGAGTACTACAAGAAGAAGCTGCTGGCGCGGCGCGAGGAGCTGATGAAGACCATCGCGCGCACACAGGAAGAAGGCCGCACGGCGGACGAAGATCCCACGGTGGATCTGGCGGACAAAGCGGCGAACTCCTACACCAAAGAATTCCTCTTTGGCATGACCAATACGGACCGCAAGATCCTTAACATGATTGATGCAGCGCTGAAGCGCATTCAGGCGGAGGAATACGGCGTCTGCGCGAATTGCCAGGAAGAGATGCAGCAGAAGCGGCTCGAAGCGGTGCCGTGGGCGAAGCATTGCATCAGTTGCCAGGAAAAGATGGAACAGGGATTGTTGCAGTAATCGGAAAATTCCCCACCCTTACAAACCAAGGGTGGGGCACGCAACAGAGAAATCAAAAGCACGGGTCTGAAGACCCGCCACTACAAAAAGAAAAGAAAAAGCAAGATGCCGCCCTAAAGGGACGGCGCTACGAAACCCGCAGAGAAATTACTTACCTGTACATTCTTACTTTAATTAGAAAACGTAGAGGAGTAAAGTTCTGCTCGCATGGCCGAAGCGAGTCCATTGCGGGAAGGGCGGGCGGCGGAGGGACATGGTGTGCGCGGTGCGGATGCGGGAGAGCGGTCTCGTGCGCGTGGCGCGGATGCGGCGGGACGGGGGTGGCTGGCGAGCATCGGCGATGCGCTGGTGAGCGTGTTTTTCCCGGCGGGATGCCGCATTTGTGACGAGTTGCTGACCAGCGCGAACCGCGTGCCGATTTGCGGAGCGTGCCTGGCGTCATTTGTTCCCGTGCCGCAACCTGCTTGCGAGGTTTGCGGGCGGCCTCTACCGGCGTTTGTGAACGAGCCGGCATCCGTGCGGGACGAGGGGCGGGCGCTGCTCTGCCCGGCCTGCCGGGACAAGACGTATGCGTTCGAACGGGCGCGAAGCTTTGCGGTGTACGAAGGCGCGCTGGTGCAGGCGATCCTTCTACTGAAATACGAGCGGATCGAGCCGCTGGGGGCGTGGTTCGCGGAGCGCCTGGCGGAAGTTGTGACGGAGCAAGGCAGCGCGCTGGCGGCGGACGTGGTGGTGCCGGTACCGCTGCACCGCCAGCGGGAGCGCGAGCGGGGGTACAACCAGGCGGCCCTGCTCTCCAAGCCGCTGGCAAAGCGGCTGGGATTGCCGCATAAAGCCGTCCTGCTGATGCGGACGCGAGCCCGGCCGGAGAAGCAAATCCTCACCTTGGAGGAGAGATGGGAGTCCGTGCGTGGCGCTTTTGCCACACGTCCCGGCAGCCAGGTTGACAACCTCCGCGTCTTACTGTTAGATGATGTATTGACCACTGGAGCGACACTCGATGCCTGTGCCCGAGCGTTGCTGGAAGCGGGCGCCAAATCGGTAGTGGGGCTGACGGTAGCCCGGGCCGCGAGGAACCCCCTGCCAAGCTCCAGTGAGTGGTAACCCGAGAAACGCGCGATGGGCGCAAACCGGCAAAAGTCGGTGGATTTCCGGGGGCGCTACACCCCCGAAGCGGCCGGCGCGGCTGTGTCCGGGGCCGAAGATCCCGCAGGCAGTAGATCCCACAACTTGCTTTTGAGGCGGCGTGCATCGCTGATGCAGGAGCCGGTACTGGTCCTGAATGCGACGTACGAGCCGATTAACGTGACGGCGGTGCGGCGCGCGATGGTGCTGATGCTGAAGGGCGTGGCGCAGGCGGAAGAATTACACAATTCGGAAGTGCATTCGGCATCGCATGCGCATCGGGTGCCGTCGGTGATTCGCCTGTTGGCCTACCGGCACATTCCGCAGCAGAGCCGGGCGCTTTCGCGGAAAAATATTTTGCTGCGCGACCGGAATACGTGTCAGTTCTGCGGGGACGTGTTTCCCAGTTCGGAATTGACGCTGGACCACGTGGTGCCGCGGTCGCGGGGCGGGCGCTCTTCTTGGGAAAATTTGGTGGCTTGCTGCTACCGCTGCAACAACGGGAAGGGCGACCGGACACCCGAAGAGGCCGGCCTGAAACTGGCGCGGAGGCCCCGACCGTTTACCTTGCATACCTCCCGGCAGCTCATGCGCTTGATCGGACACCGGGACGAGCGGTGGCGTAAGTATTTGTTTTACTAGGATTTCCGCAGCTAAATCGATTTTTTAAGAAAAGTTTAGATGGAAGGAAACCTTTTTTGTTCCCGTACATCTAAGTTATCAATACCACTTCGAGGACACACCCCGGGAGGCGGTTAGGGCGAAGGCTCTAACCGCTTCTCTCCTTTTCAGCGCAAATTTTCACAGCTAATGGTTTTCTATTATCGCTTCGGGCGATTTTCTGGAAAGCTTTGCAACGCCGCTTCCTCATCGGGAAATTCAGGGAAGACCTGATAGAGGTGCGTGATTTTGAGAACTTCTTCGATTTTGGACGACAAGCCGATTACTTTCATCTGTCCGCTTTGTTTGACTACGGAAACGTAAACGCGCGCGAGCTCGCCGATTCCCGAGCTATCCAGATACTGCAAATCGGTCAAGTTCAGGATGATGCCCTTGTGACTCTGCTTCAAAAGTCCGGAGATGGAATCGCGAAGCGCTCCGGTTTCGAACGAGGTCAGCCGGCCCGAGACATCCACGAGCGAGACCATACCTGCCTGACGAATCCGGATTGAGAAATCTGCAATTGTCACGGTCCATGCCCTATCTGCCGGGGGCATTATTCTACGTGCGGAACGAGGAAGAGGGCGGAAAAATTACGAGGAAGAAAATGTTTGTGGAAAAATGCGTTGGTTCATCCACGGCGATTGCCGCGCGGCAAATCTCTACTGGCGCATCATGATGCGGAGTCCGCGGCGCCAGCTTTCCGCGAGGCCGACGCGAGCGATCTCCAGTTCAGGCGAGAGATATTTCAGGAGCTCGTCGGTGGTGGGATGAAATCGCAAGGCGGGCGCAATCAGGTAAACGAGCGGAGGCGTTTGCTGCAATTCGACGCCGGGAAAATAGCCGTAACGAGCGATCTCTCCGCTATGCAGATGGCGCCGAATGCGCAGCCAATAGTCGGCGGCCTGCAAGGGCAAATGGATGTGCTCGCTGGCTTTCAGTTCGATGATGGCGAGCCGACCCGTGCGCGTGACGGTGAGGAGATCGAGAATCCCGTGTTCGCCGCCAGCGTTGGCGAAAACTTGAGCGTTTACGAAGCACGGATCGAGCGCGGCATCCACGCGGGTGACATCCTCGCGAACGATGGATTCCAGCCAGCGTTCGGCTTGCGCGCGGTAAAGCGGATGGCGGGTATCGCTGGCAAACGGATGACGATGCAATTCAAGGTCGTGCAGGAGACGGTTCAGAGCGGGGCGTGAGGCCGCGTTGAGATCCTCGCGAACATCGCTGATGCCGAAAGACACGCGCCCGTCAGCCCAGCGGGCAAACGGAAGGCCGCGAAAACGGAGCCAGACTTCGCGGGATGGCGTGACGGGATGCATCGTCGCGGCGCGCGGGGCCAGAGCGAGAATCTCCGCGAGTGCGGGCCGCGCGCGATCCAGGAGCGCCTCGGACTCGCGACGCGGCACGAGCCAGGCATCGAGATTTGCCGCACGCCGCGGATCGATCTTTT
>WNFO01018082.1_pt1 | contig 10585 bp, 18 predicted proteins | sample 5400251 | NCBI WGS metagenome assembly WNFO01 (sample SAMN13153354, study PRJNA577476) | soil metagenome | isolation source: 100 cm saprolite under Madrone tree | place: USA:California | collected 2016-06-14 | reverse complement strand
AAAATCGTACTTGAAATTTACTTCGCTTTAATTGGGAGATAGCCGACAGCAGGGGCATCCCTAGGGACCACTCCAGACTCAATTTTATTCGTCCCTAATCCATGTCGCGCCTCAAGCAAGATATGTATGTAACAAGATGACAAGCATTTACGCTCGTTCGCCCAGGCGCTTAGCCCACTCCACCAGCGCTCTGTTAATCGTAATTGCGATTACTAGTAAATATGTGTTTCAGGCGAGCCCCAAGGAGTGTACTTACCGGACCGGGCGCCCAGTCATGCCCTTTTCCAGGTAAGGTGTGGGGCGCGTCGTCTGCAGTGGAAACATAAGAAAGTATCAAGCCCCATTAAGCAAGAGCCATGTACCTCCATGGTGCCAGCAATATCGATATGCGCCCAACGAAGCGCCGCTTCTTCCCCACCGGCTCCCGGTTCGATGCCGTCAACGAAAGATTTGAGGAATAACGCAGCGGTGCAGGAGCCACCTGGTCTGCCCCCCGTCTAGAGCGCAGATTATGTCAAGAAAAGACACAATGTCGATTAAAAGATTTACATTGCACAAGTCAGCGTTCGAGGAATTGATCTGGGGAGCAAAGTCTTCATCGAGGGGCAAACGCCAGAATCGATCATATTCGGTCTCCCCAGCTACATGTAGCTCCTCCCAAAGCGAGTCGGAAGTCTGCGTGACCAATGTCAGGGTACTCTACCAGGTTAGTCACGGTGTTGTACAAGACGTACAGAGAACACCCCGGAAAAGATTTCCCCCAGCGCAATACTCACGGCTCTATGAGAGAAATGATGAGCAAAGTGAATTTAGATGAAGAATGGTCGAACCCGGTAAGAGTGGCCACGTCTATGAGCGTGTGTGGCTTGTAGGTTGTCGAGGTATAGTATAGAGCATCTACCAGCCTTCAATTAAACCAGAAACAGAAGAAGGACAAGTAATGTCTCACCTGAGAGAATGAGGCGACCTTCAGCGTCAGTGTTGTCAATCTCGACCGATTTGCCGTTCATAGCATATATACTATGTATGCGGTCAAGCTCGGTACATAAAACATCCTAGAACGTGTGCCTACATATCGCCAGGCTTATTCGCACTAGGTCCGGGCAAATTTTCGCACAGAGGGGTAACCACAACGAGGTTGATACTGAAAAATACGAGGTCATGTACCTCTCCAAGATAGAAGTTGCATGTGGAACATACGGAAGACGGAGCTTCGCGATGGCAAGAGCTGCCGACACGACGGCCGCAGCACCACCTGCAGAATCATCGTCAATTTAGGCGCAAGCTCGGAGAATGACGACCACTCGCCCATGTCGCCACGCATTAACTTCATGCCCTAAACACATAGTCAGTTGACACAACAGCGTACTCGCAAAGAACCAGGTACATACTGCTGACGGCTTCAAACTGATCCCACCCGAGTCGAAGGTGATGCCTTTGCCTACGAAGGCAATGGGCTGATCTTCCTTTGCGGCCCCATTATAGTAGCTGAAATATGTTATTGAGAACCCCCAATGAGATGAATTCTCGACTTTTGTCTCACATCTCCAGGAGCTTAGCAGGCTCAGATGTCCCTTTAGTCACAGACAAGAAGGTCCTCTGTCACGGTAGTTGTAGCTTAATCACAATATAATGCTGAGTCCCGCTATACGCACCATTCCCTTTTCGGCGGCCCATTCTGAGAGTAACAGTTTTATGTTAGCCCTGGACAAGAAAGAAACAGTTATCACACAGAGGACAAGGTCTCACCTTCATCATGGACAGTGATTTGGGTATTCGGAACGTTTGCAAACTCTGATTTCACTCTCTCCGTAAAAGCCTACGGGAGAGAAAAGGTCAGCTGGGTCCACCCTTGTGGTCATGTGCTTGTGTGCATACTGTTGGTGTAAGCATATTCGCAGGAAGCTCCGCGAGCTGTGAGGGAGAATGAAAAACAACGCTCAGTGGGCCTTGCTTTCCTGGCACAAATGGACGATGAGCACCGTCCTAGCAAGGTTCTGGGCACCCGCATAGATGACACCAGCTTCCCACTCTTTCAAGCCCGAGCCTTGTATTGGTTGGAGGGATAGCTCCTGCGGGACAGTCGCCTCATCTCCAGGTTTATACGGCGACGGAGGCGAGGTTTTCAGGGTGAATTTATACTTGGCAAGATGGGCGGCCACAGCTAGGGCGATGACGGATGAGTTTGATCATTAGTACAGTGAACACTCAAGCCTGAGCCTGGCTGACCTGCAGCGTGCGCATCGCCAGATGCATCAACGATGATATCTTTGGATCCATCGCCGAGCTCCTTGACCTGTTTGACGCCACTCCCGACAGCCTTCCTCACCAGCTCTCGCCTCGCATGGCCGGATCTCTTGTCAAACCCCTCCCCAAGGGAAACGACGGCAGTTGAGTTGGTGTCACCCTGAGTTGCGCGAGGAGTGTTATAGAAGATGCGGGTCGTCCCGACTTTGGGAGGCTTTGAGCCCGTTGGGGCCGTATTCCAGAGCCCGACGGGATCAACGGATGGCAATATGCCAGAGCCGGGATGGGAGGCAGGATCGATGGGTAGGACAAATACCTTGGTCGACATGGTCCTGACAGAGGAATACGATCTTTTTTGATAAAGGCGCAAACCTCGAGCTCGAACGGCTCAGAGCATTGTCCAGCTGACGTACTGCGTATGGACAACCGACGGATGTAACAGTCCAGCATTTAATTGGCTCTGTATCGGTTCATTAGGATGTTGACCCAGGCAATCTCCAATACCTTTCCAGCCCCTAGTGATTGACACAGCTGGAGACTGGCCGTGTTCGTAGACGAAACATATCCCGTAATAAACTCCCGACGGACGAATTCCTTCTCCAGCTCTTTCCTCACCGTCTCTTTTCCAAGACCCATACCTCGCGCCTCTGGTCTCACATAGACCGAACTAACAGCGCCCTCCTTTGATAAAAGCACCAAGCTTGCGCGCGCTTCTCTTCGGATGACACGAGGTACGCTCCAGTGTTCGAAGCGCAGGCGAGCGTTGCCTTGAAACGCGGCACCGTCGACGTTTGGATCACTTCGCCCAACTCCTCCGAGTCCTCTCCCATTCTTTCAAAGATATACTTTGGTTCAATATCGCATGAATAGGAACTCGGCGGAGGTAGAAAATATTTCGAGAACGCGAGCATGATCCACGTGCTCGAGTCTCTGGAGGAAATGGGGATGTAACAGGCGATTCTGGAGTGAAGCGAACCGACTATCAAAGTCTCTTTCTCCAGGTGCATGCGACATATGAACCTAAGCATCTGTACAAATTGAGCATAGGCCGTACGAAAGTGTTCTTCAGCTTAAGTCCTGTTTATCATGGGGACGGTTTCCACCGAGGACCAAATCCAGAACTCTGTCTCTGGCATGTCCGTAATTCCAGGGACCCCGACGGCCCAAGCACTCGATTCGGGCGAGGATTCGGCGGGAGGAAAAGAAGCCAACACCGTAGAATCAGGTGCTGGGGGGACCTCCACGACGTACAGTTCTGTAGATGCATGTGGCAGATGCGCCTTCAAGTGCGGTATTATAGATGAGGTCGGATTTAGATGTACATATATGTCGCTATCCATCATCGATGGATCGATGGTATACAGCAAGGGTGGACCCAAGCCGGCAAACTCCGTCAAGTGTGAGGCCATGTGAGGACGCGTACGCGGCTTGAATCAAGTCGGACGCGTCGATATCCTCATCTTTTATATCTCATCCAAGTAGATCCCACCCGACATCATGGTGTGTAGCTATTCTCCTCTGATTCGACTGCTAAGTCACAGTTCTATTAGGCTAGACGATATGACAGTACGTGACTACTAGCGCGAGATGCACAACAATGATACTTACATCTTATCCACCAAAGGTCGCACAACTATATTCTCGCCTGAAGGTATGAAGCATTTCTCGTACTGCGTGTACTAGCTAATCACCTCATCAGGTCGGCTATACCAGAGTGCGCTCTCCTTTCCTTGACCTGAAATAAATGTTCTTACCCGTAGCCAAGTCGAATATGCAATGGAGGCCTGGTGAGAAGATATTCCTTCTCAACTCGTACGTCTAGTCCTGTTCCGCGCCTGCATTTCTCGAAACGCTGATTCTTAAGAAAAGGAACGTCATTGGCGGTGTCGCAGGCATCACCGCTGATGCCAATTCCCTCGTCAATTACGCTCGATCCGCCGCACAGCAGCATTTACTCAGATATAATGAAGACATCCCCGTTGAGCTGCTAGCTCAGCGCTTGTGTGATCTCAAGCAAGGCTACACACAATTTGGTGGTTTGCGGCCATTTGGCGTGTCTCTGTTGTATGCAGGATACGACCTGCATTACCAATTCCAGCTCTATCACTCGGATCCATCGGGCAACTATTCGGGCTGGAAGGCAACTTGCATTGGCGCAAACAATGGTACCGCACAGAGTTTGTTGAAGCAAGAATACAAGGATGATATTACCGTGGAAGAGGCCATTGGTTTAGTGATGCGGACAATGAGTAAGACGATGGACAGCACTACTCTAGGCAGTGAAAAACGTATGTCTTGTCTTGTAGCTTTCTCATGGCAGTTACACTGAGGGACACTCGCACAGTTGAATTTGCTGTCCTAACGGTTGACCCTGTTACAAAGGAGGCCAAGGCAAAGATTTACCGACCTGCGGAAATCGATGCCCTGCTCGTGAAACATGATCTTGCAAAGAAGGATGAGGACACAGAGATGAAAGCTGCTTAGATAGTTTCCATTGTATAAAATAACAATCACCCTCCCTATGACAACACAAATCAAGCGGGAACTCAGAGACAAGACGTAATAGAAAAACCAACACACTCGAAAGTTCTCTTCTAATAGAACGTACGAACGTACAACAACACAGATCCTTGTGTGAACTTTCTGCATATCAATGGCATGCCATCCCCTTGCTCAAGTCACTACCTGCAAGGACGGCCTCAACGTCCATCACGGCACCAAATACAAAGTGACCTATGCTAGCTCCCAGCACCACGGCGAGGATTAAATAAGCCTGAGGGACCATCAGTGGACAATCGAGGAGAATGAGCAGGGAGAACCGTACATTATAAGTCATAAAAACGAGCATCAAAAAGAACGACACGAAGACCTGGCTGCCGTAGAGCGCTGCACGAAAAACGCGGGGGTAGAGCGGTACAGGAGTGCTTGTAGGAAAATCGTTATTACGTTAATGCGAGGCGTTATGATTGCAGCAAAGGGATGAGAACATACCAAGTCGGGTGCTTCTTGCGACGACCCGAGAGCAAGCCGGCGTCTTCAACATCTGCGCCAGACAGCTCAGGACTACTGCGCCCACTCACCACGGCCCTGTCGCGGCCCTTCCCGCGGGAAAGCGCCAGCGCGATGCGGCGGTCGACGCTGCGCTGATATGCGCGGAGGTATTCGTATCCGAGAGAAATGAATATGATGGCGATGAAGGAAAGGGCGAAGATGAAGCGCGAGGATATGTGCCATTGTCGGAAGACGATGCAGGTGTCTTCGATCTGCGTGTTCCTGCCGGTTGGTGGGTACGATGTATACGGCGGGGGGACGATGCGATGCTACGAGACTGGTAGAAAAATCGTCGCGTACGTACCATAGCATGTGCATTGAACAGGCTGGACCCTTGTCCATACCGCCATGACCATCGTTGTTTCCGTGTCCACCGTGTCCGTGATCCATCGTTGCTGGTATAAGTTGAAATCAAAAACAGTGATAAGCGACCTCAGCGAGCCGGAGTCAGCCAATTTCAGGCTCTCCATAACGACGTGCGTGCGTGCTCTGAACGGCGACCATGTCGCGGGTTCCATACGAGCCTCTCTCAATCCACCCCTCAGAATCCTCCCCAGACCCACATACATACCTCCCCCACCACCGAAACCACCCGCGCCGTTGGAGGCCGCGATGGCCGCGCCCACGGTCATGCCTCAAGTACACGATCCCGATCGCCCTATCCCTGCTCCTTGTCTTTTATCTAACCTGGGAACTACACATAGAACTCGCCCTCTACTGGCGATCCTGGGTCCGGCAGGAGATCGAGCCATTAACACCCCTGCGCGGGTGCTTCAAGTCCGAGCAGGTTTCCCCAGTTTACAATGTCTCTGAGCGACTGTATGGTCCTAGGACCACCGAAGTCCATGCTGGCATGGCCATGCGCCACGGTCTCGACTGCTACGACTTTGCGGGCACCATCCATCCATCACCTTCGTCGTTTGCGCTTTCGCGAGACCGTCCACGCACGAACTACCATACCTATTGGCGCACCGACTTGGCGCCATTCGGCGAGCGACAGGAATACACTCTCAAGTCATTCTTCGCTACGCAGAACCCGCATTCGCGCCTCATCATGTGGTCCAATGGCGATCTCTCTGGCAACGCGTTGCTCGCGAGTTACGTCGCTCGCTATCCGGGCGCGATTGAGCTTCGCGTCGCGGACGTGCATGAACTCTCCAAGGGCACGCCACTCGAAAATAGCCCGTTGCTCTCTAGCAGTGACAAGAAAGCGTGGCTTGACGGTGATCTCGTACGCTTGCTGGTGATCTGGAGAGATGGAGGCGTATGGGTGGATATGGACACGCTCCTCACTCGCGACCTTACACCCCTGCTTGAGCACGAGTTTGTGACGCAGTGGGATTGTTACGGTATGTTTCTCCATCCACCTCAGTAATAAAAGTAAGACGATGATGCCTTTCCATCCAGATAAGATCTACCAGCCTCTCAATGGCGCCTTGATGCACTTTCATCAACACTCACCTTACCTCTGTGAGGCTTTCCATCTTATGACAACTTCAACGCCACCACGTCCATCCTCTTCGGACTGGGGTTCTATCCTCTACCTGCGTCTCTGGCACCGCCTCGTTGCGGAAGGTATCCCACCGTTCAAAATCCTACCCTTTTGCTTCTCCGATGGCCACGCATGTCGCCTCGACAACCGTCTCCCAGACCCATTCGAGCCAGACCCCAGTGACGGACACTGGACGGGCGGTTTGACACGCGCAAAAGGCGGTGGTCTTGATCGCAAACTCAACAATGTATTCGCGGTGCACCTGCACAATCAATGGGATAAAAATTTCCCGTCTGGCGGTTGGGTGGACAGATTACTGCTGCGGGGGTATGAAAAGGAGTTGGCTGAGGGAGAGGGTTGGTAAATTGGCGTATCATGGACTAGGATCTTCAACATATACTGTAGATCGAAGCCTAATCGTGGAAGCAGAGTTGAAAAGCGTTCTCCTATTGCACGTGGGATGCTGGCTTCAAGATTCAGCGCCTTGGTCAATGCTACGCTCCTTATGAATGCAAGTCGGGCATCCGTCTGACCACCTTTCCCTCATTCCGCGCATGGACCTTCAGTTTCTCGAGGAGCCTCGAGCCGGTCCATCGTTCGGGTGGCGTCCGTTTTTCCGTAGCCCAATAATAAATATCCCAGTCCGATTCATCCATAAGCTAGCGAAAACAAAAACACTCCCCAATTAAAATAATACAGGAACTGGGTTCTGAAAAGTAGATGCTTTACCTTGTCGAATTCGGACAACGCCTCGGCGTCCATCGCCCCGAGATGTTCCTGTGCGAACGTGCTGAGGAGCAAGTCGTTCTCGAGCGTGCCACGCTTGCGGCTCTGGTATACGAGACGCGCGCGCGTTGTTCCGATGGGTTCTCCGGGGCGCGGTAGAGGTTTGGGGGGTGGCATGTTTTCAGGCGGTGTTGTGGAGGCGATGTGTTCAGGGGTGTGGGGCATCGACCAGGGGTCCTTCCATCTCACAGCCGATGTGGATAGGTACCTCGTGGAGAGGAGGACCCTGGGGTGTAATGCGAGAGTGCGAGAGATGAAATGGTGCCGGAAAATTGACATGGTGAGAAGAGAGAGGAAGTTGACTACAAGCCAACGCTTCACAAGTTACATACACCGACTCTGACACCTCGACTTTATCGCACACCGTTTTCATGGTACCGCAAGTTACATTAATGGACATAGTACAATAAGTTACCACCACTTGGCAAGCGACAAATTCAACGATGAAATGACCCTAACCAACTTCGCTCTCGCCTTCGAGGTCTTCTATTGCACGCTGTACCTCTAGTTTCTCTAATACCGCACGGTGTAAACTTGACCGCGGTGCACGGCCCTTAGTTCTAACTTCAGTGACGGCTTTCCCCGAATAAGTGGTGGGTGCGGGCGATATTGAGCTTTCAACCGCTTTAGATGAGGCAGGTGTGGAGTCGGTAGCAGGGTTAGCTGTTAAGTGTGAGGGGACGATGACTGGCGCGGGGCGTGGGGGTAGAGGCCACTTGGGAAGGATAATAAGACGTTGATAAGAATTACACGAGGCAAAGCCATGATATTAAACTTACACCCCGACGAGGTTGATTGAAATGCAGGGCCGCCCACGGAGGATATTCGCGCTCGAGTTGAATAATGTGATCTTCAACAAACTTGATGCGATGAAGGAGAGATGCCGGAGGTGACGGTACTTTTCGCATATATCATCAGAACGAGCTGACGACGGGAACAAGCAAGTCTTACCATATCGCATGGCCAGATGAGTCTCCAAATTTTCCAGTCTTTCGTCAAGACCAGGATGCCGACTTGCAGTGACCAAATGGTCACCCTCGATAATCTTGTCCGTGGTGCGATTGTTTTCACTCTTCATCTCAACTTTCAATGTTCTTCTGAGGGGACCTTCTTCGTTCTTCGCGATGTCGAATTTCATCATCACATCGCGATCGACCGTTTTGGCATCCGTTCTTGCACATGATGCACTCTCAACTCCATCACCCTCACCCTCATCTGGGTGTAGGGCTGCTGACCCTTCGCTAGTTTGAAGGCGCCGGCGTGTGAGTAAGAACTCTGCGCGGTTCGACGCGTCATTCCGGGCACGGTTTCGCGCAAGAAGCTCAGCAATGGACTTGTTGATCTGCGGAGACTCAAGATGAAAATGCGACCGCGTTGGTCATGATGTGGACTCACTGCAGATGGCGAACGGGCCTCTGAGCCTCTTTCAACACGGACATAATCCAGTTTTCGATCTTCCAAGGGACGTTCAGGAGGATCTGTAGAAATTGGTTGTAAACCCAACAGCCGCTAGACCATCACGGCTTCTTTTAAGTCATTACCGTACGTCTGGGACGCCTGAGCTCAAACGCTGATGGACATACCGAAATGCTTGATTGCAAGCCGCGTAACGCATCAGGCACGACTTTTTTCTCCCAGTCTGGATTCATAACAAGAATATCGGCCTCTAGGCCCGCTAAGCACTGAGAAAGTCCAACAGCGAGGAAAAATGTCTTCAAGGCTGCGTCCCAGTGTCTTGGGAAATCCTTGGGGGGTGGGGACGGTGATGGTGACCGGGGTCGCGCTTTTTTCTTAACGGAAGGACGCGGAGATGAGGCAACCTGAGTAGGCGGCTGGTATTGTTGAAATTGTGTGGGCTGGTAGGGGTGTTGTTGAGGATATGGGTAACCATTCAATGGCCATGGTTGGCCCTGCCAGTTGGGGTGAGGATAGTATGGAAATGTGGCGGTGTGAGGGGCCTGTAGATGGGGGTGTGGGTAAACGTGTGCATTAGACGGCCCAGGCTGGGGTTGGGTGGGCTGCGAAGACATTCTGACTGTGATGGGCACCGAGTCGAGCGGAAAGTACCCAACACCTAAGTCGAGGTTAGGGTCTCTATGTTCCTTCGAGCTACAGTGGTGCTATGAGCGAACAGCTTCCTCATGAACTCCTTCTCTCCATAAGTCGTATCCTTGATCTCAAGGAATCTCCAGATCCTCTCGACACAATTGAAACACAATCTAATGTCATTGACATCATTAATCATTACTTCCCGGACGGTGCGTTCGTATTCGAGGCAAGGCCTACCAAATTACTAATGCCGCCGCGTTATTTTCTTAGAGGAATCTCTTGGACAACTTGATGCGGTACAAACGCAGCTAGCGCAAGATGAACAGGATCTGCGCGAAGAGATTGCCCGACTTCAGAACGAGTTGAGACTGCAGCAGGGCCATGGCAGAATTCAACTCATTCAAGAAATGATATCCGTGTGTCTCGACGTATTTATCCTTCATACGTCTCTCTGACCCATTTCCTGTGTACTAGGACCTTTTGAGTCAGATGTCTCTCATCCGGGAAAAAGCCACGGAGTCTGAAGCCATCGTCCGTAACATCACGAGAGATATCCAAGTCCTTGACCTAGGAAAAGGCAACCTCGTACGGAGCATGACTATGCTGAAGCGGCTTCAGATGCTTGGTGAGTTACCTCCGCTGTTGCATAAAAACTGATCAGTATTCACAATGGCAACAGTCAATGCTCTGTCTCAACTCGAGGATTACGTCAAGGAGAAGAAGTACCCCGACATCACGCAAAGTCTATCTGTAAGCCTATCGTACGTGGGTGCCGTACATTACTCAACCATGGTCCCATGCAAAGGCCGTGAAAGAAATATCAACCTCATTTAAGCAATACACGTCTGTTCCACGTATAAACCAACTCTGGAGGCGAACCCAAGAGCTCCAAGGCGAGATACGAACTCTTCTAGAGTCGGACTTTGATACCTAGTGAGCCCAACTAAAGATATTCCGCCA
>WNFO01006148.1_pt1 | contig 10586 bp, 9 predicted proteins | sample 5400251 | NCBI WGS metagenome assembly WNFO01 (sample SAMN13153354, study PRJNA577476) | soil metagenome | isolation source: 100 cm saprolite under Madrone tree | place: USA:California | collected 2016-06-14 | reverse complement strand
GAGGATGCGGCGACGATGTACGAGTCGCTCAACGCCGGCCGGCGCGTGACGCTCGATCGCGTCGGCATCTTCGCCGACGGCGTCGCCGTGAAGCGCGTCGGCGAGGAGACCTTCGCCCTTTGCCGCGGACACGTCGATGAGATCCTGCTGCTCGACACCGACGAGATCTGCGCCGCCATCCAGGACGTGTTCGAGGATACCCGCTCGATCGTCGAGCCCGCCGGCGCGCTCGCCGTGGCCGGCATCAAGAAATACGTCGCCCGCGAAGGGTGGCGCGACCGGCGCCTGGTCGCCATCAACAGCGGCGCGAACATGAACTTCGACCGGCTGCGCCACGTGGCGGAGCGCGCGGACCTCGGCGGTGAGCGCGAGGCATTGCTCGCCGTCGTGATTCCTGAGCAGCCGGGGAGCTTTCTGCGCTTCTGCGAAGTGCTCGGACTGCGCAGCGTCACCGAATTCAACTACCGGTACGAGAGCCCGTCGGCGGCCCAGATCTTCGTCGGCTTCGGCCTCTCGCAGGGACACGACGAGAAGGATGCCGTCGTGCGCAGCCTGCGCGAGGCGGGCTTCACGGTCACCGACATGAGTGACAACGAGATGGCGAAGCTCCACGTGCGCTACATGGTAGGCGGCCACGCGCGTGGCATCCAGAACGAGCTGCTGTACCGCTTCGAGTTCCCGGAGCGTCCGGGCGCGCTGCTGCGGTTTCTGCAGGCGATCGGCTCCCGTTGGAACATCAGCCTGTTCCACTACCGCAATCACGGGTCCGACTACGGCCGTGTGCTCGCGGGTATCCAGGTGCCGCCGGCCGACCGGCCGGAATTCCTGCGCCACCTCAACGAGCTGCACTACGCGTACGTGGAGGAGACCGGCAACCCCGCGTATCGGATGTTCCTCGGCGCGTGACGTAACTATTTGGCTGAAATGGCCTGCGGCCATTTCAGCAGCAGCCCAGTGACTCTTTTCGGCCCGCGGGCAAAAAGCGTCGTTCCCTGTGCCGTTGACTGGCTTCCCTGTGCCGCTGAACCATACAGCATTGGGCATCCCTAGTTGGCCTAGAGCGACTGCCCGCTAGAGAGCACGCCGGTTCCGGCGCGGCGGGCTTTTTTTGGGGCCGGCGCTCTGCGGATCATCTCACCAGCCGCAGCGAGACGGGGTACCGGTAGGCGACGCCTTCGCTCGCTTTGATTGCCGCAATGATGGTCAGCGCGAGCCAGGAAATGCCGAGCGCCACGAACAGCAGAAATCCTATGAGGACGAACAGCAGGATCCAGCAGACAACCGCGCCGATCACGACCGAGATGTTGAAGTTGAGCGCTTCCTTCGCCTGGGTCGCGACGAAGACCGTCTGATCGCGTTTGACCAGCCATACGATCAGGGGGCCGAGAATGATGCCGATGGGCGGCACGATGAAGAAGGCGAAAGCCGACAGGTGCGCGATCATTCCCCAGGTGCGCTCGTCCTGCGTCGGGGGCGTGCCGGGAGCAGCCGGCGGTGCCGGTTGCGCCTCCTCGTCGTTCATGCTCATGCATCCCCCCGGCGTGCGGCTTTCCGACCGCGTCCGGGCCCGATTATGACGAGCTGGGTTCGGGCGACGCAATTGCCCGTCAACATGCAAGCCGCGCAAAACAGTAGCGGGTGCCTCCGAGCTGCGGCGGGGCCAGGTACGGCTCCTTAGCCACCAGGCGCACGCTCACGGCGTTGCGGAACAGCGGTCCGTCATACACGAATGTGTGGAATTCGCCGTTCTCGCCGCATGGGTCTACGTTTGACGGCAGCTCCGCGAGGAAGCGCGCATCGAACTCGCGGCCGCAGAGCTCATCGCCCAGGTAGCGCGAATCCGTGCACACGACCAGCGCGCGGAAGCCGAGTGTCAGCACTTCGTGAGCCAACTCGCGGCGGTCGCGATGCCAGAGTGGCAGACACGCCTGCAGTCCGGCTGAGGCGCACACCCGCTCCTCCCATTCGCGATGCGGCTCGAGATCGATATCGCCGAACACGGCGATGTGATGCCCGCTTGCGCGCAGCTCGCGCAGGGTGCCCACGAACACAGGCTCATAGTCCGCCCAGCTGGCGCACGGCCCGACGAATCGCAACCCGAGAGCCACGGCCTGCAACTGCATCACCTGGCGGGGTATGGCGTGCGAGCGGCTGAGCAAACCGGTTTCATCGAACATCGTGAGGACTGTCTCGAGCCGCACCCCGCGCCGCCTCGCGTGCCAGATGGCGAGCAACGAGTCCTTGCCGCCGCTGCAGGAGCATACGCCGAGATCATCGCCGGAGTAGCTGTGCGCCGGTATCATCGGTTCCATGAGAACCCTCCTCCTCGGTGGTGCGCGCTGCGGCAAGAGCTCGCTCGCTATGCGCTGGGCTCAAGAGCGCTCGCGCGAGGTATGTTGTGTCGTGACGGGGATCGCATCCGACGCCGAGATGTGCGCGCGCATCGGCACGCATCGGCAGGAGCGGCCGAAGCACTGGCGCGTGCGCGAGGAGCCCGTGCGGCTGGCGGCGGCGCTACGCGCGGAGACCCGCACCAACGTGTTGCTGCTCGTCGATTGCCTGACGTTGTGGACGTCCAATTGCCTCTGGCCGCCCGCGCCCGCGGGGCGCAGCGTCGACGCGCAGCCCGATCTCAGCGGCTGGCGGGCCGAGTGCGAGGAATTCCTTGCGACGCTGCGCGCATCCAGCAATGACGTGATCATTGTCAGCAACGAAGTCGGTACGGGGATCGTGCCGGAGAGCGCCGCAGCGCGAGTGTTCCGCGACGAGCACGGGTGGCTGAACCAGGCGGTTGCGGCGGTATGCGAGGAAGTATTTCTCGTCACGGCGGGCCTGCCGTTGCGCCTGAAGTAACGGCGAGCGTCAGCAGCAAGGCCGTTTCCGTGACCTCGATGCCGGCGCCCAGACAATCGCCGGTCATGCCGCCGAGGCGCACCTTCAGCCATGCTCCCCACGCCGCGATCACCAGCGGAGCGAGGCACAGTGGCGGGGCGAGCAGCGCGCTGCCGAGCAACAGCACCGCTGTCCAGAGCGCCAGCCAGCCCCCGTGCAGTCCGTCAGCGAAGCGCTCACCGTGCCCCGGTTTCAGGGGCCGCAACCAGCGGCGCCAGGCCAGCGGGCCGAGGCGCGCCCACGCCGCAATCAGCGGCACGGCCAGCAACGTCACGCCCGACAGCGTGGCAAGCGCGGCAAACTTCAACATCAACACGAGCACTACGCTGACGGCGCCGAACGCTCCCAGGTGCGGGTCAGCCAACACCGTCAGGAAGCGTTGCGCGTCGCGGTGCGCGGCTGCCAGCGCATCAACCAGGTCTGCCAGTCCGTCCAGATGCAGCGCGCCGGTAAGCCATACCCACGCGAGAATGCCGGCCGCGGCGGCAACCAGTGCGCTGCGATAGCTGCAGGCCAGAACCACCAGGGCGACAACCAGGCCCACTGCCGCCCCGATCAGCGGCAACCACGCGGCGGAGCGCGACAGCTCGAGCGGCGAGTAGTCACCCACCTTGGGCACGGGCAACCGCGTGAAGAATTGGGCCGCGAGTCTCAGGCCGCGCAGGCTCATGAAATATCCGCCTCAGCCTTGGCACGCACCGCGCGCGTGCCCGGCTCTCATGCTTCAGCGGCGGCCCCGGAGACTCCGGCCTCACTGAAGGTTGCCATCTTTCTGTGCAGGGCCAGGGCCGCCCGCACGATGGGCAGCGCAAGCGCGGCGCCGGTGCCTTCGCCCAGCCGCAGGCCGAGGTCCAGCATGGGCTCGAGCCCCAGCGCCTGGAGCGCAATGCTGTGGCCCGCCTCGGCCGACCGGTGCGACGCAGCCATCCACAGCAGCGCCGCTGGCTCGATCGCCACGGCTGCGAGAGCCGCCGCCCCCGAGATATAGCCGTCGAGCAGCACCGGAACGCCACAGCGCGCCGCTTCCAGGTAGAGGCCGGCCATTGCGGCGATTTCCAGCCCACCGAGCTCGGTCAGGATGCGCAGCGCCGCGGGCGCGCCGCTGGGGGGCGGTGCCTCACACCCTGCTCGCGCGAGCGCGGCCTGAACGACCCGCCGCTTGCGCACCAGACCGGCGTCGTCCACACCGGTCCCGCGGCCCACGACCAGCTCGGGGGTGGCAGCCGTGAATGCGCAGATCAGACAGGCGGCGGCCGTCGTGTTGGCGATTCCCATATCTCCGGCAATGAGAAGCTGCGCGCCGCGCTGCACGGCCTCACGCGCGCAACGCTCGCCAACGCCGAGCGCCGCGCTCGACTCCGGCTGTGTCATGGCCTGACCGGCGGCGAGATCACGCGTGCCGGCGCGGATGCGCTCATTGCGAACTCCACGCGGCGGCGGCCCGCCGGCCGCTACGCCGACATCCACGACTTCTATGCGGCAGTCTTCCAGCGAGGCCAGTACGTTGATCGCCGCACCACCGCGAGCGAAGTTGCTCAGCATCTGCGCGGTGACTGACTGCGGGAAGGCCGACACTCCACGCGCCGCCACACCGTGGTCCGCGGCGAATACGAAAATCTCGCTGCGCGGCATCTCCGGCACCGGGTTCCGCAGGCGCGCGGCGAACCAACAGGCCATCTGCTCGAGACGCCCCAGCGAGCCGGGCGGCTTGGTGAGTTGCTGCTGGCGCGCCCACGCAGCGGCTTCCGCCTGTGTGTCAACGGCCGGTATGCCGCTCGCATTCGCCGTGGCTTTCATGGATTCATACCCAATGGATGGGACGCAGCCCGGGCGCGACGCCGCCCGAGCGCGCGCAGCGCCTCAGACACGGCCAGCGTCGCGCAGACGTAAGCGGCCGGCCATCCCGCGTACGGCAGGAAATAATGCGCCACGGCCCGCCAGTACTCGAGGCCGGCCATACCGGGGAAATAACCTGACAGCAGGAAGAAGCTGCCGCTTGAGATGACGAACGCCGCCACCAGCGAGGACAGCAGGTTGCCGGCGGTGCGGGCCAGCTCCGCAGGCCACCTCCAGTTGACATCGCCGCTGGCGCGGCCTGCCCACCACACGCAGGCGTATGCCGGGATCAGAAACAGGTAGGCGGCCGTGACACACACGGCGCTCACGCCCTGGCGCAACGCCAATTGGTCTGCCAGCGCCGCCGCGCCCAGGAGGGTCGGGAGCGGCCACCCACGCCGTATCCACATGCCGGCCAGGAACAGCACGGCAAGCGTTGCGTCCGCCGGCGTGAAGGCGGTCCCGAAGTGCTCGACCCGGGTAACCAGGATCGCCAACACGAGCCCGACGGTGGCGGCTGCAGTGGTCATGAGCGAGGAGGGCTTCATCGCTGCTTGCCCGGCATTTGGTAGCGCACGGTGACACTGTAGTGGCGCCCGTCCTGCGCGAAGTACGCTGCAGTCTGATAGTTGCGATCGAGAAGGTTGGCGGCGCTCGCCTGCAGCTTCCAGTCGTGCGCAACGGTCCACTCGGCCAGCAGGTCGACGGTCAGGTACCCGCCGAGCGGCAGCGTGTTGGCGAGATCGTCGAAGCGACGCCCCTCCCAGCGCGCCACGGCGGCGATCGAGCCGGGGACCGGACTTGAGGCGCCCGCGGCCAGAAACCGGCGCACCTGCAGCGCCGCACTCACCTTCGCTCTGCGCGGCAGCAGATGCTCACTGTTGGAGTCATCGCTCAGATTCAGCGGATCCATGCGGGTGAGCTGGCCGCCGACTTTCCAGGCACGGTTATGCCAGTCCGCCTGCAACTCGGCCCCGCGAATGCGCGCCCGGGCGATGTTCTCCGGCAGCAAGCCCGCCGACGCGAACGCGAACGCGATGAGCCGGTCGATCGTCGTCTGATAGGCATGGAGCGACCACCGCAGTGCGCCCGCTGACCCGTCGGCGCCGAGCTCCGCGGACCTGGATGTCTCCGGCACGAGGCTCCGATTGCCGAAACCCGGGTAGTACAGCTCGTTGAAGGTCGGAGCGCGGAACGCCGTGCCCCAGGTCGCCGTGAGACGCTGGCGCTCGCCGAGCTTGCGAGTGATCCCGAAGTTCTCCGTGACATGGTTTCCGAACTGTGAGTTGTCCTCGAGCCGCGCGCCGGCGAGCGCGGACCAGGCGGCGAGCGCCGCGCGCAGCTCGGTGAACACGGCCCTCGTATGCCGGGACGTGAGCTCATACGGCGTATCGCTGTCGATGCGGTCGTTCTCGTAGTCCGCGCCGCTGATCACACGCAGGGCGGGCGTGGCCTGGCCGTCGATCTGCAGGCTTGCGCTGTCGCGCGTCGTGTCGAAGCGGCTGCTCGGGTCGCGGTCGAGGAAGTTTTTCTGCACATCCACGTTGCGACCTGCCGTCAATCGGACGTGCCAGGCATCGGTCAGGGACCCGTCGAGATGCAGGGACGTCACGCGCTCGGTGAATTGCGTGTTGTTCGTAAAGCCGCCGTCGAAGGCCGTCCAGCCGTCCGCGATGAGCGAATCGAGCTGCGCGGTGAGCCGCTCGGTGAGGCGCGCACCCGCGCTGAGCGAGCCGGAGTGGTTATGGAATCCACCCGGGTCCTGACTGGGCGCGTCGAGGAAGCAACCTGCGCCTGCGGAGAGTGCGCCCGGCAAGCAAGTGCGGATCCCACGCGTGGCGAGCGTATCGCCGCTGATGCTCACCCACGCGCGCTCGCCGCGCGCCTGCAGGTCGGCTGTGAACTCATGGGTGTCGTGACTGCCCTCCATGACGCTGCCGCCGACACTGAAGCCTGGCTGGGACTGGCGCCGCGTGAAGATCTGGACGACACCGCCGACCGCATCGGAGCCGTACAGCGTCGATCGCGGCCCGCGCACGACCTCGATGCGGTCGATCTGCGCGAGCGGGATGAGCTCGAACGGCGCTACGCCCAGCGTCGCCGAGCCGATGCGCGTGCCATCGATCAGCAGCAGAGTGTGATCGGAGGATGCGCCGCGCAGGAACACCGAGCTCGCCTTGCCCAGGCCGCCGGTGTTGTCGATGTTGACTCCGGCAAGGTCGGCCAGCAGATCCTGCATGGAGGATAGCTGACGCGACTCGATATCCTCGCGCGTCAACACCGTGGAGGACCAGAAGGAGTCCGCGACCGATTCGGCGATGCGCGAGGCGGTAACGACCACTTGCGAGTCGTCGGCCGGCCAGGCTGCAGGGGACAGGAAGACGAGATACAGAGCAAGCGCGCCTTGCGAGCGGCGCCGCGCGCTGAGACCCGTTGACATTGGCAGCTCCTCGAATTGCACACACCCGTGCCCGAGGTGCCGTGGGTAAGGGAGCTGGCGGCAGTGCGCGCGTTGCCGGGCGCATGGCTGCGACCAGCATCGCCCGCCGCGACGCCATCGGTCCCGCGTGAGGCCGGTCTCCGGGCTTTCGAGCTGGAGAATCACTCCGGCGGACCGCCTTCCCGCGCCCGTAAGCGCAGTGGCCTGTGGTCCGCTTAATTCTCGATTACCGTTGCGGGGGCAGCGCCGGCTTTGGACGAATCCGCACCGGACTTCCCGTTTTCCTCACCCTGCGCACGCTTGGAAATAAGCGAACGTCGTACGCGCGGGCGAGCACCTCACGCGGGGCCAAGCCTGCCTGCGAAGCCTGCCCGGCGTCAAGGAGAACAGGCGCGCGCCGCCGCCGTCGCTCCCTGCATGGCATGATGGCGGCGTCATCTGCAACGCCAGGGGAGCCGCCATCGCGAGTCTCAACACAACGGCGGAGACGGTCAGCTACGCGGGCGTCGCGCCGTTCGTGCTGTGCCTGCTCGGAGTGGGGATGCTGCCCGGCTACGAGGAACGCGAGCTCGCGCAGCGGATTGCCATCGCGTACGGAGCCGTCGTGCTGGCGTTCGCCGGCGCCGTGCACTGGGGGCTCGCGTTGGCGGGACGCTTGCCGTGGACCCCGCTGCGCATCGCGGGCGCGGTGTTACCGGCGCTCCTGGGTGCGGCGGCGGCGGTGCTCGGCGGGCAGCGGGGTCTCGCTCTGCTGGTGGTCGGGTTCGGCTCGTTCTGGCTGTACGAGCACCGCAGCGCAGGGGCGGAGTTGCCGCCAGAGTATCTGGGCCTGCGACGCAGTCTGAGCTTGGTTGTCTGTGTGTTGCTCGCTCTGACCATGATTCTGTCCGACACCGCGGGTTTAACCTGATTGATTGGCTGAAATGGCCTGCGGCCATTTCAGCGAGCGCGCCTACTGACTCATTCGCTCACGCCGGCAGTTCTAGACGGCATAGAAAAGCTACGCGGCCGGTATGGTCGGTTGGCACGTTTCTGCGACCTGCTTGCACAGGAAGGCGTGACTCCCTGTGCTGCTAACTTGCTGTGCGGTGCCGCGCAGCCATACAGCATGGGTCATCGCTTTTTAGCCTAGGGCGACTGCCGGCGAACAGCATGCCGGTTCCGCCTATGGCGCTTTCAGCGGGTTACTCGATCGGCAGATCGAACACCAGCTCGCGCACGTAGCGCACCGGCGGAGACCCGAACGAGAGCACCGCGTCGTGATAGCGCTTGAGCGTGAAGCCCCTGCCCCACCTCTTGCGGGCTTCCTCGCGCAGCGCCAGATGCTCCTGCACACCGACGAAGTACGTGGGCAGCTGCGCGGAGGTGAGCTGCACGCGCACCCATTTCGCGGTCGCTTCGCGCTCCTCCTGAAAAGTGTCGTGGGTCATCAGGCGCTGCGCCGCCTCGCGCGTCATGCCGTCGACGTGCACCGCCTGGTCGAGGATGGCGTTGCCTATGGTCCGCAGATACCACTTGAGCTGGATCAGGTGCATGAGCGGGTCGCTGTTGAGGAAGCCCTGCTCCGCCATCATCCGTTCCGTGTAGACGGCCCAGCCTTCTACGAACGTGCCCGAGGCGAGCACCGCACGCAGCGGCGACTGGTAGCGGTTGGCGTGCATGAGCTGCAGGTAGTGCCCGGGCATCGCCTCGTGGATGGTCAGATTGTAGATCGAGCGCGTGTTGTATTCGCGCAGGTACGACCGCACCTGGGCGTCGGTCCAGTCCGCGGCGATCGGCGAGACCGCGTAGAAAGTCTTCTGGCCTTCATCGAGCGGGCCGGGCGAGTCGCAATACGCGAGCGCCACGCCGCGCTGGAACTCAGGCATCGGGATGATTTCGAGCGGATCGTCGTACAGCGTCACGAGATCGGCCGCGCGCACGAAGCTCTGCGCCTGCTCAAATGCGTGGCGTGCGGCGTCAAACACCTTGTCGCGCGGCGGTTGCTCCTCGTAGGCGAGTTCCAGAGCCGCGGCGATCGCCGCCTGCTGCTCATCGGGGCTCGGAGTCGCCGGCAGCGGCGGTGCATTGGGGCGGCCCGGGAGGATGGCGCGCGCGATTGTGTACATGTCTGCGCGCGTGCGCGCGAGCTCCGACTGGGCACGCGCCCGGATCTGCTCTCGGGACAATGGCGAATCGAGCGCGAAGCGCAGCTTCGCATCGTAGAGCTCCGCTCCCAGACGAAAGTCGCCCTTGGCTTCGGGCAGCAGGCGCTTCTCGAGCCACAGCTGGTGCTGCGTCACCGCCGTGCGCGCCCGCCCGATGGCGGTCCTGAGCCGGCCCCGCTCGTCCTCCGGGAGGACGCCGAGCTGCGGCACGACGAGCTGATCGATCAGCGTCAGCACGCCGGTGTTCTGTTTGACAGCGGTCTCCGCATGAATTCGCGGCACGCGCGCGGGATCGAGCACTTCGCGCACCTGGGCCAGCAGCCGCGGCAGCTCGGTCAGGCGCTCGGCGACGTTGTGCAGCCTCTGCGGCAACGGCGCAAAGTCGCGCGCCATCAGCAGATAGACGCTGTTGCCCGCGAGCTCGGTGTAGATCAGGGGATTCCAGCGCCACTCGCGCAGCTGCTCGACGCGCCAGATCTGATATTCGAGCTCGCCCGTCAGCAGCCGCGCGTCGACCTGATGCGCTCGCGACAACTGGCTTGGATCCAGCGCCCGCAGCGGCGCGAGCAATTCTCGAGCAAGCGCCACGCGCCGGCCGTAGCCGGTCGCGCTGACGTCATCGAGCGCGCCGTCATGACGATGGTCGCCGAGCGCGGTGGCGGCGACCGGTGTCAGCGCCAGCATCTCGTCCAGATAGCGCTTCGAAATACCTTCGAACTGTGCGTCGGCGGCGGTCGGGGTCATGGGCGCGGAAGGCGGCGGAGGGGCGATGAGCGCGCACCCGGCCAGAATGGCAAGGGCGGCTGAAACGATCCCGATCGCACACGCATGACACTGACTTCTGAGACTGCTCATCCAAGGCTCCCGTTGCTCGGGGGCCCTCCCGGCAAAGCGCGCATGATCGCCAAGACGCCTGTGCATGGGAAGCGAAGCAGCAACGTACTGGCTTTATTATCAGCCTGTATAAGTGTACAGTCTTACCGTGACCCGCACGATCGCAGGCAGGAAAGCGTTCAAGGGCAGGGGAGCTCTTTCCAATCCCCCGGGCCGCTTCGAGCACCAGAGCCTCGAAGCCGTCGATGACGGGTGGTACCTGGACGACCAACCCGACACCCTCCCCACGACCGTCGAGCCCGATCGCGCCCGTAGCGTCATTACAACAAACGATTCGCCGGACATTCCCTTCGAGCAATCGATCAACCCTTATAGAGGATGCGGTCATGGATGTGTGTTCTGCATGTCGGGAGACACGCGCGTACTCATGGCGGACG
>WNFO01012927.1_pt1 | contig 10587 bp, 8 predicted proteins | sample 5400251 | NCBI WGS metagenome assembly WNFO01 (sample SAMN13153354, study PRJNA577476) | soil metagenome | isolation source: 100 cm saprolite under Madrone tree | place: USA:California | collected 2016-06-14 | reverse complement strand
GGGCTCAGCCGCAAGGAGGCCGACGACCTCGTTGCCCAGGCGAAGAGCTGGGGGGCCAAGGGCCTCGTGTGGGTCAAGGTCACCGACGGCGGCGGTCTCCAGTCGCCGGTGGCGAAGTTTCTCGAGCCCATCCGGCCGGCGCTCGTCGGAAAGCTTCGGGCGACGGCCGGCGATCTCCTGCTGCTCGTCGGCGACGAACGGGCGACCGCGGCAACGATCCTCGGGCGCTTCCGCATCGAGCTGGCCGAGCGCCACAAGCTCATCCCGAAGAACAGCTTCGCCATTCTCTGGGTCGTCGACTTTCCGCTCCTCGAATGGAACCCGGACGAGCGCCGCTGGCAGGCCATGCATCACCCGTTCACCGCGCCGCGGGACGAGGACCTGCCGCGGCTCGAGAGCGATCCCGGCGGCGCCCTGGCCAAGGCGTACGACCTCGTGCTCAATGGCCAGGAGATCGGGGGCGGCTCGATCCGCATCCATCAGCAGGCCGTGCAGCAGCGGGTGTTCGATCTACTCGGCATCGGCAAGGAGGAGGCGCGATCGAAGTTCGGCTTCCTGCTGGACGCCCTCGAGTTCGGCGCGCCTCCGATGGGTGGCATCGCCTTCGGTCTCGATCGACTGTCGGCTGTACTGGCGGGCCACGATTCGATCCGTGAGGTCATCGCGTTCCCCAAGACGCAGAAGGGGAGTGACCCGATGACGGACGCGCCGGCGCCGGCGAGCCCCGCCCAGCTCCGGGAGCTCGGAATCCACGTGGTAGACTCGGACAGGACACCCTGACGAGTTGAGCGACGCCACGGTCACCCGCCGCATTTCTCTCGCTCCCGACGTCGACCTCTTGCCGCTCCTCGGACGCAACGACGATCACCTCCGGACGCTCGAGGGGGCGCTCGACGTCCAGATCGTCGCCCGTGGTCACGACATCATGCTGAAGGGGGACGAGCGCCAGGTGAAGAAGGCCGAGCGCGCGCTCACCCAGCTCGCCGAGCTCGTGCGCTCGGGCGCGCCGCTCCGGACCACGGAGGTACGGGCCGCGGTGCGGATGCTGACGGACGACGACGAGGCGGACATCAAGTCCGTCTTCGCCGACGCGATCCCGGTGCCGGCCCGTAAGAAGTGGATCGCGCCCAAGACGCTCGGACAGAAGCGCTACGTGGACGCCATCCGCAGCAACGACATGGTCTTCGCGATCGGCCCGGCCGGCACGGGGAAGTCGTTCCTCGCGGTGGCGATGGCCGTCTCGGCCTTGATGAAGCGCGAGGTCGCCCGCATCGTGCTCACGCGGCCGGCCGTGGAAGCGGGCGAGCGTCTCGGCTTCCTGCCTGGCGATCTCTACGAGAAGGTCCATCCCTACCTTCGGCCGCTCTACGACGCGCTCTACGACATGCTGGAGGCGGAAAAGGTGGCGAGCCTGATGGAGAAGGGCGCGATCGAGATCGCGCCGCTCGCCTACATGCGCGGACGGACCCTGAACGATTCGTTCATCATCCTCGACGAAGCCCAGAACAGCACCGTCGAGCAGATGAAGATGTTCCTGACCCGGCTCGGCTTCAACTCCAAGATGGTGATCACGGGCGACATCACGCAGGTCGATCTCCCGGCCTCCCGCGGCTCGGGGCTCATCGAAGTCCAGGCCATTCTCAAGGGCATCCAGGGAATCAGCTTCGTGTACTTCGACGACCACGACGTCGTGCGCCATCACCTCGTCTCGGCCATCATCCGGGCCTACGATGCGCACGACGCGCGGGGCCGGGACGGCGGCCCTGGCGGCGCCTAGTGCCGTGCGTCGTCGTGAATCGCCGTCGCCCGGGCCTGCGCGCGGCCGGGCGCGTCGCCCGCGCGGCTGAGCGTGCGCTGGCGGCGCTGGGCTGCCCGGGTGGCGAGGTCGAGGTTCTCCTCGTGGACGATGCCGAGATCCGCCGGCTCAACCGAGCCTGGCGCGGGGTCGCGCGCCGGACCGACGTCCTGGCCTTCCCCCTGGAAACGCCGGGGCCTGCAGCGCTGGTGGGTCAGGTCGTGATCTCCCTCGACACGGCGTCCCGGCAGGCGCAGCGAGTCGGTGTTCCTCTCGCCGCCGAGCTCGAGCTGCTCGTGACGCATGGCGTGCTCCATCTTGTCGGGTACGACGACCGCGATCCGGTGGAAGCGCGCCTCATGCACGAGCGTGAGCGTGAGGTGCTCGGCACGCGGGCGCCGGCCGCGCTCTGGAAAGGGCTGCTCGCGTGAGTCGCGGCGGTCCTGCCCCCCGGAGCCCTCGTGCCGGCTTCGTGGCGCTGATCGGACGGCCGAACGCGGGCAAGTCGACGTTGTTGAACCGGCTCGTCGGCGAGAAGCTCGCCATCGTGTCGCCGCGGCCGCAGACGACGCGTAACCGGATCACGGGAATCCGCAATCTGCCGTCGACGCAGATCGTCTTCGTGGATACGCCCGGCCTGGGGCCGGTCGCCGGCAAGCTCGGCGAGTTCATGGCGAGGACGGCCGAGCGCGCGCTGGAGGACGTCGACCTCGTGTGCGCGGTCGTCGACGCCACCGAGCGGACGGATCCCGATTCGCGGCTCGTCGAGACGCTGCGAGTGAGCGCGGCCCCCGCGTTCTGTTTGCTCAACAAGGTGGACGCCGTCGCGGCGAAGGCCCGACTCCTGCCGCTGATCGATCGTTGGCGAGCGGTCCATCCCTTCCGCGAGATCCTGCCGATCTCGGCCCGCGATGGCTCCAACTGTGACCGTCTCCTCGATCTGATCGTGGCCATGCTGCCCGAGCATCCGGCCTACTTCCCGCTCGACGCCACCAGCGATCAGCCGGAGACGTTCTACGTGGCCGAGGTCGTGCGCGAGAAGATCTTCCACCTGACGCACGAGGAAGTGCCGTACGCGGTCGCGGTGCGCGTCGAGAGTCTCACGGAGCGGACCCGGCCCGAACGCCTCGACATCCGGGCGACGATCTTCGTCGAGCGGGACTCCCAGAAGGGCATCCTGATCGGCCGCGGCGGTGCCATGCTCAAGCGGATCGGGACGGACGCCCGGCGCGAGCTGGAGGCCTTCTTCGGTATTCAGGTGTTCCTGGGGCTCACCGTGCAGGTGCGGCGTGCGTGGCGCAAGGACGAGCGGGCCCTCCGTGAATTCGGCTTCCGCCTGACCTCCTGAGATGGCGCTCGGCAAATCGACGGCCGTCGTGATCGGCAGCTTCGCGCTGGGGGAGAGCGACCGGGTCGTGACGTTCTTCTCCCGGCAGCACGGCAAGATCCGAGGGGTGGCGCGGGCGGCTCGGCGAATCAAATCGAAGTTCAGCGGAGCGCTGGAGCTGCTCACGCTCGGCGAGCTCATCTTCTTCGACACGGGCCGGAGCGAGCTTGTCCGCGTGGACCACTTCGACGTGCTCCGTCCGTTCGATCGAGTGCGCGAGGATCTCGAACGGCTCGGCCAGGCGGCGTGGATGGCCGAGTGCGTGGGACGCCTGACGGCCGAGCGCGACCCCAACGTCGCCGTGTACGGTCTCTTGCTCCGAGCGCTGAAGGCCCTCGAGGCGGGCGCGCCACCCCGGCGGGTGGCCGTCGTCTTCGGAGTGAGGCTGATGGATGCGCTCGGTCATCGGTTGCGCGTCGACGCGTGCGTGGGCTGTGGCCGACGCGATGTCTTCGGACGCGGGCCACTGATCGTGGACGTGGAGGCCGGTGGCCTCGTGTGCGAGGCGTGCGCGAACGCGGTGCCCGGCCTCCTGCGACTCGGGAGCGGGAGCGTCGCGACGCTCCGGCGCCTGCGCGGTCTGGCCTGGGACGAGGCGGTCGGGATGCGACTGGGCAGTGCCGAAGACGAGCTCCGTCAGCTCCTCGACCGCCAGGTCACCCTGCTCATCGGCCAGCCGATGCGAACGTCGCGCTTCGTGCGCGAGATCGAGCGCTTTTCGGGAGAACGCGGATGAACGTGAAGAACGTCGAGGTCGGCCCGTGAACATGGACGTGCTCGTTTCACTCTGCAAGCGGCGGGGCTTCATCTTCCAGTCCAGCGAAATCTACGGAGGCACCGGCGCCGCCTGGGACTACGGCCCCCTCGGCGTAGAGCTGAAGAACAACATCAAGCGAGCGTGGTGGCGGGACAACATCCATCTGCGTCCCGACATGGTCGGCCTCGACGCGTCGATCCTGATGCATCCGCAGGTGTGGAAGGCGAGCGGACATCTGGATCACTTCACCGATCCGATGGTCGACTGCAAGGCGTGCCAGCATCGCTTCCGTGCCGACAAGGTCGAGGAGCAATCCTGGATCCACTACTGTCCGGCGACCAAGGGCAACAAGTTCGAGGTGCCGGCGGGCGAGCCGTGCAAGCACTGCAACGTGCGCCGCAGCCTCTGTCCGGATTGTGGCAAGGGCGAGCTGACGACGCCCCGGCAATTCAACCTGATGTTCAAGACGTTCATGGGCCCCGTCGAGGAAGACGCGGCGGTCACGTACTTGCGGCCGGAAACGGCGCAGGGCATCTTCGTCAACTTCGACAACGTGCTGCAATCGATGCGGCTGAAGCTGCCGTTCGGGATCGCCCAGATCGGCAAGGCCTTTCGCAACGAGATCACGCCCGGCAATTTCATCTTCCGGACCCGCGAGTTCGAGCAGATGGAGATCGAGTTCTTCGTCAATCCGCTGGAGACGATCGACGGGCGGCCGGCCGACGAGGTCTGGCACGAGCGCTGGATCGAGTCGCGGTTCGCCTGGTACCAGCGGTACGGCATGCGGCGGGAGAATCTTCGCATCCGTGAGCACGAGAAGGACGAGCTCGCCCACTACGCCAAGCGGACGGTCGACATCGAGTACCAGTTTCCCATCGGCTGGAGCGAGCTCGAGGGCGTCGCCAACCGGACCGACTTCGACCTGAAGCAGCATGCGCAGTTCAGCGGCAAGTCGCTCACCTATTTCGACGAGGAGCGCAAGCAGCACGTGGTGCCGTACGTGATCGAGCCGTCGGCCGGGGCCGACCGCAGCCTGCTCGCCTTCCTGGCCGATGCCTATCGCGAGGAGGAAGTCCGCGGAGAGCGTCGCGTGGTGCTGCGCTTCCACCCCGACCTGGCGCCCGTGAAGATCGCCGTGCTGCCGCTGTTGAAGAAGCGCCCGGAGATCGTGACGACCGCTCACGACCTGCGGGCCACGCTGGCCGGGCGCTGGGTCACCGTCTACGATGACACCGCGGCCATCGGTCGCCTCTATCGACGTCAGGACGAAGTCGGCACGCCCTATTGTGTGACGGTGGACGTTCAGACGGTTGGCGACTCCGCCAAGGGCGAGTCGGGTGATCGCTGCGTGACGATCCGGGAGCGCGACTCGATGGAGCAGATCCGGGTTCCGATCGCGGAGCTGCCGGGAATTTTCGAACGGCTGCTCGGCGCCGGCGCCTGGGCCGACGTTGCGCGGAGCTATCCCCCGGCCCGGGGATGAGGCGTCAGGGTGACTGGCTCTCTTGCTGCGGGCCCCCGATGGAGGGATCCGGATCGTCGAGCACGGGTAGGGCGGATGGCCAGCCGTCGGGCAGGAGGAGGCCCTGCGGCTGGGCGGGCGTTCCCGCGGGTGCTGGTGCTGGTGGCGCCGTCGGGTCAGGCGGTGTGGCCTGGCGGCGCGCTCCGCAACCAACCGCGGGCTCGGTGCCACGGATGAACGCCATCGTCACGACGCGCACGCATTCGTTGGAAGGATCCATGTCGACCGGAACCAGGATCACCTTGTCCGGAACCGGGAACTCCTCTTTCGGACCGTCGCCAAGGACCTTGGTCATGTAGGTGGTCCAGATCGGGACGGCGACCCGGGAGCCCGTCTCGTCACGTCCGAGACTCCGCGGGCGGTCATAGCCGACCCAGACGCCGGTGGTCAGGCGCGGCGTGTAGCCGATGAACCACGCGTTCGAATAATCGTTCGTGGTCCCCGTCTTCGCGGCGATCGGACGGCCGAGCCCCTTGGCGCCCTGGCCGGTGCCGCGCTCGACGACACCGCGCAGCATGTGGGTGACGACGTACGCCTCCTCGGGAGGCAGGGCCTCGCGGCCTTCCGGAACGTGCTCCTCGAGGAGCTTGCCGTTGACGTCGGTGACGTAGCGGATCGTCGTCGGCGGGACCCAGGTTCCCTGGTTGGCCAACGCGCTGTAGGCCGACGTCAGCTCGAGGAGCGTCAGGTCGGAGCTGCCGAGCGCCATCGTGAGATCGGTGTTCAGCGGACTGGTGATCCCGAGGCGCCGGGCCACCTGGATCGTCCGGTTGACGCCGATCCGCTCCTGGAGCTTGATCGTGACGACGTTGACCGACTCCTCGACGGCTTGCTGGAGCGTGGTCGATCCCCGAAACTTGCGATCGTAGTTCTCCGGTTTCCACGCGCTGCCATTCCGGCCGATCGGATAGGTCACCGGCGCGTCGTCGAAGCGCGACGCTGCGGTGAAGCCGTTCTCGAGCGCGGCGATGAAAACGAACGGCTTGAACGCCGATCCCGGCTGGCGCCGGGCGAGCACCGCGCGGTTGAACTCACTTCGGAAGAAGTCGTAACCGCCGACCAGCGCCTTGACGTGCCCCGTCTGGGGCTCGACCGTGACGAGCGCGCCCTCTGGATGCTCGGACGGCTTGCCCTTGGCCGTGCGATCCTCCAGCGCCTTGAGCCCATCGCGCAGCGCCTGCTCGGCCGTGAGCTGCATCGTCGGATTGAGGGTCGTGTAGATGTTCAAGCCACCCTTGAACACCATGTCGGCGCCGTACTTCGCTTCGAGCGTCTGCTGCACGTACTCGAGGAAGTACTGGCCGGTGGTGCGCCGGCGTTCGGGCGGGATGAGGCCGAGGTCGGTCCGGGCCAGACGCTTGGCCTCCTGCTCCTTGATGGTTCCGAACTCGACGAGTCGGCGGAGCACGATCTCACGCCTCAGCTTGGCGGCGTCGGCGTGATCGAACGGCGAGTAGCTCGTCGGGGCCCTCGGCAGGCCGGCGAGCAGAGCCGATTCGCGCACGCTCAGCTCCGAGACGGACTTCCCGAAGTACGTGCGGGCGGCGGCCTCGACGCCGTAGGCGCCATGCCCGAAGTAGATCTGGTTCAGGTACATCTCGAGAATTCGATCCTTCGAATAGCGGCGTTCGAGCTCGATCGCGAGGAGCGCTTCCTTCAGCTTGCGCTCGAGGCTCTTGTCAGGGGTGAGGAACAGAACCTTGGTGAGCTGCTGGGTGATGGTGCTGCCGCCCTCGACGACCCGTCCCCGGCGGTAGTTCTGTACGACGGCCCGCGCGATGCCGATGGGATCGATACCCCAGTGTGAGTAGAAGCGCCGGTCTTCGGTGGCGATGATGGCGTCGTGAAGAGACTTCGGGACCTGCGCCAAGGGGACGAAGATCCGGCGCTCGACGTGGAGCTCGGTGATCAGCTCATCGTTGTCGTCGTAGATCTTCGAGCCCTGAACGGGCTGGAAGGTTTCGAGTGCGCTCACCGCGGGCAGCGAGCGCGGCAGGATGGCAAAGGCCCATAACACGCGCCGGGCCTTCGACCACCAGAACGCCATGCGCTCTCCATTATATATACTGACGCCCATGCGCCCGTCCCTGCTCGACGACTTCGAGGCCCGGGGGCTGATCGCGGACCTCACGCCGCGCGAGGAGCTGGCGCGCCATCTCGCCCAGGGACTCCGCAGCGTCTACTGCGGCTTCGATCCCACGGCGGACAGCCTCCACGTCGGCAGCCTCTTGCCCCTCCTCGCCCTTCGGCGTCTCCAGATGGCTGGCCACCGGCCGGTCGTCCTGATCGGAGGCGGCACGGGACTCATCGGCGACCCCAGCGGCAAAGCCGGCGAGCGCGCGCTTTCGGAGCAGGCGCAGGTGGCAGCGTGGGCGGAGCGGCTCAAGGCCCAGGTCTCGCGGCTCCTCGACTTCGGCACCGGACCAACCGACGCGCAGCTCCTCGACAATTACGCCTGGCTCGCCAAGCTCGACGTCCTGGACTTCTTGCGCGACATCGGAAAGGAGTTTTCGATCGGGGCGATGATCGCCAAGGAATCGGTCCGCGCGCGGATGGGACGCACCGACGCCGGCCTGTCGTACACCGAGTTCAGCTACCAGATCCTGCAGGCCTACGACTTCCTGAGATTGTTCCAGGATCATCGGTGCTCGATGCAGATCGGCGGCAGCGACCAGTGGGGAAACATCACGGCCGGCATCGATCTCATTCGTCGAAAGACGGGCGAGGCCGCTTACGGACTGACCCTGCCGCTGGTGATGAAGGCCGACGGCACCAAGTTCGGCAAGACCGAAGCCGGCACGATCTGGCTCGATGCGAGCAAGACGTCGCCCTATGAGATGTACCAGTTCTGGTTGAACACGTCTGACGACGACGTGATCAGCTACCTGAAGTACTTCTCGTTCTGCTCACTGGAGCGTATCGGCGAGTTGGCCGGCGCCACCAAGACGGCCCCCGAGAAGCGCGAGGCGCAGGAGGTGCTCGCCCAGGAAGTCACGGCGCTGGTGCACGGGGAGGCCGCGGTGCGTGACGCCCGTACCATCACCGAGCGCCTGTTCAGAGGCGAGGTGAGATCGCTGACGCGCGAGCAAGCCGCCCAGGCGTGCAGCGCGATGCCGAACATGGCGCTCAGTCTCGGCGCCGAGTCGATCGCGGTCGTCGACCTCCTGACCAAAGCCGGCCTCGCGGAGTCGAAGAAACGCGCGCGCGAGCTGATCGCGGCAGGGGCGATTCAGGTCAATGGGGATCCTGTCGAGAACCCTGGCGAGGCCGTCTCGCGAGGGACGGCGCTCCATGGCCGGTACTTCATCGTGAAAAAAGGGAAGAAGACGTTTGCCGCGGCAACGCTGGTGGAGGCCTGACGACGGCATGCTGTTTCCCACGACGCTGGTCGGCAGCTATCCCCAGCCCGAGTGGCTGATCGATCGCCAGAAGCTTGCCGGAAGCGGTCCGCCGCGCGTCCGCGCGCGAGAGCTGTGGCGCGTTCCCGAGCGTTGGCTGCGTGAGGCGCAGGACGACGCGACGTGGCTCGCGATCCGAGCGCAGGAAGAGGCGGGGCTCGACATCATCACGGATGGTGAGATTCGGCGCGAGAGCTATTCGAACCGCTTCGCGACCGCGCTCGAAGGCGTCGACATCGACAGCCCGGGCACGGCCCTCAGCCGCTCCGGCCGTCCGCAGCTCGTTCCCCGCATCGTCGGGCCGATCCGGCGCAAGCATCCCGTCCAGGTCGAGGACGTCCGCTTTTTGCGCGCCCACACGAAGAAGGCCATCAAGATGACCGTGCCTGGTCCGTTCACGATGTCGCGCCAGGCCCAGAACGACGCCTATCCGAGCGAGGAAGCGGCGGCTCTGGCCTACGCAGCTGCGGTGAACGAGGAGATTCGTGACCTCTTCGACGCCGGCGCCGACATCGTTCAGATCGATGAGCCGTACATGCAGGCGAGCCCCGACCGAGCCCGAGAATACGGCCTGAAGGCGCTGAATCGAGCGCTGGAGGGCATCACCGGTACGACGGCGGTTCATCTCTGCTTCGGCTATGCGGCCCTCGTTCACCAGCGCCCTTCCGGATACTCGTTCCTGCCGGAGCTCGCGGCGTGCTCGTGTCGTCAGGTCTCGATCGAGACCGCGCAATCCAAGCTCGATTGTGCCGTGCTGGGAAAGCTCGCGAACAAGCAGATCCTGGTGGGCTGTCTCGACCTCAGCGACGTGGCCGTGGAGACCCCCGAAACGGTCGTCGCGCGGATCAAGCGAGCGCTCGCCTACGTCGAACCGGACCGCATCGTCCTCGCGCCTGACTGCGGCATGAAGTACCTGCCTGCCGACGTCGCCTTCGCCAAACTGCGGTCGATAGTGACGGCGGCCGCTATGCTCCGGTCCGAGCTCGGTGCGTTGTAGCGAGCGCGGGCGCAGCTCGTGAATTTTTGTTCGAGCGACTGCCCAGGAACTTGACAGTCAAAGTGCGGGTGCGTATAGTCAGTCGTTGCCCAGGAACACCTCGGGCAAAAGTTTTTTGAACGAGAAGTTCGTTCCGGTCACCTTCCAAGCTGACCGTAGCTCTTTGACAGTTGGATATGCTATCGGCTCACCGAAGTGGTGTGAGCACCATCCGTTCTAACGAGTGCCTTGCGCTCGGCCGAGTGACTGCAGCAAATCGCAGTAACACGTTCGAGCTTGAGGACCAGGTTCATCGCTTTTTCTTGGCGAGTTTGATCCTGGCTCAGAGCGAACGCTGGCGGCGTACTTAACACATGCAAGTCGAACGGGGAGTGTCGGTGTAGCAATACATCGGCGCTTCGAGTGGCGCACGGGTGAGTAACACGTGGGTAACCTGCCCTTGAGTTCGGGATACCCTCTCGAAAGGGAGGCTAATACCGGATACGTTCCTCGGGTCGCAAGACTTGGGGAGGAAAGGTAGCGCAAGCTGCCGCTCTTGGAGGGGCTCGCGGCCTATCAGCTAGTTGGTGAGGTAACGGCTCACCAAGGCGACGACGGGTAGCTGGTCTGAGAGGACGACCAGCCACACGGGGACTGAGACACGGCCCCGACTCCTACGGGAGGCAGCAGTGGGGAATTTTCCGCAATGGGCGAAAGCCTGACGGAGTGACGCCGCGTGGGGGACGAAGGCC
>WNFO01022587.1_pt1 | contig 10590 bp, 8 predicted proteins | sample 5400251 | NCBI WGS metagenome assembly WNFO01 (sample SAMN13153354, study PRJNA577476) | soil metagenome | isolation source: 100 cm saprolite under Madrone tree | place: USA:California | collected 2016-06-14 | reverse complement strand
GCTGGCACCGCCGGCGGAACGCAGTTCGCTGGTGTGCCGCCATCGCTCAGCGACACTAAGTTCGCCGCGAATCCCACTGTGTAACTCGACGAGTAGACAATCTCCGCAGTCACAATCGTGCGCATGGAAGCGACCGCCGACGCTTCGTTTGCGCTCATTCGCGAGCGCAAAAGGTTCGGAATTGCCACCGCGGCGATGACTAAGATAATCGCCACGACGATCAGCAACTCGATTAAGGAGAACCCTTTCTGTTTGCGCCTCATTTAATGAAGCTCCTGTAATGAAGCTCCCGGCTTAACTGCAACGCAGAGGACATACGCCCTAATGGACATATGTCCACCCAAGGTATACGAGCACGTCTTCGTCCATTGCCCGTCTGTTTTGTAAGTCATTTATTATCAGTACCTTATGCCATGACGCCACTTCTCGGCTCAGACGTCAAGTGTCACCCAATGTGACACTAATTGTCTCCCCTCCATTTTCTTGCAACGATCGCCGCCTTGCCCCCGTAAAATCTGCGCCAATTCGAATCGTGATACCATCCGGCCTCGGCCCCAATCGATGGCGCAATCTGCGGCAAACTCAGCCGATGGACCCCACCTCGCGAATGACTGAACGCGCAAATCTCGCGCCCGCCCCGCCCACCGCTATGGCCGCCCCGTCCCGCTGGACGCGCATCATCCCCGTCGCGCTGGTCATGTACACCATCGCTTTCATCGACCGCACCAACATCTCTCTGGCCATTCCGCGCATCAGCCGCGACCTCCATCTCGACCCCCAGCAAGCCGGCACCGTTGCCGGTATTTTCTTCTGGGGCTATCTTGCCCTGCAGATTCCCGGCGGCCATCTCGCCAAGCATTGGAGCCCCAAAAAGTTCATCAGCGTCTTGCTCGTGGCCTGGGCGCTGTTCGCCGTGGGTTGCGGCCTTGCGCGCACTTATCACGAGCTGCTCGTTCTCCGCTTGCTACTCGGCGTAGCCGAAAGCGGCGTTTTCCCCGCCACGCTGATTCTTCTCTCCCACTGGTTCTCTCGCGCCGAACGCGCCCGTGCCAATGCCATGTGGTTGCTCTGTCTCCCCTGCGCTGTCATTCTCTCTTCGCCTTTTTCCGGCTGGATGCTGGACCACTGGGGCTGGCGCGCCATGCTCGTGGCCGAAGGCGCTCTGCCGCTGTTCTGGCTGGCCATCTGGCTCGCCCTCATCCAGGATCACCCCGACGAAGCGCGCTGGCTCCCGCGCGCCGAGCGCGAATCCCTCGTCGCCACGCTGCGCGCCGAATCCGCGGAACTTGAACGTTCCGAAATCGTTCCTTACTTGCACGCGCTGCTGCGCCCGCAGGTTTTCGTCCTCGCCGCCATCTACTTTTGTTTCGTCAGCGGCCAGATGGGCTTGCTTTTCTGGCTGCCCAGCGCCACCGAAAATTTCAAAAAACTCAGCAGTTTGCACACCGGCATCGTCTTCACATTTCCTTTCATCATCGGGGCCATCGCTCTGCTTGTCGTCGCGCGTCACTCGGACAAGACCGGCGAGCGCCGCAAGCACGCCGCCACCGCTATGGCCCTCGGCGGCTTCTTCATTCTTTTAGCCGTGGCCGTGATTCCCTATTCCCCGCTTCTTGCTTTCGTCTTTATCATTCTCAGCGGCGTCGGTGCCTACGGCCCCATGGCGCCGTTCTGGGCTATTCCCACCGAAACGTTGCCCGCCAAAACCGTTGGCTCCGTTATGGGCTTCGTTAACGCCATCGGCAACCTCGGCGCATACTTCGCGCCACTCATCGTCGGCCATCTCAACAAAACGACCGGCAATTTTCTTTCCGGCTTCGCCTATTTGGGCGCAATTACCGTGCTAGGCGCAGCACTTTGCTTCTTGCTCAAACCCGCGGCAGGCTCCGCCGTGTCGCCTACGGTCGCGGATGCCGGATAGCCAGCACCGAGAGCAGGTACACCAAGATTCCGAGAAACAGCAGAGCCCCTCCTACACTGATGAATGCCAGAAACGACAAAGGCCTGGCCCAGAAAAGACAAACCATTTCGGTCAGCAGTCCCAGGATCAGCAGCATCCCCGATACTTGCAGACGCCGCTCCAGCGGATTCTCGCTCAACTTCACGGCTGTCCTCTCCACATCTTTGTCTTGTTGAGCGTCGCTACGCGATGCACCACTTCATGGCAGCCGCTCGAGATGCACGACAACTTATTGGCTTTGACCGCCGGCAAGAGGTCCGGATCGGCGTTGTGTGCCGCGCCTTCTTCAAACGAGCGCGCCCCAAGATGACAGTGCAAGCATTCGCGGTTGTTGTACGGCTCGTGCAGCTTGATGTCTTCTGGCGCGGGCGGCGTCGTTAGATAATAGATGTAAATGTGCCGCAGCCCGGCCATCTTCGCCTTCACGGACCCGAACATCGCATAATTCGTATGGCAGGTATAGCAAGCGCTGTCCGCGGGCACACGATGATTCTGAAAATGCGCCGCCGCCAAATACGTTGGGTCGTCCACTCGCAGACTTTGCCCGTAGGGCTCCATAATGTGGCAAGACAAGCAAAAGTTCGTTGTTTTCGAGCGCTCCATCTCGCTGGAAACTCCCATCGCTGCACACAAGATGGGTAGCAGAAAAAGCGCCAAAAACGCCATGACCTTCCCAAGCTTTTCGCATATCCCGGCATCTTGCCTTTGCCCGTCTCGATAATGGTCGTCAGTTCCGAGTCCGTTTGCTTCTGGACTTCCGGCGATCCGAGGTCGCGCACCTTATTCACCTTGCCAATGGCTGTCTCGCCTTTGCCGTCCGCGCCGTGGCACGCCGCGCACTTTGTTTTGTATATCGCGGCGGCATCTTGCGCCCGCACTGGCGAGCTCGAAGCAGCAAAGACACCCAGAGCCGCAAACGCCGCAAAGTATCCCGCCAATTTTCTTTTCGTCATCATCATTCCTCCAAATCTGATGGATTTTCTAGAACGCGTATCGTACTGAAAGCGTGACCAAGTTCGCACGGAAATTCCGTGGCGCGAATAAATCAATCACCGCGCCGGTCGTCGGATTTTCGTGGTAGCCATAGTAATCCCAGTAAGCTTTGCCGGTGAACTCCCTGGAAAATTTGTACTCGAACCCCGCCGTCGGGTGCAGCCATTTCGAATTCAGCGGTCCTGACACATCGATGGGAATCAACGCCTGCGGGTCCAAGCGCAATTCACTTCCGCTCGTTCCCGTCAGGTTCGCGCCCAGGTGCGCGGTCAGCCGCGCGAACGGCGTAAACCGCAAATCAAAATACCCGTAGCTCGAATTGTTCGTGTACGTCGAGAGCTGCTGCACCAGCCCCGCGACATTCGGGCACACTCCGATGCCCGGCCCCGGAATGCTCTTGCCGCCAATCGTCACGCTGCTGATGTAGCAGATCAGCACCTGCGAAAACACGTCGTTGTAGTCGTACCCGACATCTAGGCTCCATTTCTCGTTGGGCTGAATCATCGCCGAAATCCCGTACGTGCGATTGTGCTGCAGGTCATTGACCTGGAAAACGTTGTTCCGGCCTTCCCAGATGGTCACCGAGCCGTTCACGTTCAGCCAGCTCACCGCCTTATATTTCGATCGCACACGATACTCCTGTGACTGCCGCGGGCTGATCCGCGTAAACGCATTGTCGGCGCTCATCAGGTCCGCATCGAAGCTGATGCGCCAATTGGCCGTCGGCCGCGCCCACACTCCAAAGACACCCGCATATTCGTGAATCGGCGTTTCCGAGCTGTTGCCCTGTCCCGGCATGTTCAGCACGCACGGTCCCGCTGCACCGCCCACGTTGTTTGCCACCGGGCAGGTGAGCGGATTCCCGGCGGCATCCGTGTTGTACGGCGCAGGCGGCGTGCGGCTATTTTGCAGGCTGGGGAAAAACACAAACGTACCCGTCGCAAACGTCTTGTCCGCGATCGTACGGTCTCGATAACGAAATCCCGCTCGCCCTCCTAGCCGTGACGAATGCTGGTACTCAAACTCCGCCAGGTTTGTCTTCTCGTCCTGTTTCAAAAATTGGCTCACGTTCAGCAGCGACAAGTCCGGGCCCGACGACGTCGTGTGTACCGGAGTTCCCGCGGGCGATCCCGCCGGCGGCGCGCAGGTTAGGGGAACTGGAAACGCCGCGGAGAACGCGTTGGAAGGCACCAACAGGCTCGCGCTGAAGAACGAGCATGACGAAGCATCGAACTCCGCCGGAATATGCCAGTTCGAATAGTGAAACGAATCCAGGAAGCTCAACTTGTCCGTGATGTGCCAAGTCGCGCCAAATTCCGCCGTTGCCGCCACTCGCCGCCCGAATATCGGCCCCGCCGTCGACCCGTCCCGCAAATTCGTGCGCGATTCCCGTCCGAATATTGCCTCGTTATACCCGAACACATTCGTATCCCCGCTCGAGTAGATTCCCCGCGCCGAAAAATCCCAGCTCTTCCAATAGTTCGATTGCAAACTGATTTGCTCAGTCGGCAGCTTCGTTCGCGTACGCCCATGATTGAAGTAGCTGAAATACGCACTGCACGTTGGGTTCACGAAGCCCGACGCCAGGAACGTTCCGCCGCACGGCTGGTTCGCTCCCGCGTTGAACGATCTGCCCAAATCCACCAACTGCGTTGGAGAAACCTGGAAACTTGCGTTCGGGTCCGTGCTTGTCGTGTCGCCCTTGTAGAATGTCCAAAGCTGGTCGTAACTGATATTCGTCCGCGGCAGCACCTTGAAATCCATCCCCAACCGGAAAATATTCACCGTCGTCTTGTAATCCTCCAGCAACGCCTGCTCCGTACCCTGGTGCATGCTCGAGAACACCGGCCCTTCCACGATCGTGCGCGAGTATCCGCCGCGAAATCGCACTTTTGAATCCGGACGCACCAGCAGGTTGTAATCGTTCATCCGCCTCCGCGTATCGAACAGATGCGGAGAGGCGCTCAGCACGCAGGCCGTGCAAGCTGGCGGCCCGTAGCCCGCCGGACCATTCGTGAACGGCGTTGTCGGGTTCAGCGGGTTCGCCTGCAGCAAGTAATCCCAGGTATTCTCATCTCGCCGGAACAGCGCATCGAAGTTGTACCATTTGTTCTTGCTCACGCGCAGCCGTGAAACGTTGTTCGGGTCGCCCCCGTACCCAAAATTGCTGAAATACAGCCGGTCGAACCACGTCCCATGGTGGTTCAGCGAAGCCATCTCCGTCGTGAAGTCCAGCAGCCTCGGCCCTTGTTGCAAGTTCACAAAGGTGTCGTAGGCCTGCGTGTTTCCTCCCACGCTCGTGAACCGCCCGCCAAACTCGATCGACTGCTTGACGTTATAATTCCCCTGCTCCACGCCCTTCTGATCTTCGTCTTGCGCCCTCGCCGTGGGCATCCACAAGCATGCCGCCGCCAACAAACATCCCGCCGTCACCTTTGGGATCCTCGCAACTTTCCCAGCGCTCCTCGTATTTCGCATCGCGCCCCCTTATGGCTTGAAAAAGAACGGGTCCGTGTTCGACCCGTGAATCGCCGTATGGCATAACGTGCACGCCTGGTATTTCTGCGCTTGGTTGTGGAAGGTGGGAATCGCCGGAGCGCCCGCGTCCGCCGTGAACGAATGGCACTCCAGGCACAACAAATTCACTTGGCTGCGCTTCAGCAATCGCGCATTCGAGCTCCCGTGCGGCGTGTGGCACGCCACGCAGCCTTCAATCTTCACCACCTCGTGCTCGAACACGAACGGCCCCGCCTTGTCCGTATGGCACTTGTAGCACACCAGGTCCTGCGAAGCCGTGGCCCGCAGCTGCCGCGTCAGGAATCCTCCGTGCGGATTGTGGCAGTCCACGCACTTCACCAATCCTTCGTTCACCCGGTGATGAAACGTCCGCGTGAACTGCTGCTTCGTCTCCAGGTGGCATCCGTAGCACAACTGCGGCGTCTTCTCCTTCATCAAAAACTGGCTTTCCTTCGCGTGGTGCGGATCGTGGCAGTCCGTGCATCCCACGTTGTTCTGCAAGTGCGCCGACCGCCCGTAATTGCTGTGCTCTTCTCCATATTGATGGCAGTCCAGGCACCGCGCGCTGACCTCCGCCGCCGACGCATTCTTGAACGTGAAAATCTTCGTCTTGTCCCCGCCGCCCTCCACGTGCGCTTTCCCCGGACCGTGGCAGGCCTCGCATCCATGCCATTCCGGCCCCTTCTTGGTGTCCAGCGTCGTCGCATAGTGCGGCGAAGCCTCATAATTCTTGTAAAAATCCTTTGCAGGCATGTCCTCATGGCAGGTCTTGCACGTTTCCGAGCCCACGTACTGCGAAGCGTCCGTCACCCGCGCATACTTTTTCCCCTGTTCTTGCCCGGCTTTGCCCTTGTCGTGCCCATCCGCGGCGGCCCACCCCGCCACGCTCATCAGGCTGAAACTAATCAGCAGTGGAAGGAGCCCCTGTAACCGTACTCTCGCGAAACCCATAGGCGGTCTCTCCTTCATCTGTTCATTCCCCAATTGCTCTTCTTGCGCCAATTTTCAAATCTTCTGCTCGACGAGTCTGTGACGGTTATCACTAGACGCTGTTCTCTTGTCACAACAGCACCCGAGTCGCTCAAATGGTCGTTGGCGTTTGGTTTTTCGTCTTAGGAGGCTACGGGCCGCAAATGCTCCTTTGACGTTCAAGAGTAGATTACGGAAGGGCGCCCGCAATTTGACACCGTTCGTGCCAGAGGTCAAGTATGTTTCACATAAATTGTCGGTGACATACTAGTAGATAGATTTAGTACCGGCGGTGTATGCATCTTTTCCAGGAAACACACGCCCTATCGCTAAGCCGGAATCAATGGAAGCAAATACTCCTGCAGCCGCTGGCTCTCATCCAGCGTCAGCCGCCCCAGGTGAATCCCCATTTCTTCCCGCCCGTGCACGCGCACCACCGAGCCCACTCCTACAATTGGCTTCTCCGTTCTGCTCATTTGCAGGCACACCTCGACCGACGATCCAAGCGGTACCATTCTCGGCGCGCGAATCAGCATCCCCTCCATGCTCACGTTTATTGTCTCTCCCTCGATTTCCTGCCCGCAGAACCGGATATTCACTTTCGCCTTCAGCTCCACTCGCCTCGTTCGCCGCATTCCGTTCTCGATGGACGCCTGCGTCGCTCGCACCAATCTCTGTAGTCGCTCCTTGTCCACCGGCTTGTACAGGAAAAAACTCGCACCCGCCTCGAATCCCTCGGACACTGCCGCCGGCCTCTGGTCGTCGCTGATCATCACGATCGGCGTCCTCCGATTCGATCCCGACGCCCGCATCTGCCGCGCCAGCACCCGCCCGTCCGGAAAATCCATGTGGTAGTCCAGGAATGCCACCGCGAATCTTCCGTGTCGCAGGATTTCCGGTGCCTCCTTGCTCTTCGTCACCGTCAATGACTCTATCCCCGCCGAAGTCAACACTTTCTCGATCAGTTCGCATGTCGCTGGTTCATCGTCCACGATAATCGCTCTCTTTTCCATGGTTGGATGCGCTCTCCGTTGGGCGCTACGTCGGACAGCATTCTCACTGGCACTTCGGTTCCTATCGCCACGTCCACGGGCCTCGACCTCGTTACCTCGTAGCAATCAAACTGCACTCCTACCCCCAGCTTCCCGCCGGGGGTCTTGATCTCCTCCACCCGTACCACGTGACCCGTGCATCGCCACTCGACCGGCGGCTCCCCGACAATCTCCTCCGGCATGAAGAAAAGCACTTCCACCGTTTCCCCTTTGTGCAGTTCCGAGTCCGTGGCAAAGTAAATTCCGCGCTGCGAAAGATTCACGGATTCTGCCGTGCACTCTGGTAGCGCCGATTTCCAAAGCCGCACGCGCAGCGGCGTTTTCACCTTGTAGCGTCCGGTCAATCGGCGATCGGTTTGATAACGATTCATGGCTGCTTCCTTGCTGCGCCAGGCAGGTGTTTCGGGGATGGCACGAACGATGTCTAGAAGGGGGAACGTAAGTTCCCACGTTATAACATCCGTGTATAGGCTCAATTTCGTACTGCCCCTAAATGGAACGAGCTCTGTCCCGCCCACGTCTCGCGTCGGCCGTGTCGTGCCAGCCCTACGTAGAATTACGTGAGTAGAAATACGTACGTAGCTGTTCGATCACTGCCCCTTTTCGCCCTATTTTCAGCGACTTCCGGGCGCAAGTCCGTTCGAAACGATACCAACTTAATAAAGTGCTTGACAAACTAAACGTTTTGCTCTACCATGACTTGTGAAACTTCGACTTCACACCAGTTTGCGGTACCCCGCAACTCCTTCCGTCTCTCATGGTATGCATCGCAATAAGTTCTTTCCTTGCTATCACATCGCTGTAAATCCTTTGCTCTCATTCACTTGCACACTCTTTTGCGCAACGGCGCGCCCGCAACCCCTCTCGAATCAGAAGTTTCCGCACTCTTTCTATCGCCACGGGGGTGTACGAGACGAGTCTGTGTGGCAACCAGGCTTGACGCTGCCTCTATACTGCCGGGAGAGGAGGAGCGCAGGATGGCCAATTTTCTGGAGTACAACCCGGAGCAAGCTTATTTGCTGCCACCCACAGTGCGAGAAGTGTTGGGAGCAGGGCATCTTTGCTTTTTCGTGCATGGCGCGGTAGAGAAGCTGGACCTGTGGGAGTTCGAGCAAGGCTACAGCGACGAAGGACATCCGGCGTATCATCCGGCGCTGCTGCTGAAGGTGTGGCTGTATGCCTACGCGCTGGGGATGACCAGTTCGCGGCGGCTGGAGCAGCGCATCCGAGAAGATTTGGCGTTTCGCTATTTGGCGGGAGGGGCCCAGCCGGATTTTTGGGCGCTGAACGAGTTTCGCAAGCGCCACGGGCGAGCGATGAACGACCTCTTCACGCAGGTGGTGGAGTTGGCGCGCTCGCTGGGGCTGGGCAAGCTGGGGCACGTAGCCATCGACTCCACGCGCATTGCGGCGAACGCGTCGACCAGCGCCACGGAGACCCTGGAGAAGCTGCGCGCGGAACGCGCCAAGATCCGCAAGAACATTCGACGGTGGCAGCAACAGTGCGCAAGCGAGGATGCGAATGAAGGAGCCGGGCTGGAGGTGGCGCGCGCCGCGATGGAAAAGCTCGCAGGGCAGCTTCGGGAGATTCCCGTGCGGCTGCAGCGGCTGAAGAAGTCCGGAATGCGGAAGCTTTCTCGTACCGACGCGGACAGCCGCTTTCTGCCGGACCGCCGGGGATTCACGCTGGGCTACACAGCGACGTTGGCGGTGAGCGACGATCATCTGATCGTAGCGCAACAGATCAGTCGGGAACTGAACGACAACGGGTTGCTGGTACCGATGGTCGACAGGGTGCAGCGCGCGTGTAGTGAGCAGCCGGGACAAGTGAGTGCGGACAGTGGCTTTTTCTCTTTGCACAACCTGGAAGTCATGGAAGAACGCGGAATCGATGCGTATGTGCCGGACAGCAACATGGCTTGTGTTTTGCATCATGGCGGAATCCTGAAACAACCTACGCGTCATCCGGCCCTTCTTCGCATGCGAAGCAAGTTAGCTTCGACGGCCGGACGAGCGTTATACCGACGGCGGAAAGCGTTGGCTGAACCGGTCATCGCGGCTCAACCCGCCCGGGAAACGTTTCGCGTAGAGTAGATCCACACCGAAAGGCCCACAACAACTTCGCCGGATAAACAAATGAGCCATGAAACTTACCAAAATTCCCCGCGGCAACGCAGTTGCCACACAGACTCGTGGTACCCCCCTTTACCCCGAGTAGGGTTGGCGAAGGGCCCGCTCTCCCACCTTCCAACACTCACGCGCTCCTTTGGCCGCCCTTGTTTTCATACTCTTACTCTTACAAATCCCTTTTCCCGCAAGCCCTTTCTTTTCACATCCATGCAAATCCCCCAGGGGTGTACCCTCTCTGAGCTCTGTTTACCCTGAGCCTCGAAGGGTGCTCCGACCTCAGTGCCCTCTGTGTTGCGCTTTTTCTGCATTTGCTCTTCAAGAATTAGTCGTGGCCAAAAGACACGCAGATACGCTGTCGAGCTCTCGTGTGCGCTACTCTGCGCCAGCCTTCTTTGTTTTGCCTTCTTTCAGGAAGGTCCCCTTTTCCAGTTCGGTGAAGGCTTGCCGGAGCTGCTCTTGCGTGTTCATTACGATGGGGCCGTACCAGGCGACCGGCTCTTCCAGAGGCTTGCCGGAGACCAGCAGGAAGCGGATGCCTTCGTCGCCGGCTTGCACGATGACTTCGTCGCCGCGATCGAACAGGACCAGCGAGCGATTGTCGGCGGTGGAGGGCGGCGCGGTGTCCAGCCAGCCGACCGATTCCGTGGGGACGGAGAGGGGCTCGCTGGCGTTGCAGAATTTCCCTGAGCCTGCGAAGACGTACGCGAAGGCATGGCGTGTAGTCTCGACCGGTAGAGCTTTCCTGCGGCCGGGCGCTACCGAGACGTCGACATATACGGGATCGGTGGCGATGCCATCGACCGGGCCGCGCTTGCCCCAGAAACTGCCGCACACCAGCCGCACGTGCGTGCCATCATCGTCGGTGATTTCGGGAATTTCCGGGGATTTCACTTCCTGGTAGCGCGGAGGCGTCATCTTCTGCGAGGCCGGCAGATTGGCCCACAACTGAAAGCCGTGCATGCGGCCGGCG
>WNFO01011518.1_pt1 | contig 10591 bp, 12 predicted proteins | sample 5400251 | NCBI WGS metagenome assembly WNFO01 (sample SAMN13153354, study PRJNA577476) | soil metagenome | isolation source: 100 cm saprolite under Madrone tree | place: USA:California | collected 2016-06-14 | reverse complement strand
GATCTCGACGCCGAGGGACGCATCGGGCCGGGCAAGATCCAGCTATTGGAAAACATCCATACCTGCGGCTCGATTTCAGCCGCGGGCCGCGCGATGGACATGTCCTATAAGCGGGCGTGGGATCTGGTGGACGAAATCAATCGCATCTGCAGGCATGCCGCGGTCGAGCGGCAAACCGGCGGCAAGAACGGCGGCGGCGCGATCCTGACGCCGTTCGGCATGTCTCTCGTGGCGCGTTACCGGAAGATCGAACGCGACGCGGCAAGCGCGGTCCGCAAGGACCTTCTGGCGTTGCGGACCGACATTGGGCGCTCGCGAAAAGCATGAGCGCGATTGAGAGTGGCAGCCAAAGGCTTCCACTCTCAAATGCGGCAAATCCGAAACGCCTAACCGGTCTTGATCCAGACCGCCTTGACGTTGAGATATTCTTCCAGATGCTGCTTGCCGGACTCGCGGCCGTAGCCGCTCATCTTGTAGCCGCCGAACGGCACCGCAGGGTCCATCGCCTGATAGCAATTGACCCAGACCGAGCCGGCGCGAAGCGCTTTCGCCACGCGATGCGCCTTGCTGACGTCCTTGGTCCAGACGCCGCTGCCCAATCCAAAGGTCGTGGCGTTGGCACGCTGGATCAGTTCATCGCTGTCCTTGAAGGAGATCGCCGAGATCACCGGCCCGAAGATTTCCTCCTGCGCGATCCGCATATTGTCCTCGACGTTGGCGAACACGGTCGGCGGCACGAAGTAACCCTTCGACAGCGCGCCTTCGGTCAGCCTCGCTCCGCCAGCCAGCGCCTTGGCGCCTTCCTTGCGGCCGATGTCGAGATAGCCGGAGACGCGCTCCATCTGCTGCTCCGACACCAGCGGACCGATTTGCGTGTTCGGATCGAAGCCGTTGCCGACCTGCAGTTTCTTGCCGAACTCGGCGACGCGGCCGACGAATTCGTCGTAGACCTGATGCTCGACGAACAGCCGCGTGCCGGCGCTGCAAATCTGGCCTGAGTTGGCGAACACCGCCATCGCAGCCCCCGGCACCGCCGCATCGAGATCGGCGTCGGCGAACACGATGTCGGGCGATTTGCCACCAAGCTCGAGCGACACGCGCTTGAGATTGCCCGCGGACGCCTTGACGATCGATTGTCCGGTCACATGCGAGCCGGTGAAGGCGACCTTGTCGACGCCGGGATGCGAGGCAAGCGCTGCGCCGGCGGTCTCGCCATATCCGGGCACGACGTTGACGACCCCGGGAGGAATGCCCGCCTCCATCGCCAGCTCGCCAAGCCGCAGCGACGTCAGCGGCGCTTCTTCCGCGGGTTTAAGGATCACCGTGCAACCGGTAGCGATGGCGGGACCGATCTTCCAGACGCTAGCACCAAGCGGGCCGTTCCATGGAATGATGGCGCCGACAACGCCGACGGGTTCCTTCAGCGTGTAGGAGAAAATTTCGCCGGGCAGCGAATTCTCGATGGTCTCGCCATGCAGCGCGGTCGCCTGCCCTGCGTAATATCTGAGCATGCCGAGCACCCGCAGCTTGTTGCCGCGGGTGCGGCTGATCGGCGCGCCCATGTCGAGCGTGTCGAGCTGCGACAGCTCCTCGAAATTTTTCTCGACCAGATCGGCGAGCTTGAGCAGCAGGGCCTGCCGCTCATACGGCTTGACCTTGCTCCAGGGTCCCTCGAAGGCACGGCGGGCTGCTGCAACCGCGCGGTTGATATCCTCGGCATCGCCTTCGGCCACCGTTGCGAGCAGTTCGCCGGTGGCGGGATTGTGGGTCTCGAATCGCTTGCCGGAAGCCGCGTCGATCCATTTGCCGTCGATCAGCATCTTTTTGTAGGAACCGTCCGCATAAGGATGGCGCGTAATCGGAATCGCCTGCGTCACAGCCATTTCTGCACTCCTTTGGTGTCGATCGGTCCTCCGATCGTTATATCCAAGAATATATATCGATCACGCTACCCCGTAAAGCACGCTCGCGGCGCGCGAGGTGGCGTCGAACGAAGACCTCCCATGTCCTTTCATATGGTAGTCATATGGTAGGCGTTCCCTATTGCCATACCAAATGGCGGAAATATTATGTCCGATCTGCGCGATTGTTCGGCGGGACAATCCTCACCACGGAGAGCTCACGTGCCCCATCCAGCCATGTCCGCCAATAACGTCGCCGTCATCACCGGAGGCGCCTCCGGTATAGGCCTTGCCGCCGCGATGCGATTCGCTCGTCTCGGCATGAAGATCTGTATCGCGGATTTGGATCCTAGCCGTCTCGCCGAGGCAGAAGCCAGGATATCGTCGGTCGCACCGGGCGGTGCCGCCGACATCATGGTGGCGACCGTCGATGTCAGTCGTATCGACGATGTGTCGGAGCTGGAAACCGCCGTGCGGGAGCGCTTCGGCGGCGCCGATATCCTGATGAACAACGCCGGCATCCAGCCGGGCAGCGAGATATTCGGATCGCTGCAAGACTGGCGGCGCGTGATTGGCGTCAACCTCTGGGGGGTGATTCACGGTTCGCATATTTTTGCCCCAGGCATGATCGAACGCGGACGCCCGGGTCTCATCATCAACACCGGCTCGAAGCAAGGCATCACCACCCCGCCCGGCGATCCCGCCTATAATGTCTCCAAGGCCGGCGTGAAGGCCTTCACCGAAGCGCTGCAGCACGAATTGCGGAACGCGGCGGGCAGCCAGATCAGGGCTCACCTTCTGATCCCCGGATTCGTTTTCACGGGACTTACCGCCAAAGGCCGGACCGAGAAGCCGGCCGGGGCCTGGACGCCGGAGCAAACCGTCGACTTTATGGTGGAACGCGTGGAAGCCGGGGATTTCTACATCCTGTGCCCGGATAATGATGTGCCGCGAAGCCTCGACGAGCGCCGGATTCTGTGGGCAGCGGGCGACATCGTCGAAAACCGCCCTGCATTGTCGCGTTGGCATCCGGATTACGCCGCGGCCTTTGCGGCCTTTGTGAAGGACGCGTAGCGACGTCCGGCACGATCAATGCGGCGAGGCTCCAGTCAACAATCAAACGCGGGCTACATCGCCCGCGTTTTCGACGTGATCAACAACGAACCAGCACGTCCGAATTGCCGGCCGCCGGCTGAAGCCATGTTCTTATAGCTACGTTCGAATCGCGACTTACTTCGGCAACGGGACGGGCTTGATCGCGAATGCGCCCGGATCCTTCTCCTTGTTGTCGCCAATGATGTAGGACAACTTGCCTTCCGCGACCCACGCGGTATCGCCGATCTGTGTCACTGAAACGGGCTCGGCGAAGCCGTCCTTGATGGTCTCGATTTGGGCCTCATCGCCTTTTATCGTGACCTTGTCGAGTTTGCCGTTGCCCTCGATCAACAACAAGCTGTCACCGAAGGCGCGCATCGCGTCCGCATGATCCAGGGGGCGAGAAGTCTTCAGCGGGGTGACCGCGCCGGCCTTGCCGTCCTTGACGGCGATCCTGAACAGTGCCGCCGGGATATATGTGTTGACGTAGAGATTGCCGTCGGCCCCGAACGCGATGCCGTCGAGGCCGACGCCATCCTTTGCCGGCGCCAACAGTGGATCCGTTGCCCAGACCTCGAGCGCGGTGCCACCCGGCTTGAGGCTGTACACATTTGGCGTGAACGAGTCGGTGATGTAAGCGGTCCCGTCGCTGCCGACGGCAATGTCGTTGCACAGCGATTTCGGATCCTTGAGGGCGACGCTGCCCTTCAGCGCACCGCTGGCGAGATCGAAGGTTTTCAGCCATGCCCCCTTGGTGTCGCCCGGACCCGGAACGCCAAAGCCGGTGATGTCATTGGAGCAGACGTACAACATGCCGCCTTTCTCGTCGGCAAGCACACCGAGAACCGAGCGACTGCCGCCGGCCCCGGGCTTGATGAACTGTTCCGCTTTGCCACCGGGCGCGGCTTTCACCACGCCACCGAGGTTGAAGCTGCCGACATAGAGTGTGCCGTCCTTGGTGGATGTCACGCTTTCCGGAAAACTTTTATCCGGAACGCCGACAGGTGCGGTCTGGGCACACGCAAAGCTGCCGGGCGCGACGCCAAGCATGAGCGCCAATCCGGCCGTGCCGAGCGCATGCGCGCAACGGTTTCTGAGCAATTCTCCCAGTGCAAGCGAGCGTAAAGCAACGCTGTTTTCTTGATTCATGATTGAGATTCCTGATCGACATGAGGGAACGAGGCAATGCCTCAGGGGCCGATCATCATCAGCCATCGGTTCGCTGCGTCGCGATGGCGCAGGGAAGGGCTACGATCCAACGATGGCAGCCCGAATTAACCCGATGATAAATTCTACGCCGCCGTTCGAAAACTTGAAAGCGTGACGTTCGGCAAAGGAGAGCAGATTGCCGGCGATGCATGCCTTTCGCGAGACAAGATCGACTAGTGCGCCCGCAGCGTTGCTTTCGGCACAGGTGGCGCCACCAGCGCCTCGCCAAGCGCGCTCTGCTGCTGGCGCGGGAGGGAAAAACAGACGCTAAATCCGTCCACCGTCCGCAGCGTGACCATGACTTCCCTCGGATCGGTCGATTGCTCGACCACCCATGACTCGAGCGGATACGCATAGCGCAGGCTTTGATCGCCAAAGCGTGTCTGTAGCGCCTTGTCGATCAGCCCCGGCAACGTCATCGCGAGCGCGCCGACCTGGTTGAGGGAAAGCCGGATCGTCGCCGGCTTGCCGGTGGAATCGACGAAACCAAGTGAAATCGCACCGCCGTCGGCTGCGACCTCGCACGTGGTGAGAGACTGGGTGTCGATCTCCATCGTCAGCTCCTGATTTCGTTATATCGCATAGAATATATCGATGTCGATGATGGCGTCCAGCCCGGTTTTCGGCTGGCTGAAGCGCTGCCGAGGCAGTAGTCGACCGGACCACTACGTGATATACACACAAATATAACGTGACTTCCAAAGAGGTCCGTTCGGCGGGGCCAAATCGCCCTCGAATATCGAAATGATGAAGGTGCCTTTTGTTTTGATTCCCAATGCGATCTCGCGGCGCTGGTCTACGACAGGGATCAGGACCCCGACGAAATCCTGCGCCAATTTGCGTTCGATCTGAACGCGCGTGGCCATCGCGCGGTTGGACTTGTTCAGCTAGGCCATCATTGCCTCGATGCGCCGAAATTGTCGGCCATGCTGGTCCATACAGGGGAAGAGCTGCAGCTGTTCCAGAACCTCGGCGCGTGCGCGACGGGATGCCGACTGGATGTCGCCCAGTTGCTGGATGCAGGCGCGCAGGTCGCCGGCGCGATCGATCAGGGCGCGGACCTCGTGATCGTCAACCGGTTCGGAAGGCAGGAGCGCGAAGGAAAAGGCCTTTCGTTTCTGGTCGAGCGCGCCCTGAGCGCCGATATCCCGGTGGTCATCGCCGTGCCGAGCCATCGCTTCGCCGACTGGATCAGGTTCGCCGATGGCATGAGCGTGAAGCTGCGCTGCGACCGCGAGGCGTTGGACATGTGGTGGCGGGCTGTCTCGGCTCGAAACGCCGGGCTCATCAAGCAGAAGCATCAGACGGTCTGCGAAGTTTTCAAGTAGGCAGCCCGCCGTCAACAATTCAAAGCGTCTCTTGCTTGTGGCCGCACTCCTTGCAGGCAAATTTCACGCGGGTCGCGCCCCTGGCCGCCGAGACGCGATTTGGCGCACCGCATTTTCCGCAGGTCGCCTCGATGCGGGTGTTGCCCTGCTTCACAACGATGGCCTTGCGTTCCATGGTTTCGCGGATCAGCCGCTCGGCCTCTTCGCGCATCGACTGCTTCGACATCCCCTGTTACCTGTCATCAAAAACGCTACGGGAACAGCCTTATAGCACCCGCATCGCATTTGTTGACCCCGATCGAAAGAATCATTTCTTCAGACCGGCGACGGTGCCGACCGGGGAACTCTACAGACGACGCATGACACGATGAGCTGCTCGACCGGTCGCAGGGTAAACGATGTTTGAACGGCAACGTTGCCTGCAACGACACAGGGCGGCGGATGATGCGTACCGCCGCCCTCTGGATTGGTTACCGGTCTCACGCGGCTTTGTTGAAATCCATCAGGATGCGTTCGGCCTTGGCGTCTTCGATACGGTTCACCAGCTTGCCGCTTTCGTGCATGTCACGCACCGTCTTGGTCAGGGTGACGCAGGATTGAACGAGCATCACGATGCCCATCGAGAGATATCCCTTCTCCCACAGATCGAGCGGCAGAAAATAAACGCCGATGGCGACCATGAAGGCCGAAGCGGAAAACGAGGCATAGGTGAAGGTAACCCAGGCGCCGCTGTGGGGTTGGACATTCTGGTTCATGATAGTCTCCTTTTGATCAGGGTTAAGTGGATGGATGGTTCGGTCAGTTAGCTTGCGTGCGTTTTGCATTGAGCCGCGCGAGTACGTCATCCGCGGTGGATTTCAGTCGTGGTCCAAAGCCCTGTTCCGCAAGCTTCTCGGCGGTCGCCAGCGGCCCGCTGGCGGCATCGATTTCGATCAATGCCTGGTCGGCGGCCTGGGCTTCCATTTGCCGTTCGCGCAGGCGCTTTAGCGTGTTCTCCGCCTCGGGCAGCGTCGACTCGTAGGGGCGAGCGGCCTCGACACCGCCCCGGCGCAAGGCGCGAACCGCTTCCGACGCGCGGGCGATACGGCGGCCGCGATCGAGTTCGTTGATGCGTGCCTCAGCGCTGGCAACGTGACGCTTCAGACGCGAGATCTCCGCCGCGAATAACGTCCGTGCCGTCATGGCGGCGTCGCGGTCCACCTCCAGCGCGGCGATCTGCTCGGCGGCCTCCCTGGCGAGATCTTCCCGGCCGCCGTCGAGTGCGGCGGTGGCGCGGATTTCGAGATCGGCGATGCGGGCATTGGTGGCGTCAAGACGCCGCCCCTCCTGCTGATCCTGGGCGATCGCCAGCGCCAGCGTGCGCTTGGCGCGCTCGACGGCGGTGGCCGCATCGCGCATTTGCTGATCGAGAATGAGGAGCGCGTTGCGGCCCTCCAGTTCTTCTCCGGCGGCAGCCACGCTGCCCCGGAAGAGCGTCAAAACTGTTTTGAACATCGGTAACTCCTTGTTATGAGCATTGCTCATAAGCTAGGTATAGCAAATCCTTGAGCGTTGCTCAAGATATTTTTGAGCAGCGCTCACAAGTAAGGTGAATAATGTCTAAAACATTGGAAAGACGAGATAAACTCCGCGATGCGCTGATCCTGGCGGCGGAGCGGCGCATCGCCGCAGGGGGGCTCGCCGGGCTGAAAACGCGCGATCTGGCGCGGGACATCGGCTGCGCCAACGGCGCGGTCTACAATCTCGTCGAGGACATGGATGAGCTGATCTTGCGGGTGGGATCGCGCACCCTCGCAAGGCTCGATGCCTCCCTCATCGAAGCCGAAAGCGAGGGTCCCGCATCGGCTTCCGAAACGCTGGTTCGCATTGCGCTGGCCTATTGCGACTTCGCCGCCGACAATCTCCAACTCTGGCGCGCGCTGTTCGAACATCGGATGGCGCTGGGCAAACCGATTCCGGATTGGGCGATCGACCAGCAGATGGAGCTGTTCCGTCATATCTATCGGCCGCTTGCTGTGCTTTTCCCAACGCGCTCGGCCGCCGAACTAAGCGTGACGGCGCGAAGCCTGTTCTCGGCGGTGCATGGCATGGTGACACTCGGCCTCGAGCAGAAGCTGATCGCGGTGCCGATCGACGCGCTGCGAAACGAGATCGCGATGATCGTGCGAGCGATGGTCAAAGGGCTTGCGCTTGAGATGTAATTGAATTGAGCCGTCGACGCGGTCGTCCTCCGTACAAGCGCGCAGCGGGTCGTCCCTGCGAACGCAGGGACCCATCACCCCTGGCCTCAGAAGTGAAAAGAAGCCTGGCCAAGGATGCGCAGAATTGTTTTCTCATTTGCCTTCTTCCGGCATGGGCTGACAGTGCAATTGGTTTCTACATCGACGAAATCGAGATTGAGATTCTACACGCAAGTTAGCTGTCGGACTTTTCACACAGCATGGTTCGCAGGGACGACAAGTTGAAACGGCGTGCTTTTCGGAATCATGCCCTAAGTCTCCACAATGACGTAGCTGTCCTCGATGTGGACTGGAAAGGTCTCGGCCACATAAGGGCCTTTCGCCAGTGTCTCGCCGTCCTCGATCACCACTGGATAGGTCCGGATCTTGACGCGGGCCGGATCGAAATAGGATTGGCCGTTGCGCATGTCGAATTCCCAGCCATGCCAGGCGCAGCGCAGCAACTCGCCGACCCGCGAACGCTGATAGACGCCGGGCTCGGACGACGTCAGCCGCGCCACGCACGCCGCCCTGTCGAGCGGCGCGCCTTCATGCGGGCAGCGGTTGAGCAGCGCGAAGAACTCGCCGTTGACATGGAACACGACGATATCGCGGCCGTCGACGGCAACCACCTTGTTGCCGCCGGGCGGGATCTCCGTGGTGCGGGCGACGATATGGCGCGCCATTTTTTTAGAGCTTGTACAGCGCGCAGGCGTTGCCGTTGAAGATTTTGGCGCGCTCGGCCTCCGTCAGCGGCGTCTTGAAGGCGAACCGCGGATCATCAAAGTCCCAGTGCGGATAATCCGAGGAGAACAGCATGCGGTCGACGCCGATCCATTCGATCAGCGATCGCAAATGTTTGGCTTCGTCGGGCTCGTCGATCGGCTGCGTCGTGAACCAGAAATGCTCCTTCACATATTCCGACGGACGCCGCTTGAGATGCGGAACCTCGTCGCGGAAGCGTTCAAAATGCTGGTCCATTCGCCAGGTGGTGGCGGGAATCCAGCCCAAGCCGCCTTCGATGAACACGATTCTGAGGCGCGGAAAGCGCTCCAGCACGCCTTCGATCACCAGACTGGAAAGCTGTGCCGCCACCGAATGCGCATTCGATTGATGCTCCTCGACGTAATAGGACGGCCAGCCGCCGCCGGTCGGCGCGTGACCGCCATAGCCGCCGACATGAATGCCAAGCGGCAGATCAAGCTCCTGCGCGCGCGCGTAGATCGGCCAGTAGCGGCGGCGTCCGAGCGGCTCGTTGGCGCGCGGACAGACATTGATCTGCATATAGCGGCCGATTTTAGCGCAACGATCGATCTCGGCGATGGCGGCTTCGGTGTCGTCCTGTCCGGCCAGGATCGAGGCTTTCAGCCGTGGGTCGCGGTCGGACCAATACGCAAGCTGCCACTCGTTGATGGCGCGCTGGATCGCCGCGCCGAATTCGAGGTTCTGCTGCGAAAAAATAAACAGGTCGAGCACCTGCAGGATGCCGAACTCGATATCGAGCGGATCGAGGTGCTGCTTCTGCATGAAGGCGAGATCGGATCCGGGCGGTCCGCCAGTCGGCGGCCAGGCATCGCGGCGCGCGATCAGCGGCGAGGACCGGGGATAGGGCGTGGTGCCGATATAGGGCGTGCGCAGATGACTGCCGTAGGTCTTCAGATGCTGCTGCCAGCGCTTTGGCAGGAACTGGTTGAGGTCGGCGTACGCATGCAGGCTCGGATGCACATCGCAGTCGATGATGCGAAGCCGGGTCTTCGCGGCCTTCTCCTGCTCGAGCAGCGGGCGGTCGATGACGTCGCTCATGCGATCCTCCTTCGAAAGTCAAACTCTATGCGGCGAGAGAAAGCCGCGGAAAGGTTTCAAGCGGATTGTCGGCGCACATGCGCGATACGATACTGGCCGGCAGATGCGGCGGTATCGCGTCGTCGCCGTCGAATTGCCAGTGCGGATAATCCGACGCGAACAGGAACATCTTGTCGGAGCCGATCATGTCGATGATGTCGGCGACGCCGGCCGCATCGGGCGGCGCATCGAACGGCTGCGTGGTGAGGCGGATGTGGGCGCGCATGATCGCCGCCGGCTCGCGATCGATCCAGGGCACTTCGACGCGCACGCCGCGCCAGGTCTTGTTGGCGCGCCACATGAAGGCCGGCAGCCAGCTGACGCCGGATTCCATCAGCACCACCTTGAGGCCGGGGAATTTGACGAACACGCCTTCGTAAATCAGACTGAGCACCTGGGCCTGAAACGCCTGCGCCTCGGCGAGATAATATTCGTAGCGATAGGACGGCCAGCCGATCGAACTCGGCGCTCCGCGGTACTGACTGCCGGCATGAACCGCGATCGGCAGTCTGTGTTTTTCGGCAGCCTGATAGACCGGCCAGTAGTGCCGCCGCCCCAACAGGCTCTCGCCTTGCGCCAGCACCAGCACCGAGACGAACCTGTTATCGGCAGCGCGGCGCTCGATTTCCTCGACGGCGAGATCAGGCGCCTGCATGGGAACGACAATCGAGGCCCGTAGCCGCGGATCTCGCGCGAGCCATTCGGCCGCGATCCAGTCGTTGATCGCCTTGCAGAACGCGGCCGCCATGTAGGAATCGAACACCGCCTGCGCGCCGTACAGCACATTGCAAATGGCGTGGCTGGCGCCGAGCTGGTCGAACGCGCCGCGCTGCACCATCGCAAGATCGCTGCCGGGCTTGCCATTGGCCGGCCGCCAGTCGGCCCGGCCGGACAGCGGCATGTTGGGCGGATAGCTGTTGAGATCGAGGCCATCGATCGCCCGGCTCACCACCTGCTCTTTCCAGTGATCGTCGAGATAAGGCAGCAGCGTGGTGCG
>WNFO01009513.1_pt1 | contig 10591 bp, 13 predicted proteins | sample 5400251 | NCBI WGS metagenome assembly WNFO01 (sample SAMN13153354, study PRJNA577476) | soil metagenome | isolation source: 100 cm saprolite under Madrone tree | place: USA:California | collected 2016-06-14 | reverse complement strand
CCGCGCGACGACATGATCCTGACCGGCGAGGTGCCGTCGCCGATCGATCCGCCGTCCGGGTGTCACTTCCATCCGCGCTGCCCGTTCGCGATGGAGCAGTGCTCGCGCGTGGCGCCGGAGCTCAAGGCGGTCGCGCCCGAGCACGTCGTGTCCTGTCATCTCTACTGATCGGAGGCCAGCCATGGCTCGTCGCATTCTCCATCCGTCCGACTTCTCCGGGGCCTCGCGCGCCGCGTTTCGCAAGGCGATCGAGACGGCGAAATCGAATCGCGCCGAGCTCCTGATCGTTCACGTGATGAGCCCGGTCGTGCCCGTGCCCGGCGACGGATACGTCTCGCCGCAGCTGTACGACCAGCTCGCGTCGTCGAGCCGGGCGTGGGCGCAGAAACGGCTCGACGGCCTGGTGGCGCAGGCCAAGAAGTCGCGCGTCCGGGTGAAGGGCTTCCTGCTTGAGGGCGCGCCGAGCGAGGAGATCGTCCGCTTCGCGCGGGCCAGGCGCGTCGAGCTCATCGTGATCGGTACCCACGGGCGCACGGGGCTCGCGAAGCTCTTCGTCGGCAGCGTGGCGGAGCGCGTCGTCGCCGCCGCGCCGTGTCCGGTGCTGACCGTCAGGGGCAAGTAGGTCGGTCAGGTCATCAGGACCCACACGCCGATCGCCACGAACCCGAGCCCGGCCACCGTCCTGAGGGCCTTCGGCGAGATCCAGTCGCCGACGTGGGCACCGACGACGACGGCCAGCGCGGTCGACAGCACGAGAGCCGCCGCGGCCGCGAAGAACACGCCGAGCTTGCGGGCGGCTGGGTCGGTGGCGAACAGCAAGGTGGCGATCTGGGTCTTGTCGCCGAGCTCGGCGACGAGCACACTCGCGAAGACGATCAGGTACGTTTTCATTGGGTCACTGTAACTGAGCGCGCCGGCCTCTGCCGGGAGCACAGAACGCGGTTGTGCGCGCTGCAGGCCGTTGCGGGGCTGGGGCCCCGCCGGCCGAGGCGCGACGCCGATCGAGGAAGGGCTATGCCATACACGCCGCACGTCGAGCAGCACTTCACCTCTGGCCTCGTGGTGAGGGACGCCGTCATCGGCCTGTCCGACGGCCTCACCGTTCCGTTCGCGCTGGCCGCCGGGCTCACCGGCGCCGTCGACTCGACGGCGTTGGTCGTGACCGCCGGCCTCGCCGAGATCGTCGCCGGGTCGATCGCGATGGGGCTGGGCGGCTATCTGGCCGGCAAGAGCGACGTCGAGCACTACGCGAGCGAGAGCCGGCGCGAGGAGCTCGAGATCACGCAGAAGCCGGAGCTCGAGGCCAAGGAAGTTGAGGAGCTGCTGCAGTTGTACGGCGTCAACGCGGAGCAGAGCGCTCCGGTCGTCGAGGCTCTGCGCAAGCGTCCGGAGGCGTGGCGGGATTTCATGCTGCGCTTCGAGCTCGGGCTCGAGCAGCCCGATCCTCGGCGCGCGGTGACCAGCGGCGCGGTGATCGCGGCCGCGTACGTCGCGGGCGGGCTGATCCCGCTCTGTCCCTACATGCTGCTGCCGAGCGCCCACGGCGCTCTCCCGTGGTCGATCGCGGTGACCGGCAGCGCGCTCGCCGTCTTCGGATGGATCCGCGGGCGCCTCACGGGCGTCTGGCCGGTACGGACCGCGCTGCAGACGGTTCTCATCGGCGGCGTCGCCGCCGCTGCCGCCTTCCTGATCGCTCGCGCGATCTCCTAGTCCGCGGTGAGGCCCGCTCGAGCTACACCGCGATGTCCGACGACTTGATGCGCTTGACGCCGGCGCCCTGCATGTCCTTCCAGGCCTTCGCCAGCGAGCCGTCGGCGTCGATCCCGCGGCAGGCGTCCTCGATCACCAGGGCACCGAAGCCCGCCTTGCGCGCGTCCATCGCGGACCACGCCACGCAGAAGTCGGTTGCGAGACCGACGAGGAACACCTGGTTGAGCCCGCGGTCCTTCAAGTAGCCCGTGAGCCCCGTCGGCGTCTTGCCGTCGGCCTCGTAGAACGCCGAGTAGGAATCCATCTGCTTGCGATAGCCCTTGCGGATGATCAGCTCGGCGTGCGGGATCCGGAGGTCCTTGTGTAGATCGGCCCCCGGCGTGCCCTGCACGCAGTGATCCGGCCAGAGGACCTGAGTCCCGTAGGGCAGCTGGGTCGTCTCGAACGGTTTCTTTCCCGGATGGGACGACGCGAACGACACGTGGCCGGGGGTATGCCAGTCCTGCGTGAGCACGACATGCTCGAAGGCGGTGGCGAGCCGGTTGATGAGCGGGATGATCTGATCGCCTTCCTTCACCGCCAGGGAGCCGCCGGGCGTGAAGCAGTTCTGCACGTCGATCACGAGGAGGACGTCTTGCGCTGTCGGCTTCATCTTCATGCCCCCGGTTTGCGCGGCGGCCACCCGCGCGGCGCCGGCGAACCCGGCGACCACGAGGCTCGCGGCCGTGCCTTTGAGGAATTCGCGGCGATCGCTCGTCAACATTTTCGTCCCTCCGTCTGGTGCTCCGCGCCGCAGGCCGTCGCGGGGCTGGGGCCCTGCCGGCCGAGGCGCGACTATGGGGATTCTGCGACGATAGGGCGCCGCCGTCCAGCAAGGTTCGCGCCCGTCACTGGTGGGCGTGGGCGCCGGGCAGGAGGCGCTCGACGAGCGTCTGCATCTCGGCGCTGTTCCACTCGCGCGCGCCCACGGCCATCCCGGCTACCTCGCCGCCCGGGCGCACGATGAAGGTCGCCGGGAGCGCCGTGACCCTCCAGCCGTCGGAGGTCCTAGAATCGGGGTCCAGCAGAATCGGAAACGTGAGCTTCAAGTTACGCACGTAGGGCTCGAGCAGTCCGCGCGGCGAGCCGCGATCCACGGACACGCCGACCACGACCAGCCCGCGCGTCCGGTAGCGCTGCCACAGCGCCTCCAGCGACGGCATCTCCAGCGCGCAGGGATGACACCAGGTCGCCCAGAAGTTCAGGACGACGAGCTTGTCGCGATGATCGGCCAGCGACGCGCGCCGACCGTCGAGCGCGCCGAGCGTGAACGCGGGCGCCCGCTGACCTTCCTTGAGCTCGACGATCCCGGCCTTCTCGAACGGGTCCAGGGTCGGCGAGGCGCCGTGATGCCCGCCGTCCTCGCCGGGACGGCGGATCGGTAGGAGCCAGAAGCCCGCGCCCAGCAGGACGAGCGCGAGCGCGACGCGGATCAACGACTCGCGCCGGCTGGCCCCGAGGATCGCGTTAGACGCCCAGCTTTTCACGCGTGACCGGGCTCTCGCGGAGCTCCTGAGACGAGGCTTCGAAGACGATCGAGCCCTTCTCCATGATGTAGCCCCGATCGCACACGGAGAGCGCGACCCGCGCGTTCTGCTCGACCAGCAGCACGGTCACGCCCAGCCGCTTGAGCTCGAACACCATGTCGCGGATGTGCCGGATGAACGCGGGTGCCAGGCCCTGGGTGGGCTCGTCCATCAGGATCAACCGCGCGCCGGCCATCATCACGCGCGCGATCGCGAGCATCTGCTGCTCGCCGCCGGAGAGCGTCTTGCCCGGCTGCTCGATCCGCTCGCGCAGGCGCGGGAAGTGATGGAACACCTCGTCGAGGCGCTTGCGCCGGATCGCGGCCGACCGGTCGGGGGCGGCCGACAGGCCGAGCTCGAGGTTCTCTCTCACGCTGAGCCCCGGGAAGATCCGCCGATTCTCGGGAACGAAGCCGACGCCGAGCCGCGCGATCTCGTGCGGGGCGCGGCGCGTGAGATCGACGCCCTCGAACTCGATCGAGCCGCGCCAGGGCTCGAGGAAGCCGATCACGGTCTTCATCAGGGTCGTCTTGCCCATGCCGTTGCGGCCGAGCAGCGCGACCGCCTCGCCCGCGCGCACCTCGAGCGAGACCCCGAAGAGGATCGGCGTCGCTCCGTACCCGGCGTGGACGTCGCTTATTTTCAGCATGGCGGCTTCCGAACTAGGTCTCCGGCGGTCCCAGATAGGCCTCGATCACCTGCGGGTCGTCCCGGATCTGCTCCGGCGGGCCCTCGGCGATTTTCTCGCCGAAGTGAAGGACGGCGACCCGGTCGGAGACTCCCATGACGACGGACATGTCGTGCTCGATCAGGAGCACCGTGAGGCCGCGCGCCGACGCGATCTTTCTGACCAAGGTGGTCGCCTCCTTGGTCTCGCCCGGCGTCATGCCCGCGGTCGGCTCGTCGAGGAGCAGGAGCGAGGGCTCGGTGGCGAGCGCCAGGCAGATCTCGAGATAGCGCTGCTCGCCGTGCGAGAGGTTCTCGGCCAGCGCGTCGCGCCTGGCGGCGAGCCCGAACGCGTGGAGGAGCTCCGCCACCCCTGCTTCGACGTCGGGCAAACGCCAGAGCGACGCCAGCCGCCCCGACTCGCGCGCACGTGACTGCGCGGCGACGCGCACGTTCTCGAAGACCGAGATTTCCGGGAAGATGTTGGTGATCTGGAACGTCTTCGCGATGCCCAGTCGGTTGATGGTCTCGGGTGGGAGCCCGGTGATCTCCCGTCCATTGAACCGCACGCGGCCGGCCGTGGGCGTGTGCAGCCCCGAGACCACGTTGAACAAGGTCGACTTGCCGGCGCCGTTGGGTCCGATCACCGAGAAGATCTGGCCCCGGCGAACGGCAAAGCTCACCTTCGAGAGCGCCGCGAGGGCACCGAAGCTCTTCGAGACGGCGTCGACCTCGAGGACTACGCCGTCGTGCGCCATCGCCGGCCGCCGAGGAGCTCGCGGATCCCGAGCAGGCCCTTGGGCATGAACAGGACGATGAAGATCAGGACCAGGCCGATCACGATGAAATACCAGTCCACGTACGACGAGACCTTTTCCTGGAGCAGGACGAAGAACGCCCCGCCGACGACGGGACCCGCGAGCGTCCCCAGCCCGCCGATCATGACCATGATGATGAACTCACCCGAGACGGTCCACAGCATCAGGTCGGGGGTCGCGAACGCCGAGCGCCCCGGGTAGAGCGCGCCGCCGACGCCCGTGAGGAGCGCCGAGATCATGCACACGGCCATCTTGTACCGCTGGACGTTGTAGCCGAGAAACCGCGCGCGGTCCTCGTTCTCGCGGATCGCGACGAGCACCCGGCCGAAGTGCGAGGTGACGAGCACGCGGCAGGCGAGGTAGGCGAGCCCGAGGTAGACCAGGACCAGGTAGTAGTTGCGTAGCGGCGTGTCGATCGCGAAATCGCCGACGAGGCGCGGTGCCGCGACCCCCTGGATCCCGTCCGAGCCGCCGAAGGTCTGGGTGTAGCGGAAGAACGTGTACACCACCTCGGCGAAGATCAAGGTCAGGAGCGCGAAGTAGATTCCGCGGCGTGCCGTGGAGAAGAAGCTCACCACCAGCGCGTAGAGGCCGACGACCAGGAGCGCGAAGAGCAGGCACGCCCAGAACGACAGGATGCCGCGCTCCAGGAGCGCGGCGCTCGCGTAGGCGCCGAGACCGAAGAACGCGGCGTGACCGAACGAGACGAGCCCGGTGTAGCCCATCAGGAGGTCGAGGGCCATCGCGATCGTACCGAACAGGAGCGCGTCGAAGGCGAGCAGCAGATAGAACTTTGACATGAAAGGCAGGGCCGGCAGCGCAACCAGCAGCGCCCACACCAGCACGGCGCGCCAGGAGAACGCTCTACTCAAGCACGCCCTCGCGGCCGAAGAAGCCCCGTGGCCGGACGATCAGGACGACGATCATGATCGCGAAGATCGCGATCGCGACGCGTTGAGGGTTCATCCAGAGCGTCAACAGGCTTTGCGCGAGCCCGATGACCAAGGCGGCGACCACCGAGCCGCCCATCGAGCCCATGCCCCCGAGGATCACGACGATGAACGCGAGGAGGATCATCTCCACGCCCATCTGCGGGTAGACCGTGAAGACCGGGGCGAGCAGGAGACCGGCCAGCGCCGCGAGGGCGGCCGAGCCGGCGAACGTCAGGGTGAATACGCGCGGGACGTTGACGCCGAGGCCGTCGAGCATCTCGGCGTCCTGCACCGCGGCCCGGACGAGGATGCCGGCGCGGGTCTGCGTGAAGAAGAGCCAGATCGCCAGCAGGAGCACCGAGGACGCCGCCAGGAGGAACAGGCGATAGTTCGGATAGGTCATGCCGAGCAGCGGCGTCGACCCCGTGAACGGCGGCACGATGCGCCGCATGTCGCCGCCCCAGATCTGGCGAGCGCCCTCACGGAACACCAGCGCGAGACCGAAGGTGAGGATGAGACCGTAGAGCGGCTCACGGCGATAGAGCGGCCGGAGTGTCGTCACCTCGGTCAAGGCGCCGATCGCGCCGACCGCCAGCGGCCCCACCAGGAGCGCCGCCCAGAACGAGTGAGTCACGCCCACCACGGTGATACCGGCGTAGGCGCCCAGCATGTACAGCTCGCCGTGGGCGAAGTTCATGACGCCGAGCAGCCCGAAGATGACGGTGAGACCCAGCGCCAGCAGCCCCAGCGCGGCCCCGAAGACGAGGCCGTGCAGGAGCTGCGGCAACAGGACCGCGACGAGATAGTCCAACTACTTCTTCTTGATCTCCCACGTGAACCCCTCGACGGGGTCCTTGCCGACCATCGCCTCGCCGATCGAGTCGCTGCCGGCGATCTTGGCGATCGGGAGATTCTTGCCGCCCTTCACCTGGTAGAGGTGCATGTCCATGATGACCTGGTGGTCTTCCTTGCGAATGCACTGGCGCCCGATGTGCGTGTTGTCGACGCACATGCCCTCGTGCGCTTCGGCCACCTTGTCGGAGTCGAACGACTTGGCCTTCTCGACCGCCGCCGCCCAGAAGAGGACGGCGTCGTAGGAGCCGGCGGCGATGTTGGCATCGGTCCCGAACTTCTTCTTGAACCGCGCGTTGTAGGCCTGCATGTTCGCGTCGGGGTTGTATGGCGAGAAGTGGTTCAACTGCACGAAGCCTTCCATCGGCTCGGCGATCGACGGCAGATCTTGCTGCAGGAGGAAGCAGTCGATGCCGGCCAGCTTGTACTTCTTCGTCATGCCGAAGGAGTGCAGCTGGGTCATCAGCCTGAGCGAGTCGGTGCCGGCGAAGGCCAGGAACAGCACGTCGGGACTCGACTGGTTGATGGCGCCGAACCAGGGGCTGAAGTCCTTCGTGTCCAGCGGCGCGCCGGCGACGCCGACCACCTCGCCGCCGAGCTTCTCGAGCGCGGTCTTGAACTGGCGCCCGTCCGACTGGCCCATCGCGTAGTCGGTGTAGAAGATGTAGACCTTCTTGCCCATCTTGTCGACGATGTACTTGGCCAGGCCGGTGGCCTGCATCCGCGAGTCGGGCTGATTCGAGAAGTAGTACTTGTGGAACTTCGTGGTCCGCATGAACTCCGCGCACGAGACCGAGTTCCAGTGGATGGTCTTGTGCTTCTTGGTGACGTCCATCACCGCCAGGGTCGCGCCGCTCGACACGGCGCCCACCAGGAGCTTGACGTCGTCCTGCAGGATGAGCTTCTCGGCCTTGCGCACGGCCGGGGCGGGCTTCGTCTCGTCGTCCTCGGAGACGATCTCGATCTTGCTGCCGAGGACGCCGCCCTTGGCGTTCAGCTCCTCGACCGCCATTTGCATGCCCCACGTCTGGTACTTCCCGTAGCCCTCGAAGACACCGATCTTCGAGCCGAGGTCGCCGATCTTGACGACCTTCTGCTGCGACACGGCCGGCGCCGCGATCCAGACCAGCGCGGCGATGGCGACCAGCACGATGACTCCCCACGTCACGCGCTTCATGAATTCCTCCTTGGTGGCGTTGACGACGATGGTGGCATTGACGACGATTCGATCAGGGTCGAGAGGACCTGGGCGATTCGCTGCAGCGGCTTGCGAAGTCCGACCGGGTCGGCCGGCGCGGTCCCGCCAGTCGCGGGCTTCACGTAGGTCTCCGCGTCGTCGAAGGCGAGGCGGACGGCGACCGAGGCCTTGTTGTCGCGCGTCGCGACGGCGAAATCCACGAGGTTGTAGTAGCGCCAGATCGCCTCGAGGAACTTCTTGCCGGTGTCGGCGCGAGCTTCCGCGGTGGCGTCGGGTCGGGCGATCCGGCGGTCGGCCTCGAGGGCCAGATCGCGCGAGAGCGCGGCGAAGAAGATCATGAGCCGTCGCTCGACCTCCGGTCCGTCGCCGGCCGCGAGCGCGGCGCGCGTGCCGTCCTCGAGACCCGGGGGCAACGTGGCGGCGTGGGCCCGCATCTCGGCGCGGAGCGTCCCGGTTTCGAAGAGCCGCAGCGCCACGTCGAATTTCCTGGCCTGGACCGAGAACTTCACTTGTTTGAAGTTGGTGGTGACCGCGTTGTCCTTCGGCACGTAGGCGCCGACGTGGTGGGCCAGGGCCGGCGCGCCCACCGCGACGAACGCGGCGAGCACCGCGGGCGCCACGATCACGCGGCCGGTCATGCGCGTCGTCGGCTGATCATCGCCCACGCGACGAACCCGGCGAGACACCAGAGCGCGACGATCGTGGCGGTGCCGAACGGCACCCACACGAGCCACTCCGCGATCGTCTTCGACCGCTCCAGACCATGCGACGGGATCAGCGAGCTCCATACGAGGTAGCCGACAGGATAGCCCGCTCCGCCCGCAGTGAGAAGGGCGATGATCGTGATCACCGTGGCCGCGACCATCGAGGTGGCGATGATCACCAGGCCCATGCCCTCGGCGTGCATGTGAAAGAGCCTGAGTCCCGCGTCGAACTTCACGAGCGCCTCGTCGAGGATTCGCTCGTCCACGTCGCGCACGCCGACGAGGCCGTGCACGCTCGGGCGGGCGAGCATCCCGTCGCGCGCCCAGCGCGTCAGCTCCACCTTGAAGCGCGCCATCGAGCCGCCGCCGACTTCCGCGGCGACGATCGAGAGCACGGCGACCAGGAGCACCCAGCGCGGCGGGACGCGCCAGGTCGCGGAGTCGGCTTCCGTCATGCGCGGCGGCGCGCCACGGCGAGCCACAGACCGACGAGCCCGGCGATCGCCGCGACCCCGAGCGGCGTGAGGATCCAGCGCTCGGCCAGCTCGATCCCGGCGTCACGCCCCATCTCGAGCACGGCGGCGCCGTAGACGAGATAGCCGAGCGGGAAGAGGCCGCCCAGCGTCAGCAACAGGTAGAGCACGACTCGCGCGCGACGCCCCGGGACGATCGCCGCCACCAGCGCGCTCGCGAAGAACAGGACGAGACCGACGCCCTCGCCATGCAAGTGGAAGAACGAGAGCCCGGCCTCGGCGGTGAAGATCGCGCGGTCGCGCACCTCGTCGTCGTACTCGGCCGAGCCCGAGAACCCGTGCGCCCCGGCGTTGGTGGCGACGCGGCCGGCGGCGTACCGTTGGATCTCGGGCTTGAGCCGGGACATCGCGGCGCCGGCCGTCTCGCCGAGCGCCAGCATCACGAGGGCGACGAGCACGACGCCGAGGGGCGGACGCCTCACGGGGCGGGACATTATCACGAATTGGAGGCGCGCCTCGGCCGGCGGGGCCTTTTCGTATCGCTCGCCTCGGGCCTGGGGGCCCCAGCCCCCGGCCGGCCCTGCGGCTCTCACGACGGCCCCACGACGGCCTGCAGCGCGGATCCGAATTCATCGGCGCGCCTCGGCCGGCGTTTGTCATTACCGGCGGCCTGTGGCAAGGTGGGCGCGCTTATGCGCAGCGGTGACGCGTACGTCGCGAGCCTCCGGGACGGGCGAGCGGTGTTCCTCGACGGCGAGCGCGTCGATGACGTCACCAAGCACCCGGCGTTCGTCGAGCCGATCCGGCGCATCGCCGAGACCTACGATCGCGCGAAGGCCGCGGCGACCGACCCGGCGTTGACGTTCGCCGACCCGACGACGGGGGCGCGTCACAGCAACATGTGGCTCGTTCCACGCTCGGCGGACGACCTCGGCGCCCGGCGGCGCGTGCATCGATTCTGGGCCGAGCCATCGTTCGGTCTCATGGGACGCACGCCCGACCACGTCGCGTGCGTGCTCACGGCGTTCTCGGCGTGGCGGCACCTCTTCGACGGCGGTGGCCCGCGCTTCGGCGACAATGTCGTGCGCTTCCACGCGCGCGCCCGCGACGAAGATCTCTATGTGACCTACGCGATCGTGCCGCCGCAGGTGGACCGATCGCGCCCAGCCCATCGCCACCCCGAGCCGTTCCTGCACCCGGGCGTGGTGCGCGAGACCTCGGCCGGCATCGTCGTGCGCGGCGCCCACGCCATCGCCACCTCGGCGACGATGGCCGACTGGCTCTTCGTCTCCTACATCACGCCGCTCGTCCCGGGCGACGAGGACTACGCGATCTCGCTCGTCATGCCCATGAACGCCGAAGGCCTGCGACTCTACCCGCGGCGGCCCTTCGCGTCCCTGGCGACCAGCGTCTACGACTATCCGCTCTCGTCGCGCTTCGACGAGGTGGACACGACCGTCGTCTTCAACGACGTCTTCGTGCCCTGGGAGCAGGTCTTCATCTACCGCAACGTCGATCTGGTGAACGCGCAGTTCCACGACTCGCCCTCGCACACGACCGCCAACTTCCAGGCGCTCGTCCGCTTCGGCGTGAAGCTCGAGTTCATGGCCGGCCTCGCCGCGCGGCTCGCCGAGATCCAGACCGCCGACGGGGACGCCGGCGTCCAGGCCACG
>WNFO01007437.1_pt1 | contig 10591 bp, 10 predicted proteins | sample 5400251 | NCBI WGS metagenome assembly WNFO01 (sample SAMN13153354, study PRJNA577476) | soil metagenome | isolation source: 100 cm saprolite under Madrone tree | place: USA:California | collected 2016-06-14 | reverse complement strand
GCGGTGAAAAGCCACGGTTCGACCGATGCGTTCGGCTTCGCCAACGCCATCGGTGTCGCCGCGGATCTCAAGCTCAACGGTTTCCTGCAAAAGATCGGTGACGACCTCGCGCGCCTGAACCGGGCGCCGTCGACCGAGCAATCGGCCGCGTTGTGAGCGCCCGGGCATGACCCTGCGCTCCCGAGTGGCCGGGTGCGGCGGCTATCTCCCTGAGCGCGTCGTCACCAATGACGAGCTGGCGGCGCGGCTTGACACGTCGGATTCGTGGATCCGGCAACGCACCGGGATCGGCGAGCGCCGCATCGCCGCCAAGGGGGAGCTGACCTCGGACCTCGCTTACCATGCGTCTCGCCGCGCCCTCGAGCGCGCCGGGATGAGCGGCAGCGACCTCGACCTGATCGTGCTCGCGACGGCAACGCCCGACGAGACCTTCCCCTCGACCGCAGTCAAGCTGCAGGCGCGACTCGGCATGAAGCGCGGCGCCGCGTTCGATGTGCAGGCGGTGTGCTCGGGGTTCATCTTTGCGCTGGCGACCGCCGACAACGCCCTGCGGCTGGGTCAGGCGCGCACCGCGCTGGTGGTCGGCGCCGAGACCTTTTCGCGGATCCTCGACTGGGAGGACCGCAGCACCTGCGTCCTGTTTGGCGACGGGGCCGGGGCGATCGTGCTGAATGCGGCGCCGGGCGGGTCGTCCGATCGCGGCGTCCTCTCCACCCACCTGCATTCGGATGGCCGCCTGCACGACATCCTCTATGTCGACGGCGGCCCGTCCTCGACCGGCAACGCCGGCTTCCTGCGGATGGAAGGGCGTGAGGTATTCCGCCAGGCGGTGCAGCATTTGAGCGAGGTGGTCGGTGAAGCTCTTGCGGCGAATGGTCTCGCCCCGGGCGATATCGACTGGCTGGTGCCGCACCAGGCCAATACGCGCATCATCGATGCGGTCGGGCGCCGGCTTGGACTGGCGGCCGAGCGAACCATCGTCACGATCGAGCGCCATGCCAACACCTCGGCGGCATCGATCCCGCTCGCCCTCGACGAAGCGGTGGCCGACGGCCGGATCCGGCCGGGTCACCTCGTCTTGATGGAGGCGCTGGGCGGCGGCCTCACCTGGGGCGCAAGCGTCGTGCGATGGTAGCGCCGCCCGGGAAAATCCGACCCGCACAAATCCTGGGCAACGCTTTGTAATTTGACGAATTTTTCCGGCCGCGATACCTTCTCCTAAAGCAGGGGAGGGCTTAATGGCCGGTCACACGGTTACCCGTGCTCAGCTCACCGAGGCGGTCTATCAAGAGGTCGGGCTCTCGCGCAACGAGTCGGCCGAACTCGTCGAATCGGTGATTGCCGAGATTTCCCGCGCGCTGGAGCGCGGCGATATGGTCAAGATCTCGTCGTTCGGCAGCTTTGCCGTCCGCAGGAAGGGGCAGCGTGTCGGGCGCAATCCGAAGACCGGGCAGGAAGTCCCGATCAGCCCGCGCCGCGTCCTCGTTTTTCGCGCGTCGCATGCGCTGAAGCATCAGATCAACAGCGGCCTCAATCAGTCCGGGCCGGGCACCAGCGCCGCGGTCACGGCGAGGTCGGACGCCGCCAAGGCGGCGCCTGCCTAGGTGAGCGAGCCCACTTTGTGAACGAGGTTGGCGACCCCGCGCCGCCTGGGCCAAGTAAAGGCGCCTCGGCCTTTCGCACCATCGGCGAGGTCGCCGACGACCTCGACCTGCCGACGCATGTGCTGCGCTTCTGGGAATCGAAATTTGTGCAGCTGAAGCCGCTGAAGCGCCGCGGGGGCCGGCGCTACTACCGGCCGGAAGACATCGTTCTGCTGCGTCGTATCCGGCAGTGCCTCTACCAGGACGGCTACACGATCCGCGGCGTGCAGAAGCTCTTGGGCGTCGGCGCCGGAGAGCGTGCCGCGGCACCCGATCCCGCGGCCGCGCCGAGCCTCTTCCCGCTCGACGCCGGCTCGGATCGGGCGACGGGGGCAGCCGAGCCGCCACACCCTGAGCTGCCGGTGCGCCGCCCGCGACGGCGCCCGACACAGCCGGATACGCGGGAAACGCTCGAAGAGATCCGGCGCGAGCTGCTCGAAGCACGGGCGCTGCTCGACGAGTTGACGCGCGGGCGCAAGGTTCGTTGAGCCGTCGCCGGGGCCGGCGGTTGCCGACTTGTGTGCCCCGATTTACGAGAGTATCTGAGGCTCATCTAACTTGGAGGACAGCGATGGCCAACCCTATTTCCGATACCCCGGCCGCCCCCGCCGAGGCGGTATCGCCCCGCGGCATCAACCACCTGGTGCTCAATGTCCGCGACATCGAGGAGTCGCACCGCTTCTGGACCGAGATTGTCGGTCTGAAGCAGGTCGCCGCGTTGCGTCCCCGGCCCGACGTGCCGAACCTGCCCAAGATGCGCTTCTACAGCGCCGACCATGACGGGAAGCTGCAGCACCACGACGTGGCGCTGGTCGAGAGCCCGAACCTGCCGCCCCCGGCGGAATGGGTGCTGGCCAACGGCAGCGTCGCGATCAACCACGTGGCCTTGGCGATGCCGAGCCGCGAGGCGTGGCTGAAGCAGCTGGCCTTTCTGCAAAGCCGGGGGGTCAAGTTCAACTGGCGCGTCAACCACGGCGTGACGCACAGCGTCTATATCAACGACCCGAACGGCTACGGCGTCGAGTTCCTCTACGAATTGCCGCGCGAGATGTGGGAAAACGATATTCAGGGCGCGATCGATTTCCTGGAAAACCTGCCGACCGAAGGCCCCGAAGCCCTTGTCGACCGGACCGACACCCCGGCCTTCGGGCAACAGGCGCCTGCGCCTGCTCCGGCCGAATAAGTTAAGCAAAACTGCCCTCTCCGCCCTTCAGGGGGAGAGGGAGGGGCCCGGCCCCGGCGCATCAAGGATGCGCCGGCCCGGTAGGCGTGAGCTTTTGCTCGCGCCGAGAGGGGCGCCGGGAGGGTGAGGTGGGTATCGGCGAGCGCTCTGGAATCCCCCACCTCACCCCTGCCCTCTCCGCCCCCGGGGGACGGAGAGGGGGTAAGCTGGGTGGATGATCCGGGTTAACTACGCCTCGGCGTGGCCGGCCGGCGCCTTCTCGTCCTTGTGGAAATCGAACTCGACCTTGGCGCCGCACGGGTCGAGGAAGAACAGCTGCCAGATCCCGCCGCCGGCGAGCCGGCGCAATTCATAGTCGATGTTGCGGCTCTTCAATTTCTTGACGGTGCCGGGCAGATCCTCGGCGCTGAACGCCATGTGGTCGAGCACGCCGGCGCGGTCGCCCTCGGGCAGGTGATCGCGGTGGATCACGTGCAAGATCGGCGTGTCGCCGGCATAGAGCCACCAGCCGGGGAACTGGAAGGGTGGACGCCAGCCCACCTTCAAGCCGCCGAGAAAATCGACGTAGAATTCACGGGTGGCCTCGAGGTCGTCGCTCAGGACGGTAAAATGGTTCATCGCCGTAACGCTCATGCGGTCTCTCCCTGGCAATCCGGGCCGGTTGTTCCGCCACTACAAATGGTCGAATGCCCGCTCTGCGTCAATCGGCGAGCGCGGCCCGGCAGGCGGGCCGATTCACACCAGCGCGGCGTAGATCGCTTCCTCGAACGCGTCGAGCAGCGCCAGCGCCTTCGCATCGGCGAAGGGGAGCATCTGCATCAGGATGACCCCGGCGACGCCTGCTGCCGGATCGATCCAGAAATAGGTATTGCCGAGGCCGGCCCAGGCGAGGCTGCCGGCGCCGCGGCGGCCCGGCACCGGTTCGGTCGAGATCATGAAGCCGAGACTCCATTTCTTGACCATGCCCGGAAAGAACTCCGCGTTGTTCGAGGAGGCCGGCACCGCGGTCTTGAGCATTCGCACATTCAGCTCGCCGATCGCATTCTGCGCCATCAGCGTCACGGTCTCCGGGCGCAGCACCTGCCGGCCATCGGCACGGCCCTGGTTGAGAAAGACCCGCAGGAAAGCGAGATAATCGGCCGCCGTGCCGTAAAGCCCGCCACCGCCCATCTCGAACTCCGGCTCCTGCGGGATTCCGAATTCGATCGGCGTCAGCGCATCGCCGGCGCCGCGCACATGCATGCCGGCGAGCCGGGCGCTCCGGTCGGGCGTCAGTCGGAAGCCGGTATCCAGCATGCCGATCGGCCGGAACAGATGCTCGGTGAAATAATCGCCGAGCCGTTGCCCGCTGGCCCGCTCCACCGCCTTGCCGACCCAGTCGATCCCGATGCCGTAATCCCACCTCTCGCCCGGCTCGAAAACGAGCGGCAGCGCCAGCGCGGCGTTTTGGCAGGAGATGATCCCGGGGACGCCCTGCTTTTCCATGCAGCGGCCCATCTCCGCGTTCCAGATGTCGTAGACGAAGCCGGCGGTATGGGTGATCAGATGCCGCAGCGTGATCGGCCGCCGCGCCGGGCGCAGCTTCGGCTCGCCGGTGGGGTCGAAGCCGTCCAGCACCTGCGGCGCCGCGAGTTCCGGCAGAATTCCGGAGATCGGCTGGTCGAGCTCAAGTTTCCCTTGCTCGACGAGCTGCATCGCCGCCGTCGAGGTGAGCGCCTTGGTCATCGAGGCGATCCAGAACACGGTATCGGCGGTCATCGGGGCGCCGTCGGGCAGGGAGCGGCGGCCGAACGCGCCTTGATAGGTCACGCCGTCGCGCGTTGCCGCCGAAGCGACGACGCCGGGGACATCGCCACGCTCGATCGCGGTTTTGAGGACATCGTCGATGTCTACCGTCGAGTGCATCGCTCCCTCCTTAACGCCGTCGGCCGCCTCACCTAATCCGAACGCGGGCCATCGGAGCCACTATAGGGCGGAAAGAGGGCCCCTTATCGCAAGAATACGGCGGTGGGCTCGCGGCTCGCCTTGTTACGAAATCCTTAACCACATTGGGCGCAAAGGGGGGCTGCGAGTTTTGCGGCGGAGAGGCAGATGGGCCTTTCGCGGGGGCCACCCGCGCACCCGTTTGGTTGTGAGGCGATCCCTAAAGCTACGCCGTCGATCCGGCTCTTGGTCCTCGGAGCGGCCGGGGTTCTCGTCTGCGTCATGTTGCTGACCGGTTGGTTGCTGTGGGATGCCCGCCGCATCGCCCTGGAGCATGCTGCCCAGGCGCGCGACAACTTGGCTGCCGCCATCGAGCATGATGTCGAGCGTACGATCGAGCTTTACGATCTGTCGCTGCAGGCGGTCATCGACGGCCTGCAATTGCCTGGGATCAACAGTACCAGCCCCGAGATCCGCAACCCGGTCCTGTTCGACGGTGCGGCGACCGCGCGGTATCTCGGCTCGACGATGGTGCTCGATGACAAGGGGCAGGTCACCATCGATTCCCGGCACGCCGCGCCCCCGGACCAAAATTTCGCAGATCACGATTTCTTCCGCGTGCACCGCGACCAGCGGCAACCCGGCCTTTATATCAGCGCACCGTTCAAGGCAGAGCCGGTCGGCGATTGGTCGATTGCGCTGAGCCGCCGGTTGGAGCGCCCCGACGGGAGCTTTGCCGGAGTTGTCTTCGGCACGCTGCGCCTCGACTTTTTCGCTCACTTGTTCGCGCTGATCGATAACGGATCGGGCGGGTCGATCACGGTTCTTCGGTCGGACGGCAGATTGATATATCGCACCCCCTTCGACGAACGGCTGATCGGCGCGGATTTTGGGAGCTGGGGCCTATTCCACGAACGCGCGCAATCCAAAACCGGGACCCTTCCGGTCCTGTCCCCGATTGACGGCATCGAGCGATTTTATACCTATCGCCGCATCGCCAGCCTCCCCCTCGTCCTGACCGTTGGAATGGCACAGGACACCGTGCTTGGTGACTGGAGACAGAAGGCGATCGCGATTGCCATCGGCGTGCTGGCGCTCGTGGCCGCTGTCACCGGCCTCGTATCGGTGCTTGGCCGCGAGCTGAGCCGGCGCTCGCGAGCCGAGCGGACGGCGCTTGAAAGCGGGCGCCGGTATCGGTTTTTGGCCGAGCATTCGTTCGACATGATCGTGCGCTTCGATCCCCGCACTCAGCAGCGGACCTACATCTCACCGGCCGTGCGTCGGCTTTATGGCTATGAGCCCGAGGAGGCGATGGCCATGTCGGCGGAGGAGATCATCCACCCCGATGATCTGGCCGGGGTGAATGAAGCGCTGGCGCGGCTCGAACACGACTCCGTGGCCCCGGTCCTCTATCGCGGCCGGCGCAAGGACGGCAGCTACATCTGGGTCGAGGCGAGCCTGACCCGGTCGAGGGATCCTGAAAGCGGGGTCACCGAGATCGTCAGCATCGTCCGCGACGTCAGCGAGCGCATGCGCTACGAGCGGGCACTGCAACAAGCCAAGGAAGAAGCCGACGGCGCCAATCGTACTAAATCGCAGTTCCTGGCGACGATGAGCCATGAGCTGCGCACGCCGCTGAACGCGATCATCGGGTTCGCCGAGATCATGCAACACGAGGTGATGGGCCCGATCGGCAACGCGCAATACCGGTCCTATATCACCGACATTCAGATGAGCGGCACGCACCTGCTGCAGCTGATCAACGACATCCTCGATTTGAGCAAGGCCGAATCCGGCAAGCTCGAGCTGAATGAGGAAACCATCGATCTCGGGGAAGTGATCCGGTCGGCCGTGCGGGTGAGCCGCGCATCGATCGAAAAGGCCGGGCTCACGGCCAATATCGATCTGGTGCCCGAACTGCCGCTGTTGCGGGCCGACGAGCGCAAGACGCGGCAGGTCTTGTTCAATTTGATCGGCAACGCGGTGAAATTCACGCCGGCGAGAGGGTGCATCGATATCTGCGCCCGCTTCGATCCACAGGCCGGCATGCGGGTCACCGTGGCCGATACCGGGATCGGCATCGCCCCTGAGAATTTGCAGCGGGTCTTCGAACCCTTCGTGCAAATCGACAGCTCGCTCAGCCGTCAGCAACCCGGCACCGGGCTCGGGCTGCCGGCGGTAAAGGCGATCATGGAGCTGCATGGCGGCTCTCTGGAGCTGCGCAGCGTGGTGGGCGTCGGCACCGAGGCGACCGCGATCTTTCCGCCGGAACGCGCGGTCACCGGTACCTCACCGGCCTCCGCGCGATCGGCCGCGTAAGCCCGGCCGCCCTCCCGCCGATTATTCCCCAGCCGCGGCGCCGCAGCCGCACTCGACGTGAAAGATCCGCGCCGCGTTCTCGCCGAGGATGGCTGCGCGCTCGGCTGCGGTTAGTGGCGTCGCATCGACGATCCCACAGGGGTCGGGGTCGCCAATCCCGAACGGAAAGTCGGAGCCGAGCATGATCTTGTCGGCGCCGGCGACGTCGCACAGGAAGCGCAGGGCTCGCGGCTCGAACATCACCGTGTCGAAATAGAGCCGGCGGAACCCCTCTTCCGGGTTCGCATAATCGGCATGGATGACCTGGTTGCGCTTCAACCGCCCGAGGGCGTAGGGCAGCGCGCCGCCGGCATGCGACAGGACGAGGCTGACCCCGGGAAAGCGGGTCAGGTGTCCCGAAAACAACAGCCGCGCCACCGCGATCGTCGTATCGGTGAGGCGCCCGACGGCATTGATCAGATCGTAGCCGTCGAGCCGGTCGTCGCTGCAAATGTAGTGCGGGTGCAGAAAGATCGCGGCCTGCCGCGCCGAGGCGACCTCCCAGAACGGGTCGAGGCTTGGATCATCGAGATTGCCGCCGACGCCCTTGGGCTGGGTCGCGATCATCGCGCCCTTGAAGCCGGCATCGAGCGCCTCGTCGAGCACACGCGCCGCTCGCGCGCCGTCTTGCAGCGGCACTGTGGCAAGCGCGGACAACAGCGGGAGCGCGGCGGCATCCTGTCGCATGTGCTCGTTGTAGAACCGCGCCCAATCGGCGCCCTCTTCGCCCGGCAATTCGTAGCCATAGACATCGGTCCAGCCACCGACCAGCTGATGGTCGACCCGTGCCTCCTTCAGCCAGCCGCGCCGCTGCGCGAGGTCATGGAGCCGCGGCTGGATCGGCCTGCCCGGCGCCCCGCCGGCAAAGGTCATGCGCGGCGCGGCGCCCTCGGTGTTGAGCCTGACCGACGGAAAGAGCCGCTTTTCGCTGTCCAGCGCGTCGAGCAGGCTCTTCGGCACGACATGGGCATGCGTGTCGATGATCATGGCCGGGCCCCTTACGGTTGATTGCAGGCTTCCGCCTATCCCGCCCGAGATTGCTTCGTCGCTGCGCTCCTCGCAATGACAACCCGTTTGCTGTCATTGCGAGCGAAGCGAAGCAATCTCGCGCCGGCTAACCGCCTCAGCGGCCGGCGCCGCGGAATTTGACCGAAGCGGCGAGCGCCTTGTCGGCCTCCTCGACCGTCAGCATGACGGTCGTCCGCGTCCGCACCAAGCCGGTCGCCGAGACCGCGAGCGAGAGCGCGCTCGCCGCGACGTTGTCCGGCAGATCGACGATGGTGACGACGTCATCCTCGCCAAAGGCGAGATAAAACGATTCAAGCTTGCCGCCGACGCTTTCGCAGGCCTGGCGGACAGCGTCGCGCCGGCCCGATGCCTTGTCCTTCTGCAGCCCCTTTAGCCCCTCGGCGCTGTAGGAAGCAGTGATCAGAAATTTTGCCATGATGTGACCTCCCAAACACTTCTTTAAAGCCGGACCCCGGTTGGCCGGGCCGCCCCGGCACTATAGCACCGCTGCTCGCGGTGGGTGAACGACCGAAGGCTCGCGCGAGCCATCTTGCGCCGCGGCCGCGCGCCCCATATCACATTCTGTCCGCCTCTCCTTGACGAGCCCCATCATGGTCGATCCGGATTTTCTTACCCGCCATCTCGACCTCGTCCTCGATGACGCGACGATCGCCGAGCTGCCCAACCACTATCGCGGAAAGGTGCGCGACAATTACGATCTGCCGGATGGGCGGCGGCTGATCGTCGCGACCGACCGGCTCAGCGCCTTCGACCGCAACATCGTCGCGATCCCGTTCAAAGGGCAGGTGCTGACCCAAATCGCGCGCTTCTGGTTCGACCGCACCGCCGACCTGTGCCCGAACCACGTCATCGATTATCCCGATCCCAACGTGCTGCTCTGCAAGCGTCTCGACATCCTGCCGATCGAGATCGTGGTGCGTGACTACCTCGCGGGTACGACGGCGACCTCGGTCTGGTCGATGTACCGGGCGGGCCACCGCGAGATCTACGGGCTGCGCTTTCCCGACGGGCTACGCGAGAACGCGAAATTGCCGCAGACCGTCATCACCCCGACCACCAAGGCGCGCGACGGCGAGCATGACGAGCCGGTGACCCCAGGCGAAATCCTCGATCGCGGCCTCTTGACCGCGGCGCAATGGCAGGAGGTGTCGCAGAAGGCTTTGGCGCTGTTTGCGCGCGGGCGCGACGTCGCGGCCCAGCGCGGGCTCATCCTGGTTGACACCAAGTACGAGTTCGGGCGCGACGGCGACGGGCAAATCCTGCTCGCCGATGAGATCCACACCCCCGACAGCAGCCGCTATTGGTTCGCCGAAAGCTATCCTGACCGGTTCGCCGCGGGCGAGCCCCCCGACAGCTTCGACAATATTCGAGACGATCACCGGCAAGCGCTTTGCCGTTGACCAACCGGAGACGCCCGTCCTCGAGCGCATTCGCGCCAATCTGCGCCGGTTTTTTTGAACCGCCGCGCCGCGCCGCAGCCTCGGCTCCGGGAGGATCCGGCAAAGCCGTGGTTGAATTCAGGGGCAGGCTCCGTTAACCTCCGCGCCTGTGCTGTTAATGATTGATCTTAATGCGAATGTTTGTTGGTGGGGATCGTTCGCCATTGAGATAGCGTCGTGCTGCGCGAAAAAGCGCGCAATTCAAACCGGCGGCGGGAGCTTCCGGCGAGGCCGATGATCGGGGTGGGGAGTGACGAGCGTCGCCAGGTGGGCGGCGCGGACGAGCGGCGGTCGGTACGAATCGGGGGGAGTTGCCGTGCGCATACAGGACCGGGTTGAAGAGACCCGCAGCGAGGCCGGGGTCGGCATCCAGGTGCGCCCGATATCGCCGCGAGGCGGGGGGACGGCTCGGCTTGGCGCGATTCTGGCAGAACTCACCGGCACGGCCTCGGCCGGGTAGGCAAGAGCCTTTGCTTGACAGCGCAGGGCTGTCGCCCGAAACAACGTCGCAACTGGTCTTTCCGGTTTGGGGTGTGTAATGAAGGGGAGGCCGCGCGGCCAGCCGTCACCCACTTTCCTCGCCACGGAATCGAATTTGCCTCAGCGCTATGAGTGACGGGTCGATCGCGATCATCGGCGCCTCCTGCCGCTTTCCGGGCGCATCCAGCCTGGAGGCGTACTGGGAGCTGCTGACCTCCGGGACCGATGCGATCTCGCAGGTCGATGAGGGCCGCTGGTCGACCCGCTTCTATTATCATCCGACTCACGGCGAGCCGGCGAAGAGCTACACCTGGTCCGCCGGGCTGCTCAACGATATCGATCTGTTCGAGCCGGCTTTTTTCGGGATTTCTCCGCGCGAAGCCGCGCAGATGGACCCCCAACAACGCGTGCTGCTCGAGCTGGTTTGGCACGCCGCCGAGGATGCCGGCATCCCGCCGAGCAAGCTCGCCGGCGGCGCGACCGGGGTCTATGTCGGCGCATCCGCCACCGACTACCGCGATCTGCGCCTCGGCGAC
>WNFO01006141.1_pt1 | contig 10592 bp, 8 predicted proteins | sample 5400251 | NCBI WGS metagenome assembly WNFO01 (sample SAMN13153354, study PRJNA577476) | soil metagenome | isolation source: 100 cm saprolite under Madrone tree | place: USA:California | collected 2016-06-14 | reverse complement strand
GATCTTCAGTTTCTGGCTATTGCTGACCTGGGTCTTGGTCTTCTTGTAGTCGCTGGCGTAGCGATCAGCGTTCACGCCGTCCTGGTACGCATCCATCGTGAAGGTTCCTGAAGGCAGGAACGATAGATCGACGTCCAGGTCACGGCCAGTCCAATTTGTCATCGCACCGACGTACCAGTCTCGTCCGCTTTTTCGCGCCACCAGGACATACTGACCAATCTTGGCGTCCAGCACTTTCGTCTCATCCCACACCGACGGCACTGGGGACAGGAATTCCATCGCTTCCGGTTCCCGCATGTAGTTCGTAGGACTGTCAGAGAGCATCTGCAGCGGGCTTTCGAACACTACATACATCGCCAGCTGGTGGCAGCGCGTGCCCATCGCCATGGGGTGCTCGTGGATCGGAGCGAAGGTCGTCTTGGTGGCATTCAGCATTGCGCCTGGTGTGTAGTCCATGGGACCGAGAAACATGCGGGTAAAGGGCAGGGTGACGTTGTGCTGCGGCTCAGATTCGGCGCTCCACTTGCTCCACTCCATGCCGCGAACCCCTTCGCCGCTGATCATGTTGGGCCAGGTCCGGGTCATCGTGATCTGACTTTGTCCTCCGTGAAAATCGACCAGCATGTGGCGCTTGGCGGTCTCGCGGCAGGTTTTGTAGTAGAAGTCGATCAGCTTTTGATCGTCGCGCTGCATGAAGTCGATCTTGATGCCTTTGATCCCCCACTTCTGGAACTGATCGAGCGCCGCGTCGAATTTGTCGTCAAAGCTCTTCCACACCACCCATAAAATGACGCCGACATTCTTCTGCTTGGCGTACCCGGTCAGCTCTTCCATGTTGATTTCAGGAACCACCGCCATCACGTCGCCGAGCTTGTACCAGCCTTCATCCAGGATGATGTACTGCAAGCCATTCTTGGCCGCGAAATCTATGTAGTACTTGTAGGTCTGAGTGTTGACGCCAGTCTTAAAGTCCACGTTGCTTAGGTTGAGCGCATTCCACCAGTCCCATGCCACTTTGCCGGGCTTGATCCAGGAAGTGTCCTCCACCTGCGAGGGCTTGGCCAGCAGCCAAACCAGTTGATTGGTGATCAGATCGCCGTCTTTCTCCGCAATGCCCAGCAGCCGCCAGGGATAGGTGCGCGTGCCCCGGGTTACGGCGATGTAGTCGGCCCTTTCGATAACCCTGAAATCGCGATCGCCTTCCAGCACCTCTTTGAGCGGATACGCAGGAAAAGTTGCCGCCAAGCCGTTGCTGCTCGTGCCCTTCAGCCAGAGTCCGGGATAGTTTTCAATATCCGCCTCGGCGACCGCTACTTTCACCCCGTTCACGGTGTCTACCACGGCGGGCAGGCTGGCGACGGAGGAAGGCGGAATCTCCTTCAACTTGAAGGGAAGATATTTCCTTTCGTTGTGCGAAAAGAAGCTTTCTTCCAGCGGATAGTAAGCCGTGTAATCGCCCGCGAAGTGAAGGCTGACCTCTTCGCCGTAGACCTTCACTTCATTTTGCGGCAGCGAAGTCTCGAACCGGTAGGCGGTGCCTTCGTTGTATGCCCGGAAGACCACCGCGTAGTTGCCTTCCATCTCCAGCCGCAGTTCGCTGTAACTCTCGCGCACCTTGGCGAATTTCTGCCGGACTGCGGGTTCAAGCACGCCGTCGTAGGTCCGTTGCTTCACGTCCTTGACTCTGGGCTGCAATCCCAAAGTGTTGTGGTCAATGTCGATGGAGAATGTGGAATTCTGCAGCAGTGCCGTTCCTTTGAAGAAGACATCGTATTGAATGCGGTCGCCGGTACGGACCCTTAATTCGACCTGCTTGTTGGGCGAGACCAGGGCGTAACTGGCCTGCGCGGTTGCACGTCCGGCCAGCCACATCAGCGGGACCAGCATCAATGGTGCCTTCTTCCAGAAAGTCTTCATTCGACATTCTCCTCCACGTGAAAAATCTTGGCGAGAATCGCCACAGCTGTTCTCTTGCGGCTACTTGTGCTGATGAAGGGAAAGCACGTTCCCGTCTGCATCCTTGAACCATGCCACCTTGTCGCCGCCGGGCGTCGTCCAGATTCCAAGTTCGCGATCCTGAACGAACGGATATTTTTCGAAGGCCACTCCCCGCTGCGTGAGCCAGGCTACCATTGCTTCGATATCCTGTACTTCCCAGCCCAGGACGGTGTACGGAGCGGGAGTGAAATCCTGCGCCTTTGCGACCCGGATAGTGGTTTCGCCGGCTCTCACCACCAGGGCAAACTGGTCGTCGCTGACAAACTGGAATCCCAGTTTGCCCTCGTAGAAAGCGCGCGCCTTCAGGGAGTGTTTGGTAGGAACAAAGCCCACGATCTTGCTTGAAGACAACATTCCGCCTCCCGCGGTGGTGCTGGCGCACACAAAAATACCACTTACGAAGGCGATCCGAAGCTTTTGAATCAAAAATCAGGATTATAACGGCGGTCGGGGTTTGTAGCGCCGGCGTCCCCCGGCTGTCACGAAGGCGTCCCGCACTCGAACGCAGAGGCTGGACCTCCGCGAAAGCCCAGGTTATTGCAGATGAATGTGAAGGAGATTGAAGATGCTGAACAGGTACATCGCACTCCCCAAGGAAAGCATGGCCAGAGTGACGGCGGCCAGGGGCGTGCTGAAGAGTCGTTTGCGGGGGGCCGCGCGGTGGTCAAGCGTCGCCCGGTACTTATTGATCCACTCCTGCTCTTTGTGGACTTGACCAAACGACGACTGAATTGACTCCCGGAGCCGCCGCTGATCGTCCTGTTCGAGCGCAACAAACCGGAAAGGTTGTTGACCCCAGGAAACCGGCTTCAACATTTCCGCAGTACCCAGCACGGGCCCGGTCGGGGTCAGGAACATCAACTTCACTCGGGAATCCCGAACTACCGGCTTCGACAAGGACAGCATACCGCCGGTCAGCGAGATGACTTCCAGTTGTCCCTGGGTGCGGCGGCCGTCTTCGAATCGAAGTACCGCGTGCGTTGTGTCGGTCAAACTCAGGCGCTGGGCCCGGCGATCAGGTTTTGGATGGGGGAGGGCGTTCACAGCCTGAGTATCGTACTTGTGCCCATGAAGGAGGAGATTACGGAAGGACCTGCCATGGTGCTGTTACCCCCGGGATGCCCAGAACCACCACCGCCCACTGCCGAGCTTCGCTCGGCCTGGATGGGCGGCCGTCCCTCCATCGCAGCCCCTTCGACTTCGCTCACGGCGGGCCCCCGGCTGTCGGGAGCAAGGTTCCGCAGTTTTCGGAAATCAGCAAAAGGCTGGAGCCGCCGCCCCTCAAATCTCTTGTCCCGGCTCCGCGATCAACTGGTGTCCTGCATCCCGCAATAAGTCCAGTGCCTTCGCGGCCAACTCTTCTTTGACCAGAACGTAGTCGGTGTCAAAGGTCGCGACGGCGAAAATGGGTACTCCACCCTTAGCCATCGGATCGAGGAAAGATGCCAGAACTCCGGTCTGCGAAAAGGGGAAGGGGCCTTGCAGCTTGAAGCAGGTCCAGGGAGTTTCGCATATCGCGCTGCCGGGCGCATGTTCGGCAGGGCAAACGATGGACAGCTCATCGGTGGTTCGGGTTATTGACGTGAAGGGCGTGCTCGCCCTTAAGTGTGGGGCTGGAGCATTCGCGGGCAGGCGGCAGATTGCGAAGCTTCCCGGGAGTCGTTGGAACCTTAGCTTCATGAGTGTAATCGTAGCGAACAAAGACTGCCGAGCTTCGCTCGGCCTGGACGGGCGGGACGCCCGTCCCTCCATCGCCCTAAGTGATCCCTGCCGCTTTTTTCACTGCGGCTCTTGCCAGCAGGCGGGTTGAATCCAGCGTGGGCAGCGATGAGGCCTCGGGCGCGACCAGCAGTGGAATCTCGGTGCATCCCAGCACGACCGCGTCACAGCCCTGGTCCGCCAGTCCTCGGATTACCTCCTGGAAGTACGCCAGAGAACGCGAAGTGAACTGCGCGTTCACCAGTTCGTCAAAGATGATTTGGTTGATCCGTTCGCGCTCTTGCAGGCCGGGGATACGGTGTTCGAGACCGGCCGCCTTCAGCTTCTCCGGATACACCGGCCCTTCCATGAGGTAGCGCGTTCCCAGCACGCCCAGCCGTTTGTAGCCACTTCGTCCAGCCTGATTCGCGACTTCTTTCGCAATATGCAGCCAGGGACGCGGCGAACGGTGCTCGACCAGATCGAATACCTGGTGAATGGTATTGTCGGGGCAAATCAGAAAGTCCGCCCCCGTTCTTGCCAGCTTCTCGGCCGACGACAAGATCAACTCCGCCACCCCCGGCCAATCGTTGGCGTAGATACATCTCATGTAACGCGCCAGAGAATGGGTATGCATCGAGACTTCGGGATGGTCGTGCTGCCCCAGCAACTGGCCGCCTTCGAGGGCAATGGTGCGGTAGCAGAGCGCAGCACCCTCCGCGCTGCAGGCGACGATGCCGATATGCTGGGTCATGGAAGGTTTGCTCTGGTTCACTGTTGTCCGGCCAATTTCTCCACCTGCTGGAGCATTCTGTCTAGGGCCTCGCGGGAATAGTACTTGCCGCCCAACACTACCCCAAAAATTTTGCGGGTGTTTCGGATGTCCTGCAAAGGGTTTGCGTCCAGCAATACCAGATCGGCCACGCGCCCTGCTTGTGCGACGCCGTACTTGTCCTGCATGGCGAGAAACCGGGCCGGGTCCGAGGTGGCCGCCCGCAGTGCCTGCAGCGGCGTGAATCCGCTCTTTACCAGCCACTCCAGCTCGTCATGCAAACTGAACCCCGGAAATACCAAAGGGTCCGGCCCGTCGGTGCCGGCCATAAACAGAACCCCAGCGCTGTGCATTGCCCCTACCAACTCCACGTCGCGAGCTGCTTCGGCTTTCAGGCCCGCCAGTTCCTCCGGCGAAGTGTTTTCCCGGAGCTTCGCGGGATTCCACTGTCCCCTCACTGAGGCGGGAACATACTTGAGTCGCGGATCACTCTCCAGATTCGGATCATCAATCCGGCTGCCGGTCTCGGTCCACACCAGGGTCGGCACTTGCCAGGTATTGTTGTGCGCGATCTGGAAGAACAGCGTTTGTGCCTTGGCCGGATCGTATGTGTCCATCACCTGGGCCCCGAGTTTCCCGTAGGCCGCGTAATCATGATTCGCCAACGCGGTTAGTCCCTGAGCGCGAAGCTCCCCTTCCCGCGACGAGCAAGCCAGCAGGATTCCAGTCAGGTGCTCGATGCTTCTCTGTCTCGCCGCGACGGCCTCGAGAGCGCTGACCGAATAGGGAACGTGACCCACGAATGGGATCTTCTGTTTCGCCGATTCGTCTGCGATGGCAAAGTACGAATCGCGCGGAATATTGGAAAGTATTTTGACGAAATCCACGCCCTGGTTTTTCACTGTATCTACGGCGCGCCGGGCCTCTTCGGGCGTGTTCACGGCAATGGTCTGCGAATCGCTCTTTCCTCCCGCCAGAAACGGGCCCGCGAGAACCATGTGCGGGCCCAGCAACTCACCACTTTCGATCCGCTTGCGCCTGCGCTCGATCACATCCGCATCTCCGCCCATGTCGCGCACGCCGGTCACTCCATTGGCGATGTAGAGGGGATAGATCACTCGTTCATCCCACGCCGGGGACACAAAGGCGCTGTGCACGTGCATGTCCCAGAGTCCGGGGATCAAATATTTGCCGGTGGCATTGATGATCTGGATGTCCCGCCCTTCGGGCACAAAGCCCACCTTCCCCACTCCCACGATCCGGTCCCGGTTGACGACAACGGTTACTCCCGGCTCGATTCCACCGTCACGGGTGTTCACCACGCTGACGTTGGTAAAGACAAGCGTCGGAGGCGCAGTCTTCGCTGGCGACTTGGCGACCGCGAATGTAGTCAGACAAAGGCAAACGAGTAAAGATGCGGGAAGAGATACCCTCGTTCTGCTTTTTCCCGCAGTGAGGGCGGGGCAGTAGCGCCGCCGTTCCGGCGGCCGTCCAGCGGGCGTCCCGCCCGCCGCTACAGGGATGTAAGAAGCGCGAGACGCCTTCATGCCCCAAGCTCCAGGAGAATCCAGTCAGGAAAGGCTAAGTGTGGGCTGCCGCCGCGTCAAACAAATTCAGGAACGATAGTTTTTTTTCCGCCGGAAGAAAGGATGCTTCAAAGGAATTGCGCGCCAGTTCCCGCAAGTGCTCGTCGGTGAAACCGAATAGCTGCTGGGCCAACTGGTACTCCCGCGCCAGGGAGGTACGAAACATCGCGGGATCGTCAGTGTTCAGCGTAATCATCACGCCCTGGTCGAAGTATTGACGCACGGGATGAGCGCTGAGCGTTGGGCAAGCACCGGTACGCAGATTGCTCGAAAGGCAGATCTCCAACGGGACCTGGCGGGTGGCCAGTTCCTCCACCAGTTCCGTGTCCTGCGCAGCCGTGAGTCCGTGTCCGATGCGTTCCGCACGGAGATTGAGCGCGCCCCAGATGGATTCCGGGCCGGCATTTTCACCGGCGTGAGCGGTCAGGTGCAACCCATTGTCGGAGTCGAAGGCGTAGGCGTCACGGAACAATTCCGGTGGCCCCTTCTGCTCGTCGCCGCCGATGCCGACCGCCACCACGTCGCGGTCGCGAAAACGTACCGCCGTTCCGAAGACTTCGCGGGCGGCGCCCGGCCCAAACTGGCGTACCGCATCGAAGATCCACAACAGGGAGACGCCGAAATCACGTTCACCCTTCCGGAGTCCGCGATCCAGACCTTCGAAAATGGCGTTGAAGTCCTGCTTGCGCCAAAGACAAACCCCCACCGATACGTACACTTCGGCGTGCAGCACATTTCCCGCCTTCAGCTTTTCCATCAGCCGGTAGGTGATGAGCTCATAGTCATCCGCGGTCTGAAGATCTTCGGTTACCACCTTGAAGGCCATCAGAAACCCGTTAAAGTCCTCGTAGCGGTAAAGTTGCTCGATCTCCGAAAGCGTGCTGGTCTTGCCGTGACGCCTCCTGAGTTCGATCAAAGTAGTCGGATCGATCGAACCCTCAAGATGAAGATGCAGCTCCGCCTTGGGCAGGGTAACCAGAAACGAGCTGGGCTGCGAGGCCATGATTTCAGATTGTAGATGGAAGAGGGCAGATTTGCCGAGCAATTCAGATTTCAGATTGTGGATTTCAGATTGCAGACTTAAGACCGTGGAGAGTGAGTCTTGTAGCGTTGCAATCTGCAATCTCAAATCTCCAATTTCACTGCCCCTTGGCTCTGGCGAACTCACTGTTGTGCCGGCTGTAAAAAATGTAGATGCAGAGGCCGAGCGCGAGCCAGATGACAAAGCGAAGCCAGGTGATCAACGTCAGTCCGGTCATCAGTCCACCACACAACACCACCGAGATCAGCGGAAACCAGGGAACGAAGGGCACGCGGAAGGCGCGTGGCCGGTCGGGCTGCCGGCGCCGCAAAAAGATGACGCCCATCGATACCAGAACGAAAGCGAACAGGGTGCCGATGTTGGAAAGATCGGCAGCATCGCCGATATCCACCAGCCCCGCGGGAATTCCCACTGCGAAGCAGGCAATCCAGGTGGACCAGTGCGGCGTCTTGTACTTGGGATGGACTGCGGAAAACAGCTTCGGCAAAAGGCCGTCGCGCGACATGGCATACCAGATACGCGCCTGGCCGTACTGAAACACCAGCAGCGACGAAATCATGCCAGTGAGCGCGCCCACCACGATTACAGACCGGAAGAACGGGTGCGCTCCCAGTTGCTTCAATGCGTAGGCGACGGGCGCCTCCGCAGCCTCGCCGGAAACGAAAGTCGTGTACTTCATCATGCCGAGCAGCACGATGGCAACACCAACATAGAGGATGGTGCAAATAATCAGGGACGCGATAATTCCGAAGGGCAAGTCGCGTTGTGGGGTTTTACATTCCTCGGCTGCGGTCGACACCGAATCGAAACCAATGTAGGTGAAGAATACGATTGCACCGCCGGTCACGATTCCGGCGAACCCGGAAGGGGCAAACGGCGTCCAGTTGGCGGGATTGATGAGCATGCCGCCTACCACCAGAAAGGTAAGAATCGCTCCGATTTTGACCAGTACCATGACATTGTTGGCGCCGGCCGATTCCTTGACCCCACGGACCAGCAGCAACGTCAGGATAAAGACGATGAGAAAGCCGGGAACATTAAAATAGGACCCTGTCCACTTCCCCGACGCCCACACCGGGCTGGCCCAGTGATCGGGCAGATTGACGCCGAACGCGGCAAGCTGAGCCTTGGCGTACCCGCTGAACCCGACCGCCACCGCAACATTGCTGACCACATATTCCAGGATCAGATCCCAGCCGATGACCCAGGCAAAAATTTCACCCAGAGTGGCGTAGGAATAGGTGTAGGCGCTGCCCGCGATCGGGATCATCGAGGCCAGTTCGGCGTAGCACAGGCCGGCAAAGCTGCACGCCACCGCGACCAGGAGAAACGAGATTGCGATGGACGGGCCGGCTGGAGGGCGTCCGTGCATCAGCGCGCCCGCCGTGCTTCCCGTCCGCAGGAAGTTTCCGATCAGGTCCAAAACCTGCGCATGCAGGATGGAAGGAGCCTCGAAGTGCTCTCCCGCCGCCGCGGTGCCGGTGAGGACGAAAATCCCGGAGCCAATGATGGCGCCGATACCCAGCGCGGTGAGCGACCACGGGCCCAGGGTTTTTTTCAGGCGATGTCCGGGCTCGTCGGCTTCCGCAATCAGTTTGTCGATGGACTTGCAGCAGAGAACTTGCCGGTCGGAGGTGCGTACGGTTGGTTGTGCCAAAGGGTTTCGGTCTCCTCAATAGGCGACCGTGTGGGGGCGGGTCTTTGACCCGCCCTGCCCGGCTCACAGACCCGGGCCCACACAGTAATCATTTACCGCTTCGCCGTGCCGCGGGCCAGCTTTTTCACTTTGCGCTTCGCCGAACCGCGCGCGTATTCGCGCGGCTTCAGCGGATTCTCCGTCTTGCGCTTCTTGCGTACCGCGCGCTTGGCTTTCTTCCGTTCTTCCTTGCTAAGTGTGCTTGTGTTTGCCATGAGTGCTGTTGATTCTCCTCAGAAAAATTAGCTTAAAATTAGCTTTTAGCTCTTAGCCTTTAGCTTCTAGCCACAACATTTCGGAGCCTTGACCCTCTGGCTAAAAGCTAACCGCTAAAGGCTAAGAGCTTCTTTCCAGTTGCGCATACTTTTCCACCAGCTTCTTCAAACCGAAGCGAGGGAATTGTACCGTAATCTTGGCATCTTCACCCTCTCCTTCGCGCTGGTAGACGGTGCCTTCGCCATATTTCGGGTGGCGGACCTTCTGCCCGAGGCGGAAACCTCTCTTGCCCGCAGGTGTCACCAGAGGCTGTTTCGGAAGGCTGAATTTCTTGCCCCGCGAGGCGAAGAACTCGGCGATGTTGTCGATGGAATTGTAGGACTTGCCGGAATAGGATGACGGTGCTTGCTTTGTGTGGCCCGCCCAACTCGCACTCTGATCCTCATCCTCGTAGGCATAGTGAGCGGATTCCGGTTCGTGCTCATGTGGCCGCGGGCGACCCGCCCGCGCTTCGCCGCCGGAAGGCGAGTCGCCCACACGAACTCTCCTTCGGGACCCGCCCAGTTCTTCCACCAACCCCGCCGGCACCTCCTCCAGAAACCGCGATGGGATACTGGCCTCGGGCAGATCGGTACCGTAACGACGGCGGTAAACCGCCCGGGTCAGAATCAGCGTGTCCATGGCCCGCGTCATGCCTACGTAACAAAGCCTCCGCTCTTCTTCGATGTCGTCAGGCTGCAGAAACGTTCGTGAGTGCGGGAACAGGCCTTCTTCCAGACCACCCAAAAATACCAAGGGAAATTCCAGGCCCTTGGCGGCATGCAGCGTCATCAGGGTGATCTGGGCAGCTTCGTCGTAAGCGTCGGCATCGCTGACCAGGGCGGCATGATCCAGAAACTGGTCTAGCGTCTCGCCGCGGTCGCGGGAATCCATCGCTGCGTTGACCAGTTCGCGCAGGTTTTCCACGCGCGAGTCGGCCTCAGGCGTGTTCTCCTCTTCGAGCAATTTGATGTAGCCGGTGCGGTCGATCAGAAACTTCAGGATGTCGGCCGTACTGGCAGTCGGAGCCTCGGCATTTGTAGCCTCGACTCTTGTAGCGCCGGCATCCTGCCGGCTGTCGTGGAGGCGTCCTGCCTCCACATCGTCAAGCTGCGCCGCCACAATATCCGGCGACGATTTGATCCCAGGCACGTCTTCCTCAACAGAACCGAAATCAAACGAGAAATTGTCTGGACTGAACTCCGTGTCATCGTCGGCCAAGTCTTCCGCTGCCTCATCTTGTTCCGCTTCCGCATTTTCCCGCGCCGTCTCTTCCAGCCGCTCCGCGTAAGTTCCGCCCAGAATGGCGCGCCCATCCTCAATCAGGCTGGTGAATCCCTTCAGCGCCGCCAGCGCCCGCTGTGGCAGAAGCTGACGCTTGACTACTTCCGCGATCGCGCCCCACAAGGACAGCCCGGTCTCGAGCGCGACCCGCTCCACGGTTTCAATACTCGTCCTGCCCAGGCCGCGTACCGGCGTGTTGATTACGCGCAGCAGCGAGATCGAGTCATCCGGGTTGTGAATGACTTTGAGATACGAAATCAT
>WNFO01012076.1_pt1 | contig 10596 bp, 8 predicted proteins | sample 5400251 | NCBI WGS metagenome assembly WNFO01 (sample SAMN13153354, study PRJNA577476) | soil metagenome | isolation source: 100 cm saprolite under Madrone tree | place: USA:California | collected 2016-06-14 | reverse complement strand
CAAGATGCAGGAACAAGCGCGGTTCGCGGTGGTGAATCGTTACAGCGAGGAGCAGATTCGGGAAACTCTTTTCAGGACCATACAGGACTTGGATATTCCTGCCAAGCGCGAGGACATCAAGATAGTCGCCACCAATGCGGTGGTGAAGATCTCCCTGAAATACACCGTTCCCGTGGACCTGTTTTTCTACCATCTGGATCTCAACTTTTCGCCGTCGAGCGAGAATAAGGCCCTGTTTTAAAACATCGCTGGTGCGCCCCTGCTCCCCGTCTTCCCCTGGAGTTGCGGCTTAAGCGAACTCTGCCTTTCCTAGAGCACGCTCTTGCGAGACAATGAAACTTCAGCCCTCGGGAGCGACATTTTGCGCATTCGCGTTCAAAAAGGATTCTTTACCTCCATCATCGGCCTGACGATCCTGGGGATCGTCTTCGCCGTGTTTCTGGTTGTGGGGGGGATTTTCACCTACTACTACGTCAAATATTCGCGCATGATTGACGCGCGGCTCTCCGGTACCAGCCTCCAAAACACCACACAGATTTTCTCCGCGCCGGAACACCTCTCCGTGGACCAAGCCTGGGGACCCGACGATCTGACCACCTATCTCACTCGCGTGGGCTACCGGCCGGAGACTGATGATAACGCCCGAGGCCAGTTCACCACCCAAGGAAGCACGGTCGATATCCGGCCTTCAAAGCTCTCCTATTTCGGCGAGAAAAACGCCCTGGCTGTGCAATTTCGCGGGAAAAGCGTGCGCTCCATCAAGCCCCTCGGAGGCGGCGGTGAACTGAACACGGCCGAAATCGAGCCGGACCTCATCACCAATCTTTTCGACAGCGCACGGGAAAAGCGGCGCCGGGTTCGCTATGACGACCTGCCGGCGATCCTGGTGGACGCCATCCTTTCCGCCGAGGACAAGCGTTTCTTCGAACACGGAGGTTTCGATTTCATCCGCATCGCGGGCGCGGCGTGGGCCGACCTGCGGCATACCAGCCAGCACTATCAGGGCGCAAGCACGATCACCATGCAATTGGCGCGCACGTTTTTCTTTTCCAATGAGCGGACCTGGCGGCGCAAGCTCGCGGAGGCCATGGTTTCCGTCGAACTCGAGCAGCGCTTTTCCAAGCAGCAGATTTTTGAGATGTACGCGAATGAAGTGTATCTGGGCAATCGCGGGAGCTTCGGAGTGCGCGGGTTCGCCGAGGCCAGCGTGGCGTATTTCGGAAAGGATTTGAGGCAACTGTCCCTGAGTGAGTGCGCGTACCTTGCCGGCATCATCCGCGCTCCCAACTTCTACTCATCCGCCGACCGGCATCCTGAGCGCGGAGGGCAGGCGCGCGACCGCGTCCTGACGCAGATGCTGGACAATAAGTACATCAATGAAGGGGACGTTCAAGACGCGAAGCACGCACCGCTGAAAATCGTGCGCACCTCCGTTTCCAGCGGGGACGCCCCGTACTTTGTCGACATGGTGAAAGACCACCTGCTCGACAAGTATTCCGAGAACGAACTCCTGAGCGAAAATTTCCGCGTTTATACCACTCTCGATCCGGCGTTGCAGCGCGCGGCCGTCGCTGCGGTTGACGCGGGCATGAAGAACGTGGACTTGCTGCTCGCGAAGAAGTACGACAAATGGCGCAGGGAAGCGGCCAAGAAAGGAAGTACCGACCCCATTCCGCAAGCGCAGGTGGCGCTCGTTGCCCTCGATCCGCGGACCGGGGAAATCAAGGCTGTTATCGGGGGGCGCGACTATGGGCAGAGCCAGCTCAATCATGCCCTCTCGCGGCGCCAACCCGGTTCCGTATTCAAGCCATTCGTGTACGCAGCAGCTTTCGATAATGCCGTGGATGGCGTTCAGCCTATCATTACGCCGGCGACGACAATCGACGACGAACCGACCACGTTTCAATTCGACGGCAAGGAATACACGCCGAACAACTATGGTGAAAGATTCATGGGCCGAGTCACGGTTCGTGATGCGCTAACGAACTCGCTGAACGTCGCGACCGTCAAACTCGCAGAGCTCATCGGGTACGGCCGCGTGGTACAAGTCGCGCGGCAAATGGGCCTTGGCACGAATATCGGGCCGACCCCCGCGGTTGCGCTGGGCGCATATGAAATGACGCCGATAGACGTTGCTGCCGGGTACACTACGTTTGCAAATATCGGCACACGCTCCGAACCGCAATTTCTACGCAGCGTGGTAGGCGCGGACGGCACGCAACTGGAGAAATTTACGCCGCAGACGCACACGGCGCTGGATCCGCGCGTCGCCTTCCTTGTCAACAGCCTCTTGAAGGACGTCCTGAATCGCGGGACTGGCGCGGGCGTTCGCGCTCGCGGTTTTACGCTGCCTGCCGCGGGAAAGACCGGGACCTCTCGCGACGGCTGGTTCGCAGGCTTCACTTCGAATTTGCTCTGCGTGATTTGGATTGGCTTCGACGATAATCGCGACCTGGGGCTCCCAGGCGGCGCGGTGGCGGCCCCGATCTGGGCGGATTTTATGACCCGCGCCACCTCACTCGGCGCGTACCGCGACGTAAAGGATTTCACCATGCCGGAAGGCGTGACGTCGGTGGTCATCGACCCGGAATCGCTGCAGCTCGCCACCGCCAATTGCCCGACCACGCGACAGGAAGTCTACGTCGCGGGCTCGGCGCCCACGCAATTCTGCGAACTCCACGGTGGTCACAGCCTGCTTTCTTCGACGGGCTCCTTCCTTTCCCACGTTTTTGGTGGTCAGCCGAAGGCGCCGCCAGCGGATGGAAGCACGCCGCCGAGTGTCCCTTACGACCCAAACCGCCCTCCCAATGCAACCGGTCAGGGCCCCGCCCCGCCGGGCGATCCTTCCGCGCAGCCTGAAGAAAAGAAAAAGAACGCTTTACACAAGATCTTTGGTATCTTTGGAGGCAAGAAGAAGGACCCCGACAAGGCGAAGCCGAAGCCGGAGAAGGGAGATCCGCCATGACCAGGACGCAAATGGCGTTTCCAGCAAGCATCCTCCTCTTCACTCTTTCGATTCCCGCAGCAGGACAATCGCTCCTTGAGAACCCAGAAACCGCTGTGGCCCCGCGCCTGGGGCCCGCGCATCAGCAGCAACAGCCGCCCGCGGACTCTGCTGTCATCGTGGTGCGCCCAGAGCTGACGGATGAGCAGATGGCCGATCTTTACATGGTGCGGAAGGATTATCGGGAAGCGACGCTGGTTTACAAGCGGCTTGCCGATCAAAATCCGCATAATCCGGTCTACTTGAACAAGCTCGGGATTGCGCTGCATCAGCAGGCCGCGCTCGCCATGGCGCTGAAATATTACGAGCGCGCTTCGAAGGCGGACCCGTCCTATGCCGATGCCCAGAACAATATCGGCACCATCTGGTATCAGCGAAAGAGATATGGCAAGGCTATCAAGGCCTATCAGAAGGCCATCGGCATCCGCAACGACATGGCCGTGCTTTACAGCAACCTTGCCTACGCTTATTTCGGCGACAAGAAATATGAACAGGCCATCTCATCTTTCCGCCAGGCGCTCGCGTTGGATCCGCAGCTCTTCGAGCACAACAGTTCGAGGAACGGTTCTCTGCTGCAGGACCGCTCCGTCGGCGATCGCGGACGTTTTTATTACCTCCTGGCAAAATCCTTTGCCGAAGCCGGCAATCTGGAGCGCTGCCTGATCTATCTCCGCAAGGCGAAGGATGAAGGCTACAAGGAACTCAATGCGGCGAAGTCCGATCCGGCGTTCAGTGCGGTCTTGAAGGATCCGGCGATTCAAGCGGTTTTTGCAACCAAGCCGGAATAGCCCCGGCAATCTGAAGTTTCTCCAATTCGCCCCATTTCTACCTTGATGTGCAGGTCCGGCGCGAAACGTGTGCTTGCCTCTGTTACAATGCATGCGACATGTGGCGCCCTCTTTGCAGCGCGCGTTGTCTGCTCCTCCTCTCCAGCGTCGCTTTTATTCGAACTGACTCTTTGTCCGCACAGCAGCCCTCGTCGGCCGCGGCGGCGGCGGTTACCGGCTTTCAGCAGGGCGTTTACCTCGTTTTTCCCTTCGAGAATGCGGGGTCATCCCCACGATACGATTGGCTGGGGGAGGGCCTGGAAGAGCTGACGATTCAGCGGCTGGCTGCCGCCGGCGAGCAGGTCTACTCGCACGCAGGACGCCTCACCGAACAGGAGCACTACGGCTTGCCCAGCTCCTCGAGGTTGAGCCGCGCGACCATGTTGCACGCCGCCGAGGATCTGGACGCGGATTTTGTGATTTTCGGCAAGTTCACTGCAAGTGCGACATCTCTGACCATCGAGGCCCGCGTCCTGCGAGTCAATCCCACTCGATTGCTTCCCCCCATCCGGGAAACCTCCATTCTCGATGGGTTGATGGCTCTTCACCTGCGAGTGCTTTGGCGCGTGCTCTCCGCCGCCGAGCCACGCTATCCGCTGAACTTGGCCGAATTTTCAAAGCGGCAGCGGTACCTGCGTCTCGACGCTTTCGAGCACTATGTTCGCGGGCTTCTGGCCGGAGAAGACGATGCCCGTTTGCGCGAGTTGCGGGAAGCGGCGCGCTTGGAGCCGGAGTGGCCGGACCCGGACTTCGCTCTGGGCGACCTCTATTTTACGCGGCGCGATTGCAATTCGGCTCTGCCGTGGTACGCCCGGCTGCCGAAGAACTATGACCGTTACACGGAAGCGGTTTTTGCCACCGGCGTCTGCCGCCTGCTCCTGGGTCAACCGGATCGCGCCGAGGAAGTCTTCGTTGCGCTGCAAAACGCCTTGCGGACGAACATGGTTTCCGGCGCGGACTTGCCGGAAATTCTGAACGATCTGGCGATCGCGCGAACTCGTCGGGGCAAAGTAGCCGAGGCCCAGGCCGATCTGCGCCGTGCGGCGGACCTGGATCCCGATGAAGACGACTATGTTTTTAATCTGGGATTGCTCGCCCTGCAGGCCAATGACGCGGTTGCGGCCGCGGATCATTTTCGCGAAGCGGTGGAACGCGAGCCGGATAATCCGGAAGACCGGGCGATGCTCATTTTATCTTTGGAGAGGGCCGGAAAAAAATCCGAGGCGGACCAGGAGCGCGAGACCGCGACGGAGACATTCGGGCCGAATGGGTTGCCGGCGATTCGCGCGGAGGCCAAGAGCGACTTTGTAGCACGTCTGAATCGTCTGAAGATGGAGCTGGATGTTACCGCGCTGCGTGCGGGGCTGGTTTCGCCCGGGACTCCAGCGAGTGCTCCCGAGGCCGTCGAATCAAGCGATTCCGCTGCGGCGCACATTCGGCGGGCCCGGCAGGAACTCTCGGCCGGGCACGTAGAGGCCGCGGAGAAGGAATTCCATGCCGCACTCACGGGCGAGTCGGGCAATGCCGCGGCCCACCGGGGGCTTGGAGAAATTTATCGCCGGCAGGGCAAGATGGAGGACGCGGTGAAGGAGCTGCAAGCGTCACTTGCGGCACGAGACTCCGCCGTGGTGCGAACGCTGCTGGCGAAAATCTATCTGGAACAGAAAAAGCCGGACCTCGCGCGGGCGGAAGTGGAACGCGCCTTGAAACTTGCGCCAAACTACGCAGAAGCGAAACAATTGCTCGAACATTTGCAGAATTCCAAGCCAGCCGGGAAAAAGCCCGGCGGAGGTGCGCCATGATCCCTCGTTACCGCTCGATGGTGCGCTATTTGGTTATTGAACATGCGAGATTATCCGCGGCTCTCCTTTTCCTCGTCGTGCTGTGTGCTTGCGCGATTTTCCTTCGGGTTCCTTCGGTTGGGGCAGATCAGCATACAACGGCGCCGCTCGTTCTCGAACTAAATCTCGATGGCGTGGTTGATCCCATCCTAGCCACCTACATTGACGAAGGACTCGAGGATGCCGCCCGTCGCCAGGCGTCACTGGTCGTGATCACCATGGATACACCGGGTGGATTGAGCGATTCGATGAAGGACATGATTCAGCACATCCTCGCGTCGCCCGTGCCGGTGGCAGTGTACGTTTCGCCGACAGGAGCGCGAGGCGCTTCCGCGGGATTCTACATTCTTCTCTCCGCTGACATTGCCGCGATGGCTCCGGCCACGCACACGGGCTCAGCCACTCCGGTCATTGCCATCGGCGGTTTGCTTCCCATGCAGATTGATGAAGCGCTTCGAAAAAAAATCAACAGCGACGCCATGGCGTTTCTCAGGAGTTTCACGGAGAGGCGCGGGCGCAATCCCGCGCTGGCGGAGAAAGCGATCACCGAGGGCACCGCTTTCACGGAGAAGGAAGCGCTCGAGGCGAGGATGATCGATTTGATCGCGAACTCGCCTGACGATCTGTTGAAACAATTGGATGGCCGGGCGATTTCGCGCTTCGACGGTACAAAGACTACGCTTTCCCTGAAGAATGCGGCGCGCATCCCCTTTGAACTCTCCACGCGGCAGAAATTTCTTGCTCGGATCGTGCAACCGGATGTCGTTTTCGTGCTGCTGATTCTCGGAGTGCTGGGCCTGTACACCGAATTCACTCATCCGGGTGTCATCTTGCCCGGCGTGGTCGGCGGGATTTGCCTCATCCTGGCGTTGTATGCCCTGAACTTTCTGCCGGTGCGTCTCGCAGGGCTCTTCCTGATTGTCCTGGCGTTGGTGTTTTTCATCCTGGAAGCAAAAATGCCCAGCCACGGCGTCCTGGCTCTTGGGGGAGTGATCTCGATGTTTCTAGGAGCGCTCTTCCTGATCCGCTCTCCACTCACGCCCGGAGGTGTCAGCATTGGGGTTGCCCTTGCCGGAACGGTGCCGTTTGCCATCATCGCCGTGTTTTTGATGCGGCTGGTTTTGCGCTCGCGGAAATGGAAAACGGCCACGGGAAGGGAAGAGTTGATCGGATCGCAAGGCGTCGTCGTCAAGCTGTTACAATCGGGCGCCGAAGGCTTGGTGCGCGTGCATGGCGAGCTTTGGCAGGCAGAAGCTGCCGAGCCCGTGCAGGAAGGCAAGACCGTCCGGATCGTGCGAGTCGAAGGACTAAAACTCTATGTGGAGCCGGCCGATGCGGCTGTCTCGATTGCGAAATAAGGATTTTCTGAGTTCAGGAGGAAAACATGGACGTCGGGTTTATCGGGATACCGCTGTTGGTTGTCCTTGGGGTTCTGTTGATCTGGATCTGGAATTCGATTTACATCATCAAGGAATGGGAACGAGGTGTCGTCCTTCGCCTCGGTCGGCTGATGCCCCAGGCGAAGGGTGCGGGCCTCCGGCTGGTCTTTGCGCCCATTGAAAAACTCTACCGCATCAACATGCGCCTTGAGACTCTCGACGTTCCGCCCCAGGACATCATCACGCGCGACAACGTGTCCGTAAAAGTGAACGCCGTTTGTTATTTTCGAGTGGTTGACGCGAACCTGGCGATGTCACAAGTGCAGAATTATCAATACGCGACCTCCCAGCTTGCGCAGACCACACTTCGGAGCATCGTGGGGCAGTTTGAGCTCGATGAAATTCTCTCCCAGCGCGACAAGGTCAACGCGAAATTGCAGATCATACTCGACACCGATACCGAACCTTGGGGCATTAAGGTCTCAAAAGTCGAGGTGAAGCAGGTCGACATTCCCGAGCAGATGCAGCGCGCCATCGCCAAGCAGGCGGAAGCTGAACGCGAACGCCGCGCCAAGATCATTCACGCTGAAGGTGAGTTCGAAGCTTCTCAAAAACTGGCGGACGCCGCCGAGATAGGTGTCGAGAAGAACACAACGATTGTGTTTCCCCTGCCTATCGATATCATTAATCAGTGGACTAGGAATTTAGGGGGACCGCAAAAGTAAGGATGGCATCTGGAGGAAAACGAGGGGGCGCCGGAGAGCGCGTGTTGGAGAGCCGGCATGTCATCGGCTTGTTCATGCTGATGCTGCTGTTTTCGGGCGTGTTCTTCACGCTCGGCTACGTCATGGGGCGCAATCAGTACGACGGCCAGGTTCGTGCCGCCACCGATCCCCTCGCGAAGCTGCAAAATCCCTTTTCCCGCAAGCCGGAGCCTGCCGCAAAGCGAGCAAGTAATTCGGCGCCTGCCGGGACTCCGACAGACACTGCTGCACCCCCGAATTCGGATTGGGAGTTTTATCACGCGGGAGACAGTAAGAAGTCCATGGACCACTTGAAGCCCGCCGTTCCCGCGTCAGCCACGGCGGAAAAGAATGCGCCTGTGCTTATCAAGTCCACGGCAGCGGCCAAGTCTGCCGGCAACTCAGCGAAATCCATGAACTCCCCGCTCATTCCCGGAGGCGCTTACACTTTGCAGGTGGCCGCAGTCACCAAGGAAGCGGATGCGCTGGAACTTGCCAGTCGCTTGCAGCACAAGAAATTTCCCGCCTTCGTGCTTTCGCCGCGCGGTGACAAGTACTATCGCGTGCAGGTGGGCCCCTATGCCGACCAGAAAAATGCCGACGCCGCCAGGAAAGGCCTCGAGAGCGCCGGATTCAAAGCCATCGTGAAACACTGATGCCCGGGGACAGCTCGCGGAGTTCCCATCGTCCCTTAGCGGGCGCGCAACTGCCTGCGTTGTTGCGCCTCGTGATCGGTGCCGCCTCCGGCGCTGCTCTTTCCCTCTCTTTCACCGGTCTCTATCTGAGTATTTACTCCTGGGTCTGCGTGGGAGTGCTTCTCTTCATTCTGTTCCGGGCGGAACCACGCATCGCGTTCGGGAGCGGATTTCTTCATGGGCTTTTTTTTGTTTTCACGTCAGTTCCGTGGATTGCCACGGTGCTTGCAGTTCACGGCGGCCTATCGACTATCGGCGGATGGGGCGTCTTGCTTCTCATCGCCATCGCCTGGGGAATTCTCACGGGAAGTTTTGCGTGGACCGTCCATCGATTGTCCCGCAGGAGCGTCGCGCTCGCTTGCATTGGCGCTCCATTTGCTTGGGTGACCTTTGAATTCGTTCGCGCACATCTTCCCGAGATCAGCTTTCCCTGGAATCTGCTGGGCTATCCCGCGGCCGCGAACGCCGGGCTGGTTCAGGTAACCACGATCACCGGCATCTATGGGCTTTCCTTCCTCGTGGCCGGATTCAATGCTCTGCTTGCGTGGACTGCCGCGGCAGACGCGTCAAGGCTGAAGCGTCGCGTTGCAATTTCCGGCGTCACCACCACCGTCCTGTTTGCCGCCGCCATACTCGGGCCGCGATTTCTACCGCAGGCAGAAGCACATCACTTCGCGCGCGCAGTGCAACTCAATTTTCCTGAATCGCAAGCGCATCCCGGCGATTGGTTTCAATTGCACGCCGCCGCAGACCTTGAAGAGTTACGGCGCATCAGTCTGGCACCCTCTGCTGCCGGCCCGGACCTCCTTGTCTGGCCCGAAGCGCCCGCGCCGTTTTCGTTTCAAAACACGCAATTTGCAACGATCGCCTCGAAACTGGCGATCGAGTTCCAGCATCCGTTTCTTGCTGGAGCGATTGAATGGAAGCACCCTGTCGATCCGTCGGACAAGGTGCCGCCTGGAAGGCTCGCGCCATACAACAGCGCATTGCTCTTCGACGCTCAGGGTCAGCGCGTTTTCGTCTACGACAAAGTTCATCTCGTTCCGTTCGGAGAGTACGAGCCGTTTCCGCTGATTCACCGCGTGGTGACGAGTGTTTCCGACGAAGTCGGCGGTTTTCACAAAGGGAATCGCTACCTGGTGGGACGGTTTCCAAATGGTTATACATTCGGCGTTTTCATCTGCTACGAGGCAACCTATCCTGGCGAGGTTCGCAGGTTTGCCGCGAACGGCGCGCAACTCTTCATAAACATTTCGAATGACGGCTGGTTCGGCCGCTCCGCCGCAGCCGAACAGCACCTGCACATGGCGCACGTGCGTGCCGTAGAAAACCGGCGTTGGATCGTGCGAACCACCAACAATGGATTCACCGCTTCGATTGACCCTTACGGACGTGTTTATCAGCCGCTTCCGCCGGATGTGCGTGCCACTGCTGACCTCCCCTATGACTTTCGAACCGACACAACGATTTACACCCGTTTTGGGGACTGGTTCGCCTGGCTCTGCGTCATCGTTTCCGTTATTCTAGTCGCTGCTACTTTCCGAAAGGGGAATTGACGTTCGCTCCCAGCGCGCGTCCTTTTTTACAGCACATGATCCTCGAAGACCTCCAATACCGCTACGAAGGACTGAAGCAGCGCATTACGCTCGTGCGGAGCTATCTTTGACGCACCACAGTATCGCGAGCGCCTGAAAGCCCTCGAAGCTCGCGTAGCCGATCCCAATTTCTGGAGCAATCAGGAAGCGGCGCAAGGCGTCCTCCGCGATCGCAAGCGCGCCGAAGAACAGATTGCCGCCGATGAAAAACTTACTTCGTTCACCAGCGATCTCGAAACCTATATTCATCTCGCCCAGGAGGAGACTAACGCCGAGCAAAAAAATGATCTGCTCAAGGATTTAGACCGCGAACTCACCGCCGCGGACAGTTACATCTCCGAACTTGAGACGAAGACGCTCCTTTCCGGTGAGAACGACCACCTCAACGCCATCATGACGATCAAGCCCGGCGCCGGCGGCACCGAGTCGCAGGACTGGGCCTCCATTCTTCTTCGCATGTACTTGCGCTGGGCGGAGCGCCGGGGGATGAGCGCCGCCGTGCTCGATGAGAC
>WNFO01008088.1_pt1 | contig 10596 bp, 9 predicted proteins | sample 5400251 | NCBI WGS metagenome assembly WNFO01 (sample SAMN13153354, study PRJNA577476) | soil metagenome | isolation source: 100 cm saprolite under Madrone tree | place: USA:California | collected 2016-06-14 | reverse complement strand
GACCGTTAGCTTGCGCGTCCCGGCGCTATCCATGCGGAAAAACGAGAACTTGTGAATCGCGAACAGATTTACGAAATCATGAGCGGCGAAGGCACGCTGGACTACGAGCTGTATCTGAACACCAAGACGCTGCTTTCCTGCCAGACGAAATTCGACGAATTGTGCAACGCGGATGAGCTGCAGTTCCAACTGGTGCACCAGATCGAAGAACTGTGGATGAAACTGATCGCTTTCACGCTCCTGGACATTGACGAGTATTTGCAGCAGGAGAACACCAACCGCGTGATTACGCTTTTCCGCAGGGTGCACCAGACACAGTGGATGATGATTGGACAGGTGACGCTGTTGGAAACGATGTCGCCGAAAGAATATCAAGAAATTCGCAAAAAACTTGGAAACGGCAGCGGGCAGGAATCGCCGGGCTTCCGCGTGTTGTTGAAGATGTACCAGCCGATCTGGAATTCCTTCAAGAGGCACTATCTGGACAAGCATGGCCTGACGATCGAGAAAATCTACGATTCGGAATATACACACAGCGACGCTTACGTAGTAGCGGAGGCGCTTGCCGAGTTCGACGAATTGTTCCAGAAATTCCGCTACGAACACATGCAGTTGATTCATCGCACGATCGGGTTTGGTTCGAGATCGCTGAAGGGCCGGCCGGTAGAGATCCTCGAAGAAGGAATGCGGCACAAATTCTTCCCGGAGCTATGGGAAATTCGCAGCCACATGACCGACAAATGGGGCGCGGAATACGGCGTCAAACGTGATCCGCTGGGTGGGCACCACTAGAGCAACGCAAGAATAGCGCGACGCTTACGTCGCGGCACCGGGCCGCCGCCCTATGTGGCGGTATTCACCGCCGAAATAGAGCAAAGGCTTGCCGTCGTGGATTTCGGCTTCAACCACTTTTCCGACAAAAACGGTGTGATCGCCGGCAAGATGCGAAGCCACGACTTCGCAACTCAATTGGAGAAGCGTGCCTTCCAATACGGGAATTCCGCTGGGAGTCCAGCGATAATGAATGGACAAGCGCTGCTCGGCCTCGGTACTCTGCACGCCTTTCGCGAAGTATTCGGAGATGGCTTCGTGACCTTCCTTCAACACGCTTACGCCGAAGCGTTTTTTCTTTTCTAACATGGGAAGAATGGCCGCGCGTTTATCAACACAAATCAGAATCAGTAAGGGGTCGAGCGAAACGGAACGCACGGAGCCGGAAGCATGCTCCACGGTGACGATGGTAATTCCGGTTGCGAAGAGGCCGAGAGCCTTGCGAAATTGATGCGCGGTGAGCGATGGCGTTTTCATGTTTTGAGTTTTTGAAGATACCATAGTGGCCCGCGGGAATGCGAAGCGGCGATGCTGCAGAAAGATCGCTTGCGTGTATGATCGGGCAGCGCGGGAAGACTTAAATCGGAGAGAAAATCATCATGACGCGAAAGATCGCGATTCTGGGCGGAACGGGAGCGGAAGGCTCCGGGCTCGCGTTTCGAATGGCGAAGGCTGGGGAACACGTCCTGATCGGCTCGCGGGAGGCGGGACGTGCGCAGGAGACGGCGAGGCTTTTGCGCGAGCGCATTGGCGGCAGCGCCCAGATCGAGGGAATGGACAATCCTTCAGCGGCAGCCGCGTGCGATATCGCTGTCTTGACAGTTCCCTTCTCCGGCGTGGTGGCGCTGCTCAAGCAATTGAAGAGTGTGTGGAAGCCGGGAACAATTGCGATCGACACGACCGTGCCGTTGGCGGCGACGGTTGGCGGCGCAGCGACGCGCGTGCTCGGCGTATGGCAAGGCTCGGCCGCAGAGCAAACGAAAGAGCTTTTACCTGCGGGAGTGAGTCTTGCGGGGGCGTTCCAGAATCTTGGCGCGGATGTGCTCGCGGGCGATGCACCGGTCGATTGCGACGTGCTTGTCTGCAGCGACGATGAGAAAGCGAAGCAGGTGGCTTTCGAACTGGTCGGCAAGATTCCAGGGGCGCGGGCGCTAAATGGAGGAAAACTAGAGAATGCGCGAATCGTGGAATCGCTGACGGCGCTGCTGATTGGATTGAACATGCGCTACAAAGTTCACGGAGCGGGGATTCGGTTTACCGGGCTCCCCTTGAAGTGAAGTCACTCGCCGATTTGCAACCAAGTTCAGTTTGCTCTTGAATCGTTGCATACAAAGCGAACGGCAAAACCCGCATCGCCACGTGCGAAAAACAGCGATGCGGGCCTCTCGACCCGAAAACGTCAAGCGCCGCATGTCTAGCCTGGCTTTGCGGCGCAAGATCGTTTCAGAGCAAGTCTAGGTAATCAGGACCCCAATCCAGAGTCATCCATGTGGCACGCGGTCATCTCGTCCGGTGGTGGATTTGGCCCTGTTGTGGATGGGTTGGGTTTATGGAGCTGGATGTTTCCTCCGGCCAGGAAGCGGGTGGAAACGACGACGCCGGAGCCGACTCCGTCCTTCTCAAGTTTCAGGCCAAACCTGTCCGGCCCGTTGGGACCAGAGCCTGGCTCTCCGCCATCGTAAGTCCGAGCTCGAAAATAGACTGAGCCAAAGAGGTTGGTATCGGCGGTGCCGCAGATATCGCGATACTGCGGCGGATTTCCGCAGCCGTTGTTGATGCAAGGGTCAAAATACCCCGTGATCTGAGTGCTGCTGACGTGGAGTCCGGCCCACATACCGGTCGTATCGTGATCGACGAAGTTGAAGTGACCGAAGAAGCCGCCATTCTTGCAGCCCGCAACAAGGCCGAAGTTCGCGTGGTTCCCACCGTCGGTAAGCGTCTTATCGGTGATGACAAATCCCCCGCCGGTCGTGAAGTCGCAAGGAATGGGAAGGATGTGGGCAGCAACCGGTGTGGTTCTTACACTCATCATTACCACCAGGAGTGCGCCCGTCAACAATCCGGTCATCAACATCGGTACAATTGTTTTTATTTTTCTGTTCATGATTTTTCCTTGTGTTGCGCGGAGGCGCGGCCCTAGGCGATGCCCGCGGTGGCGGATGCGATCACCACATCGGCCACGCCTGCAACGGTGACGTGAAGGGCGCTCACGACGGCCGTGCCGGTCGAAGAAATGGTTTGTTCATTGATGATTAGCTGCCCGCCAGGTATGGCTACGATCTGATTGGGGCCTCCGGTGATGGCGATGGGCACGCCGTTGATCAACAGGTTGCTTATGGTTGTGGTGCCAGTGCCTGCGGCGCCCGCGACCTGCGACGCCTGTGCCACAACAGAATCGGCGGTGATGCCGATTCCGGCGAGGCCCAGATTTAAGTTCGCGAGCGAAGCCTGGGAGGCGACTTGATCGGGCCAGGCGATGGTGGAAGCGCTTAGAACTTCTGCGCCAAGCAGAGAGGGGATGCTGCCGGTTACTTGAGACGCTTCCCGCGCAACGTCGGTGCCCGCGAGGGTACCGGTGTCGGATAGGGCGGTTGTGGTTGTGAGAAGACCCAGGGCTCCGAGGAGAGTTGCGCGAACCGCGGTGGCATCTCCTGTGATCCCGCTTGTTGTCGTTGTTGGTGGTGAACTGCCTATCGGTGGCAGAAGACCACCGAGCTGCGCGAGGCCCGTGGCAGGCAACGCGAGCAGGCCGGCCATTACGAGGGCGATTAGACCCAAAGCTGACCGGCCATGTTTTGTTTGACCCATAATCAACTCCTATCTTTTTTTTGTGACAGGCATCCCGGAGTGATGATTCCCGAGGTCCTTGTTGCTGACACGGAGGCAGCTGCTTTCCCGGTGAAACTGAGCAACTCCGGTATATGCCCTCACGAGCGCACTGACAGTGCTTTCCGAGGCCGCAACAGTGGGCAGCTTATGAATGGATTGAAAGACGCACAATCCGGTAGAACCTCGCATTGAGGGACAAAAATTCCTAATCGCGCTTAGGTAAAACTATTGATGGGAAATGCGCGATTATTTCGGCGAACGACTTGGCGCGGAGTGGGCAATGTTTTGCGAATTTTCTTTTCCGCAATTCGGCTGGACTAAGCGTCATTCGAGAATACACTAGGGCGCAGCAGCATTCGTCGGGATCCATTACAAGCGGGGCAACCTGCAGGGGCACGAAGCTCGTGCCCCTACCGGCTTACTTCAACTACGTCACACTAGATAATCCCGCCCTTGCGCAGATTGTTTAGTTCCGCTCTCACGCCGTCGAGCCCGCTGTTGCCATAGATAATTAGGATGCGCTCCGCAGTCAGGAAGCTGAAGACTGGATTGCGGAAGCCATTATTGTAGGTAGCGGCTTGGTTCGCATCGAAACCAAACTCAGAAGCGAGCGTTCTTAGGATGACCTGGTCAATGGTGACTGCCGGCTCGGTGAGAGTCGAGTCCGCATCGGAGATAGCGTGCAGTGGGTACTCCGCCAGCAGGTTTGTCTGAGACGGCGAAGCGGCATTCAAATTAATCTCGCCGAGATGACGTACCGGGGGCAGGCGCAGGCGGCCTTGGGCATCCCGAGAGAGGTAACCCTGCGCTACAGGGTCGATCTGAGCGATGATGGCCGCGGTGCGCAACCAATTCACCACCTTATATTCGTTGTCCGGAATGGTGTGAGAGTGCGCGGAAACTTGTGCGATGACCAGGTCCGCGGGCAGACCGCGCTTCATAGCCTCAGCGGCGCTGAGCATGTGGTGGGCTCCCGTCTTGGAATTGCCGGTCGCTCCAAAATTGTCAGTCTGGCCGTTGCCGCCAAAGTTCAACTCCAGGAACTCAGAGCCATCGCTGTTCCACTGGAAAACCATGGCCTTGGCCCAGTCATGCCAGACGGGAGCAGCGATAGTTACATTCTGGCTCAAATGGAATGTGCCGGGCATTCCAGCAGATTCGTTAGGGTTGTTATCGTCGCTTGCGATGACCGGGAAGCCTTGCGTGCCGGTGTGACCGTAAACCTTACGGTAGCCCTGAGCTAGATTTTGGTTACTCACATCGTTAAAGGATTCGTGAACTGGCAAACCCCCAGGATAGGAATGGTGGCCGCCAAAGAAGCTTCCTGGGGCGGAAAAGAACGTCTGCGGCAACTGCGGGCATGCGCCACCGTCCCCGAGAAGTGGAGGGAACACGCCGGCACTCAGACCGCCGGGGAAGGTGCTGTTGTCGCGAATGTCGACCAATCCGGCCGCGCTCAGCGCTTGAAGGATGGCATTCTTGTCGCTTTGTGTGAGATTTGCTCGATGCGCCACACAAGTTGTTGGATTGGCGATGGCATCGAGTGTTATGGCCCGGATGCTGGCATCGTCTATCCTGTTGATATTGTTTAACAAAAATTGTTTAGCTGATTGCACCATGGGGGATTTGTTACTCAAGGTAATAGCCGTCGCGTTTCCGGCTCCAGGCACGGTCTGATCCTGCGCGCGCGCAGGCAGCACCGCCAAGCCGAGAGTCACGCTCAGGAGCCCGAGGCCCAGGGTATTTCCTAGTTGAGTCATGGTAGACCTCCGTCATCATGATTTGTTTGCCTGGAGGCACCGTGGAATTCCTCCAATGCAACTTGTGTGAAGGCAAAGGCATTTCGTGTTCCATGATCTGTGTGGAGGGAGCGTGCTCCAAAAGCGCTGAGAAGGCTGCGGATACGCTAAGTCAATGCAATTGGGCGAGTGTCTGAACTGTCTGACGTGTCCGGGAAATGCGACTGTAGCGTCGGAAATATCTTTCTTCACGCAGGGTGCCAAGCGCGGCGCAGCATGCCGCGCCCTAAAGATTGAGTATGGCGCGGGCGAGTTTGCGTTTCTGGGCGCGGGTTTTCATGACAGTAGGGAGAACGGCAACTTTCATGCCGAGGGCGGAGATGGCCGCGGATTGGGATTTATCGGCGGGGTCAATGATGAAGGTGCCGGTGAAGTCGGCGTAGAGTTTGGCGACGCCGAGGGCGGAGGGATCGTGGCCGAGCTGGGCGAGCATTTTGTCGGAGGGGCCTTTTAGGGATTTGCCGCCGACGATGGGGCAAACGGCGAAGACTTTTTCTTTGTGGGCGCGGAGTTGGTCGCGGATTTCGGGAACGGCAAGAATCGGGCCGATGCTGATGAGTGGATTGCTGGGGCAGATGAGGATGCGGTCGGCTTCACGAATGGCTTCGAGGACGCCTAGGGCGGGAAACGCGGACTCCACACCGGCAAAGCTAATTCCTTTCACGATAGGTTCGGCGCGGCGCTTTACCAAATACTCCTGAAAATGGAGTGGGCCTTCGTTTGAGTCGATAATGGTTTGGATGGGAGTCTCTGACATGGGGAGGATGCGGGATTTCACTCGCAGAGCCGTTCGAATCGAGTCCGCAGCCTGCGACAACGTTTTCCCTTCGGTGAGCATAGCAGTGCGATGGATGTGGGTGGCGAGGTCGCGATCGCCTAGATTAAACCAGTTGGGCCGGCCATAGGCGGCTAGGTGTTTCAGGGCGTGAAAAGTTTCGGAGCGAAGGCCCCAGCCTTTTTTTTGGTCGACTACTCCGGCGAGAGTGTAGCTGACTATGTCCAGGTCTGGCGAAATTTTCAGGCCGTGGAGAACGATGTCGTCGCCGGTATTGACGATGATGGTCAATTCGGCTGGGTCCATTACTTCGAACAGACCTAGGAGGAGTTTCGAGGCGCCTACGCCGCCTGCTAGGGCGGTGATTTTCAGAGATGGTTTCATGGTCAGTGTTGTTGCAAGGTTGCACAGAGGAAAATCGGCGGCAAGCCGCCGCACTCCAAAGGCCGGGCTAAAGCCCGGCGCCTACATGGGGTAGCCTCCTTCGGCGGACAAGAGCATGACGCGTGCGTGGACGCGCGGTGAAAGAAATTCATCGCGGCCGACATATTCGGGATAGAGCGCTAAACGTTCGCGCAAAACAAAGCCACGGGATTCCGTTTCCGCTTGCAGGCGGGCGATTTGCGGCCAGGCAGCTTCGGGATTGATGAAATCTTTGGTGACCGGAGAAATGCCACCCCAATCGTTGATGCCGGCATCAAGCAGGCGCGGGAAATCGTCATAGCTGAGGTTCGGCGGGGCCTGAATTGTCATTTGTGGACCGAGGATGAGGCGGGCGAGAGCAATGGTGCGGAGCATGTCTTCGAGCGATGGCTCGGGATGCGCGGCCATGGGGATTTCGGGTTTGGCGCGGAAATTCTGGATGATGACTTCCTGAATGTGGCCGTACTTTTCATGGAGCGTTCGAATGGCGAGAAGAGACTCGATGCGCTCTTCCATGGTTTCGCCTATGCCGATCAAAATTCCCGTGGTGAAAGCGATGGAGAGCTTGCCGGCTTCTTCAATGGTGCGGAGGCGAAGCGCGGGAACTTTGTCCGGAGCGTTGGCGTGGGGCAGGCCGTCGCGCATCAAGCGAGGGCTGACGTTTTCGAGCATCAGGCCGACGCTGGCGTTGGAATCTTTTAGATGCGTGAGGGCGGCGCGGTCCATCACGCCGGGATTCGCGTGGGGAAGCAGGCCGGTTTTTTCTAGGACGAGTTCGCACATGGCGGCGAGATAGTCGAGCGTGCGCGAATGGCCTTGAGAGCGGAGGAATTCGCGGGCCTCGGGGAAAATCCTTTCGGGCTGATCGCCGAGGCTAAAGAGAGCTTCTTTACAGCCCGCTTGGCGACCGCGTTCGGCGAGCGCCAGGACTTCGCCGGGGGTCATGAAGTGCGCGCCGGGCTGCCCGGGGTCCTTGCGGAAGGTACAGTAGCTGCAATAGTCGCGGCAAAGAGTGGTCAGCGGGATGAAGACTTTTTTCGAGTAGGTGATGACGTTGCCCTTGCCTTGGGAGCGGAGTTCGTTTGCGGCGCTCAACAGTTCTTGCAGCGGAGATTGCGCTGCTAGTTGATGGGCAGCTTCGCGAGAGATGGGATGGAGTGCCGTCTGCATTTGCGAGCGAATTGGGATACGAAAGAAATTTAACACACAAGGCACAGAGGAAGCTCAAAGGCCAACTAGATTCTTGTGAGAGGTTGGGATCAGCGGAAGAGGTCTTCGCCGGCGGGGCGGATGATACTGGCGGCGAGTTCGGAGGAAGGCTTGAAGCGGTAGCCACGGATCAGGATGACGGGGGAACCTTCGGACTTGCTCATAAGGAGGCCGGCGGCGGCGGCGAGCTCGTCGGCGACGGCAAGGATCGTCGCGGTTAGAGGCTTTCCCTGACGGTCGCGCGTGCCGCGCAAATCGAGCAGGACCGGGACACCAGACGCACCGATAGCGACGTTTGTCAGCCCGAGACGCCAAGGGCGGCCAAAGGTGTCGCTGATGATGACGGCGAGTCGCTTGCCTGTTCGCTCGCGGAGTGCGGCAGCGAGATTTCGCGCGGACTGGTCGGGGTCGCGGGGGAGGAGCGTCACGATGTCATCGCCAGGAACGTTTGAATGATCGACACCGGCATTGGCGCACACGAAGCCGTGGCGTGTTTCGGCGATCAACACGTGATCGCTGCGGACGATACGCCGCGACTCTTTCAAGATTACTTCCACGAGCCGAGGGTCCTTCTTTTGCCGCTCCGCGATGGCTTGCGCTTGAAGCGAGGGCCGGATTGTGGCCAGCCGGACTACGGCGCCTTCGGCTTTGGAAACAATTTTTTGCGCGATGACGAGGATGTCGCCGTTTTCGAGAGTGATGCGCGCTTTGCGGGCGGCGTTTGCTATTTGTCCGGCGAGATCGTCGCCGAGCTGAATCTCCGGCAATCCGGGCAGGCGAAACAGGCGTACGCAACGACGGACAACGGGAGAGTGCTTCGAGGATGAGCGGGAACTGGGGCGTTTGGCCATGAGCGCGGAATAGAAATCTTACGCGACTCGTGAAGACGTTTCACCTACGAAAACATAGAAGGAAGAAAAACGGGCGTTTGCGGCTGCGCAAACGCCCGTCCGAAACGGTGCTCGATTATTGGCGATGCTCAGCGTCAGTAGGGAGGCTTGTCGCCTTTCGGTTTGTCCTTTTCCTTCTGCGGCTTGTTGTCCGCCTTGTTGGCAGGCTTGTCTTTCGGGCGTTCTTGCTGCTGTTTTTGCTGAAGCTTCTGTTGCTCCTGGTCGTGTTTGCGCTCGAGCTGCTGGAGTTGTTGCTGCTGTTTCTGCTCGACTTGTTGTCTTCGAGAATCTTCGGTGTTCCTCTGCTGAATCTTCTGTTGCTCCTGGACCTGCTTCTGCTCGACTCTCTGGCGCTCCTGATCCTGCCTCAGCCGAAGCTGTTCCAGTTGCTGCTGCTGTTTCTGATCGACCCGCGGGTCGACGTTGTCGGACCTGCCGGAGTCAGCCGGACGCGACGAAGGCGGACGATCGTTGCGAACCCTCGGATTGCCAGGGGCATTACCCGCGTTGCCGGGAGCATTGCCGGCGTTAGCAGGAGCGTTGCCGCTGTTATTAGGAGTGTTTCCGGCATTGGCTGGAGGGTTCGCGGGTCGGTTGGGAGGGTTCGCCGGGGCAGAGTTGTTCACTGAGGGCGGGCGATTGTCATTGTTCTGCATGTTGCCCTGGTTATTCTGCACGTCGCGCCGATCGTTTCTCATGTCGCGGCGGTTGTTTTGCGCGTTCGCCGGATCGTTCGGCGTGTTGCCAACCGGTTGATTTGCCTGAACGTTTCGCGGCGTGCCGGGTTGAGCGGGCGGGGCGATCTTGATGTTCGGAGGGGCCTGTCGAGTATCTTCGACCTGTGCCCGGCGCATTTGAGAGACCCCTACTGGCCTGCCGCCATTGGCTTGAATCTCCTGCTGCTGTTTGACGAATGGAGCGGGTGGAGGTGGCGGTGCCGTCTTGGCCACCACGGGGCGTTCCTGGAGCCGCGCTGGCGGTCTTGCCGCAACGGAAGCGCCTGCGCCAACTACGCTTCTTTGTTGCGGAGCAACTGTTGGCGTGGTCGGATTGACCTGCGCGGACTCAATTTCCCGGCGATCAATTTTCATCATGTCGCGCCCGACAGGACGCGCGGAAGTAAAAGTTTCGCGCGATGTGGCGGTTACCGCGTTGGGCGCGACCTGGTTCACGTATTTGATGTTAGTAACCTGCTTGTTGACGACCACAGTGTTGTAATAGTTGTTCACCACCGTGGTGTTCACCGTCGTATTGGAGACGTTCACGTTTGTAACGTAGGTGCGGCTGACGCGGTAAGAAGGCACGTAGACTTCGCGCGGGGCCAGCGGGAACCAGGCTACGCCGACTCCACCGCCTCCACCGATTCCGATGCCTACGCTGAAGTGCGGCCCGCCGACCCAGGCGACAAGCGCGGGGGCATAAACAGGCCGAACATACGCGACACCTACGACAGCGCGGGGCGCGCACGGCACCCAGCCCCAAACTCCGCCGACGGCAACCCAGCGGCCGTAATGGAATGGCGCAAAGCCCCAGGGAGCATCATCGACCCAGGTCCAGCCCCAGGGCGAAATCCATACCCAGTGGCCATAGCGATAAGGCGCCCAACCGACGATGGTGGTGTGCGGAAACCAAACGGTGCCGTACTCTGGCACCGGACGCCACCCACCGTATTCGTCGAGGTCTTCATAGCCAATCACGTCTGAAGAAACGTAGCGCGAGGATTGCGAGTGATCTTCGCGGCGATCGCGGTCGCCGCACCAGTGGTCGAAGTCGTCATCGTCATAGCGAGAGCGCTGAATGTCGGCGTCAAGTTGGTCGGTTCCGGCAAAAGTGCCAATTT
>WNFO01006137.1_pt1 | contig 10597 bp, 9 predicted proteins | sample 5400251 | NCBI WGS metagenome assembly WNFO01 (sample SAMN13153354, study PRJNA577476) | soil metagenome | isolation source: 100 cm saprolite under Madrone tree | place: USA:California | collected 2016-06-14 | reverse complement strand
ATGGCTATCCGCCGTCTTTCGCGGTCATCACCGAGGGCAAAAAGCATGAGGTGCGTGTGGCGCGACAGATGCGATTTGCGCTGGGGGCGATTTTGGTATTTGACCGCGGCTCTGCGGACTGCCAATGGTTTACGAGCTTGACCGAGCAGGGAGTTTATTTCGTGACGCGTTTGAAGGAAAACGCTGACTATGGCGGTAGCACTCCTGCGGCAACAATTATTTGTTTACAGTGACCTGTGGGCATGGATTGACGATCCTTTCCAACCACCACCGATACCAGAAAAATCGTCAGAGCAGTTGACGCTGCACCTGATGTGAGTGGGTCAATGAATTGGACAGCAGCGATAAGCTACATGCCAACAAGTCGACGTAGCTTCGAGATTTCAAGAGGGGGAATTTAGACAGCGTCAGATCAAGAGAAACGCTTCGCCACCGCCAACCTGCCCTGCGTTCAGGGTTCAGACAGCGAATTTTGTCCTTACTCTGGAGACGTTGGCGATCAGTTTTCAGCTAATTTGGACAGCAGTGACTAAAAATGAATCGCTTGGGTTAGAGTCGAAGTCATCAAAGGAGACCGAATCATGGGCACGGGCCAACGGCTGGTCAGCGATCAAGCACTCGCGGCTTGTGGTGCGCAAGAATTCCACCCAGCACCCATCAGGCAGATAGGCTGGCACTTGTTTGTTCTACGTTCGTGGCCTGAAAACTCAAGAGCCCAGCAGGCAGAATTGCTCTGGCGGTGTCGTGCGATCGACGAAAGTCTTACGATCTGCACATGCTCATAGGTGAGGATGCGGCTCCCGTAGTGACTGAACTGCGCGCCCTCCTGCTGCAATAGTCTCAGGCGAAATTCTTCGCACATTCGTTACAGTAGGAGTTAGAATCGGCAACCCATGAGCACTGAAGCAATCAAGTCACCAGAAATCGATCCGATTATGGAGCGCCTCGAAGATCAAATAGGTTGGTATGACCGAAAGAGCATGACCAACCAGCGATGCTTTAAGTCGATAAAGATGGTTGAGATTACGGCTGCAGCAATCATCCCGTTCTTGTCGGCGTTTAGTTTCCCGGAAATGATGTGGGTGACCGGCGGACTGGGCGTTTTGATTACGGTGCTGGAGGGGATCTTGCACCTCAACCAGTACCAACAGAATTGGATCGCATATCGTTCAACTTGTGAATCTCTTAAACATGAGAAGTACGTTTACCTCGGGAAGGCTTCGCCTTACGTGAATGCCGCAGATCCTCATGCTCTGCTGGCGGAAAGGATCGAGTCGCTGGTTTCTCAGGAACATGCGAAATGGGCGTCGGTGCAGCAGCAGGAGGCTAAAGCGAAAACCGCGTGAAGGAAACCTGTGGTTGCCGAGAATTCCGTTCGATCTGAAAATACCTAGGTTCCAATCATTCGTGAGTTCATGGTGGCCTTATTGCCAGCGACCACCAGCGGCGCGTATGACAGCGCCACAACCGCCAAAAGAACTATAGTTTTCATTTTGCCGGTCCCTGCCGCATCAGATTGTCTTGTTGGAGGATCCACCGAGTCTGGTCCCACGGGTTTCTGAACACTTCTATCCCGGTCCATTCACTCCACTGAGAAAGCCGCCGAGGTGTGCTGTCAGTGCGACGATAACTACGGCTGCGGCCTCGATCGGCAGGCGGTATCCGGGCCCTCATTTGAGCCTCGGACCGGGGGTTCCTGAGCCTGCGGCTATATTCCTACCGCTGCAAGGTCAAGACAGATATTCTTTCGCCCAAGACTGCGGGGTCGTGGCTCGCGCGGCTCTCGGCAGCCTCCATCACGAATACCGGTGGGAAAGGATCGCCCCGTGAAGGACAGGAAGCGCTCAGAGACACTGTGCATTGATTGCGTCTCCCCAATTTCCGTGGCTGTACGGACGGGACCGCCGGGCCTTTCGCTTGCAGTGAGAGGAACGAGTTGGGGGAAAACTCGTCGCTTCATATCTATACCAAGTTCATCTCCACCATGAGCCCGAATCCTACGATTACGACCGCTCCCGTGATTCAGTTCTGCCGTGACGTTGGAACGCAGTTCACTCTCCATATCCATAAAACCATACCCATAAAACCATTGACAGCCTGCGAGGATGCTCCTAGAGTCTCGGCTGAGAATCTATCCGGTAGTCAAGTATCTTGCGCAGCGTAGCGAGCTTGTACGACCAGGACGGCCGTTTCCTATTTTCATTGCTCCGGGAATTGGGAATGAGTTTTGCGCGCGGCAGGAATCCGACTATGCGAACTTGCGCATATACAACCCCAGGAATTCTATCCGGAATTGGCAGACGGGGCATTTACGGATTTCTGCTGGTTTTTGCGATTTCTGCAAGTACTTGCTTTGCCGAGACAGTTGGTCCGCAACTCACCCTTGATCCCGTGAACGTGAAACAGGAGGGATCGGTCAGCTTTTCCGTCTTATCTGTTGGAATTGAGACTCGCTCCGATTTTCCCGGGCCACGGTTCGTCCCGGCCCAGACCGAGGACGGAGCATTCCGTCTGTATATGGACGTCGATAGCATCCAGCAAGTCCGTTTTAATGAGTTCACATTCACGGCTTACCTCGTAGACGTGAAAGCGGGCGGACCAAGGTCGACTAAAGTTCAAATCACGGGAAACCCGAATGGATTGTTTCGAGATGCCCCGGTAAGGGTTACTTTCCGCGTGAAGGGCGCGGCGAGCAGCGTTACCGGCGTGATCGTGATGCCGGTCTATAACGCCACGAAGGCGGATCTCTTGTTGGTAGACGAGCAGAAGGAGCCGGCATACGTAAGTATCTCGGGGAGCAGTCCCGTGCAGATCCGGCTCGGAAATACTCCCGACGCGCTGGGAATATCGGTAACGGACGTAACGGTGCGGCCAGGCTGTCCGAAATGTTGGACGCGAATCTCGTCCACCGTGGACGAGAAGCACCCATTGAGCGTGGAGCCGGGATCGAACGCCACTCTACCCATCGATCTCCTTCCGAACTCGATCCCTGCCCTTACGCAGGGCGCGCTCATAATCAAGCCCGATGTGCCCCATGACACGCTCACACTGAACGTGACGTACCACACGGTTCCGGGAGGAGCGGACAAGAAACAGAGCGTTCCTTTGAAGATTCGTTTTGGTCCAGGTCTCCTGGGCCTGGCACTGGCTCTCTGCGGGGGAATTGCCCTGGGTCTGACGGCAAGGTATTTGCTCACCGGAAATCTGGGCAAAGATGACGAGCGGGCGCTGCACGCGATTCTTTCGGCGTTTGTGCTGGGCCTCATCGCTGAAGTGATCGGCGTCATGATGACTGCCTACGGTAATTCGAAATTGGTTCTGTTCGATCTGGACATCGATCCACGGCAACTGTTTCCTGCGTTCATTCTGGCAGTGCTGGTAAGCGGGGGCTCGGCGGTGGTTACCTGGATGAAGAGCATGTTCGGCAAGACGTCATGAGAGGTGTTCATTTGGAGTGGCGAAGCGGGCATTCTTTGGTGAATGTTATGAGGGTGTGTTCGATCCTGTTTCTCTTGGGTCTCATCTCCCTGCGAGCCGGACAGGAACTAGATCAGACCAAGTTCGAACGCCCAAGCATCGTGGACAGCAATGATCCGGGCTCCGAGCTTTATGTCCTGGATACCTGGGGAACTCTGCATGAACTCCGGGTAACAGCGCACAGCCTGGAGGAATACCGGACTGTCTCTTTGCCCGTCACGCTTACTCCCGCGGACATGGCCTATTCGCGGGCGGGTGGCCAGGAATCCGTGCTCATCGCGGGGAGCCAGATGGGCCGCGGAATCGTGGCGAGGTATGCTCTTGACGGGACAGAGTTGCATACGTGGACGTTTCGAAACATTTGTTCGGGGATCGACTTCGACGCGGCGAGTCACGCAGCTTATGTGGCGACGTCGGATTCGAATGAGATCTACCGAGTGGATGTGCAAGGAACCGATAGTAAGTTCGTCGCGCGGATTCCAAATGCAACGAAGCTTGGGCCGCTGGCGTTCGACCAAGTGGGTGGGAATATATATGTCGCGGACGTGGCTGCAGGCGCCATCTACCAGTATTCGATGGCGACAAAAGTCTCAAAAGTGCTGGTTTCGAATCTAAGTACGCCAACTGCCTTGTCGTTCGATTCTGAATCGAGCCGCCTGTACATTGCCGATCCGGGGCGCAGGGCGATCTTCACGGTGGATACGCGCTCAAACAAGCCCATCATGACAGAATTCCTTTCCGGTCCGCTAAAATCACCTTACGGCATGGCGCTGATTTTGAGCGATCGCATGGCCGTCGCGGACTATGGGGCCAGCAGCATCTTGGTATTCTCCAGCAAGGGCGCGCTGCTCTTCCGCTTTCCACCCAAAGACTGATCTCCCCCCTGAAACTGATTTCCATACAAGAAATCTAGAGGTGCCTTTCCCGAATGATACCGTGACAGTGCAACGATCGGATCCGCGAGCGCGCAGTAACCAAGAACGCACACACCGGCGATACGCCGGTGTCACGAACAATCGCAAATGGCGACGACGCGTTGCCACCCCCCGTCGGTCGCAGTGTGTTTATCCTGTGCGTCGGGCGAGACAAATGTCAACGTCCTGACCTTTGCAAGTGCCGGTATCTAGCGCCAATTTCTCACAGCTGGCAGAAGAGGAATGAATTTTGTTCGAATTGGGAGTTGCGAGATTGTTTCGCGGGGTGCTGGTGTGTAGCTGATCCGTTTTTCGCTGGGCGTGATCGTTTTTCTCTCGCCGAGACTATTTCGGCGCACACCTTACCCCCGGTTGACAGAAGCAAGGAAAAAGTTGTTAGGGATCCTTCTGTTTCAATGCTTTAGCGGCACGGCGCACAGCTTTTCATAGATTTGCCGGAAGAGCTCGACATAGGGGTAACCACCGGCCAGTGAGATCCACACCTTGCGCACCGTGATGCGGATCAGCGCGCCGATCTTCAACACTTTGAGCCGAATGGTGGAGCACTGGGCTTTGGCCAACTCCGTTCCCTCCAGTCCCAGTCGCCGCAGCATCTGCAACAACACGTAGGCGATCGAAGAGCAGTACAAGCGCAGTTGATTGCTGCGCAGGTAGTGCGTGCTGGTGCGATCACTGAACAGCATCAACTGTTCCTTTATCCGATTCTCCATATCCCCTCTGGCGCAGTAGTGCTCTTCATACAGCGCTTGTGCCGGCCATGCTTCTCCGCTCAGAGAGGTCACCACGAATCGCGGGTTTTCTCCTTTTTCCAGATGTTCGGCCTTGGCCACCACCCGTCGCCCACGGCTCCAGCTCTTCAGCGTCTGATAGACGAACTCTTTGAACAACCGGGCCGCGCGGCCGGTCTCTTGGTACCGGGCTTGCGCCTCCTTCTGCTCCTTTTCAAGCGCGGCTTTTAGACGGTCGTTTTTCGCCAGTCCGAGCAAGTACTCTACGCGGTTCGCTTCACACCAAGCCATCAGCTCCTCACGGCAAAATCCCGAATCTCCCCGCACTATGATGTGCACCTGGGGCCACGCGGAACGAATCTGTGCCACGATGCACTGCAGCTCCTCGACACTTCCCGCCGAGGCATCGATGTTCGACGATCGCAACCGCGCACACAGCAGAAACTCTCCGCAGAAGATATACAACGGCAGGTAGCAGTAGTGTCCATAGTAGCCATGGAAGAAACGCCCTTCCTGCTTCCCGTGCAGCGGATCGTCGGTCGCATCCAGATCCAAGATGATTTCTTTCGGCGCCTCCTGGTGGGCTTCGAGAAAGACCTCCACCAGCAGGCGGTCCACGGCTCCGTGATCCAGCACGATCTTTTTGTAGCGCTCCTTCCGACTGGCCGTCTCCCCGGTCAGTTCCAACCGGTTCAGGGTGCTCTTTCCCGCTAAAGCTGCTTTCCCGGGCTCTCCCTTCTCGACCAACACCGCCAGTAAGGGATCGTTCCGCAACTCCTCGTGATCGTTCAGATCTTCGTATCCCAGGGCCAAACCATAGACTCTCTGGGCCACCATCTCCTCCACCTGGTGTTCGATCAGATCCGGATTCCGATAATCGGTGAAGCAAGCGGCAAACTGCCGCAGAATCCCAACCCGTTTCTCGACCTCCCGCAGCAGCAGTCCACCGCCGTCGCTGGTGATCGCTCCGCCGTCAAACTGCGCCCGGATCTCGCGTCGTTTTTGGGGATGAAATCCGAAGACAAACTGGCTACACTCTGTGGTCATAAGGCTGTTCTCCTTCTTGGCAAGACTTCTTCTGAACAAAAGAGTTATGCCATGAAGGGACAGCCTTTTTCTATTTATTATGAGAAATTCAGGCTAGTTGTAAGCATACCTTTATTGCTTTCCGCATGAGTTAACCGATGTGCGACGATTAATGTTATAGCTATGAAGAAAATATATATTCACAAAATGTTAGCTCGATTGCGGCTCAGTTGCCTGACTTATCACCAACGTAGGCAGAGCAACGGTTTCTCGGGCTCGGGCAGCGACTAGGACGAGTTTTTTGACCATAGGGGAGTTTGCACTAGATCTCGCCTTTGCGGAAACGGCCAATCAGATGATCGCATGCGCGGACCGTCAACGCCATCATGGTAAGGGTCGGGTTCTGGCACGCAGACGACACAAAGCTCGCTCCGTCCATCACGAACAAATTTTTCACGTCGTGCGCCTGGTTGAACGCATTAAGTACTGACTTCTTCGGATCGTTCCCCATGCGGGCTGTTCCCAGTTCGTGTATGGCCATTCCCGGCATTTCGACACCCGCTTGCACGCGGATATCTTTGGCGCCGGCCGCTTCCAACATTTCCGCCGCCGTGGCGCCGGCATCCTCCATGAGCGCAGCTTCGTTGTCGCCGTGCGTCATGCTAATGCGCAAAGCAGGAATGCCCCAGGCATCTTTTAGATCGCGGTCGATCTCGATGTAATTGTCCCACCGGGCAAGCGATTCACCGAAAGCTCCGAGGGAAATCCCGTACTCGCCTTCTTTCACAGCCTTCTTGAGCGACGCTCCGTAGCCTTCGGCACTGAAGTTGAATCCAGTCTCGGCCCCGCCCTGGTAACCATAGCCACGTATGAACCGCGAATGCCTTTTGCTCGAAGGGGTGTTCCGGAAGCGAGGGACGTAAATCCCGTTGGGACGCGCGGGCTCGTTCGCATTCGGAAGAGTCTTGAATTCTGGCAGACGACCTGAGGCTCCCGCGCCTACGACGTGATCCATCAAATAGTGGCCCAGCGCGCCGCTCGAGTTCGCCAGTCCATTTGGGTATTCCCGAGTGGACGAGTTCAGCAAGATGCGGGTGGATTCCAATGCCTGTGCGCAAAGGATCACCGCTTTTCCGCGCACCTCCTTCACTTGCCGCGTCAAGCGATCCACGTAGGTCACACCGCGCGTTTTGTTTGGCTCCGTGTCGATGTCCACGTGGCTCACCACGGCATTGGTAAACAGCGTGCAGTTGCCGGAGGCCAGCGCGTCCTTGACGGTCGTAAATGGGCTGCTGAAGTAAGAAAACGTGCTGCACCCGCGTTCGCAAGGCCCGCAATAATGGCAAGCGAGGCGTCCATTGTGATTTTGCGTCAGGATCGCCGTGCGCCCGATCGTCACCGTGTGCCCGAACTTCGCTTTGACGCGTGCTCTGAGCTGAACTTCTCCGCAGCTCATTTTCATTGGCGGGAGAAATTGCCCGTCGGGCAGCATCTCATTTCCCTCCGTCGCTCCGCTGATACCTACGTACCGCTCCACGATGTCGTAATACGGTGCAAGATCGGCATAGCTAATCGGCCAGTCATCGCCATACCCGTCGCGGCCCGCGGCCTTAAAATCGTTATCGCTCAGCCTGTAACTCTGACGGCCCCACACCAGCGATCGCCCACCGAGGATGCGCAGCCGCTGCCATGTAAATGGTTTGCCGGGCGGGGTGCTGTACGGATTCTCGAGGTCATTCACAAACCATTCGTAGTTGTATTCCATGCACGCGTAGCACTGCTTTTGCACCGGCCGCGTGCGCACCACCTCCGGCGAGTGATCGCGGTATTTCAGCTTGTAAGACGGCATGTGCTCAGTAAACTCTTTCGGACTAACCGCGCGTCCCGCTTCAAGCAACGCAACTTTCAGCCCTGCCTCCGCAAGTTGTTTCGCGGCCCAGCCGCCGGTGGCTCCCGATCCCACAACCACCGCATCGTAAGTTGTCTGCAAAGGGTCTTGCGCCATGTTGGTTCCGCTCACTTGTGATCCCCTTCTGGGTGTTCGCAGCCTTGATAAGGGCCGTGCGCAAACGCTCCGTCCCACCCCAGTTCTTTCTCGCCGATCTGCGAGCTGTAGTACGCACTCATGATGCGCCCCTTGAGCGCTTCAAAATGACCGTGCCCCGGATCGGCCACGGCACCCGTATCGCCAGCCCATCCGCCTCCAATACGCGGATACGCCAGCCCGTGTAACAGAATATCTTGGTCTTCCCGCGACAGATACCGAAACGCCGCTTTGAATCGCCGCATGCTTTCGCCATCCACGTATCCCAGCGAATTCAAAAACGTTCGTTGCGTCTCGGGCGTCTCGGCAGCCAGCACAAGATCGATATAGCGATTCACCAGCGCTTCCTTAGCGCCTGGAGTATCCGTCGCTGGGATAATCAAGTCGCTGAGCACAATCAGCGTTTCATTCTGATGCTCATCCAAAAAAAGTGGCTTCCATGCGGGCTCCGCAAGGTCTTTCGAGGCGTCCACACCGCTCTGCGCAGGCGTCAACTCAGATGGCTGCTGCGCTACACTCTGTGCCGCAGCAAGCGAAGGCCGCAACGCGGCAGCGGCACCCACGAGAACACTGCCACGAATCAAATCGCGTCGTTTCATGAAAACTCCTCGCCCCCAACCCGCCGTTTCCGGCAAGCTGCTCGTTCGCGTGTCAATTTTTGCAAGCACCGCGGATTCGCGATCCGAGGAACCAGCTCCACGTTCCTGCGCATCGGGAAGTCTACACCAAGGGGAACCAAAAGCTAGACGGCTAACCGGAGATATAGATCGAGCGAAGGTCAAATCAACGATGGTACATTTGCAGCATGCGTGCCGTCACAGCCTTGATTGCGGCATTGGTCCTTGCGCGGGGCACAGCCGCGCTAAAGCCGGTACTGGCCATAAAGAGCACTACCACCAGCTTATCGTCAAGGTGGCCAGAAAGTGCTTGCAACATTCCCCATCGTCTTAGGAAAGACCCATGAGTTGCCCGTGATTCCACGACGAACCGCCAGCGGACGGTCTGCCAGCGGGCGGTCTGTCGCCTCTCCTCAATCCATGTTAGCCTCTCGCGAAGAGCAGGAGGCAGCAGGAATGGCGGAGAACAAAACCAAGCCCACCAAATTAAGTGTGGCGGCATTCATCGATGCCCTCACGGACCCGGCCAGGCGCGCAGACGCCAAGGCATTGCTCAAGTTGATGCAAAGCGCGGCGGGCGAAAAACCGAAGATGTGGGGGCCATCCATCATTGGCTTCGGCAGCTACCACTACAAGTACGAGAGCGGGCGGGAGGGCGATATGCCGGTGATGGCATTCTCGCCGCGTAAGGCCGCAACTGTTCTGTATGGGATGACCGGGTTTAGCGAGGCTGCGGCGCTGCTCGCAAAACTCGGCAAACATACGACCGGCAAGGGCTGCCTCTACATCAAGAAGCTCGCGGATGTGGACCAACACGTGCTCGAGGCGATGATGGTCAAATCCCTGGCCGCAAAGCGAACGCGGCACCCGAGCTGAGGAATAGAGCCTATTAATGTTAGCGCTTTCCGGTAAAGTGGGTCCCGGTACGGAGATGTCCGGTTAGACCTATTGGGACTTAGCCCGGTTGTCCGACGATAAGTCCGAGTAGCCGACGACGTAAACCTAACCAGCAAGAAACATTATCGAGGGCTCGGCGTATTCTTGTTGGCCATCCAAGGGTATAGCTCTCCGAACAAGATGAAAAAGTGAATAGCTCTGAAGGAGGCCCATTTCTGGGCGGACCTAGCAGTTAGATGGATTCAGTCCCCGATAACGCGGCCCAGTTCACAAATATTGCGCGGTAGCCCGCGGGCAACTGCTCGATGCAGCGCTCGAGATTTATTCGGTCGATCGATCCTTCCAGCAACATGGTGTACCAAAAGTGTGGGGCACAACTGGGGCACAGGCAGAGGAGATAGCTTAGTAGCTAACCGACGCCAAAACAAGGGCTTACGGTGTTCGGCCGCCTAGTTGACAGCCGAATGCTCTACCGTTGAGCCACCGGGAAACGTCACAACGCATTTGTTTCGTTCTAATACGGCCTTCAGTTGGTTGAACACATCGTCGGACCTGGTAAGAGCAACTAAGAGATGCGGTCGGCCCAAGTGGGTCTTGGTTGCTTGCGTTTCATGGCATAGAGAGCCCTGTCCGCTGCGTAGAGAAGAGTTCCGATGGCAACGGCATCCTTTGGATAACTGACAACTCCCACGCTGACGGAAATCCTTGGCTCTTCTTCATCATTCGCAACCAGTCCGCAAATCCGGTGTCCTACCAATTTCGCGGCGGCTATGCCGGTCTCCGGTAGGACCAGAGCAAACTCGTCCCCGCCTTGCCGCGCTGCGGTGTCTACCGACCGGCAGCAGTCTGCCAGGATGTGCGCCAGCCTGCAGA
>WNFO01006136.1_pt1 | contig 10598 bp, 10 predicted proteins | sample 5400251 | NCBI WGS metagenome assembly WNFO01 (sample SAMN13153354, study PRJNA577476) | soil metagenome | isolation source: 100 cm saprolite under Madrone tree | place: USA:California | collected 2016-06-14 | reverse complement strand
TACCGGACGTGCCGAGGCGCGTAATCTGCAGCCATGCAGGCGCTTTTTTCGCGCTGAGCGTTCCGGCCATGTACAGTTCTCGAGTTTCTTCGCGGCGCAATTTTCCGCTGGAGGTTTTAGGAATACTTCCGGGAGGAATTAGCTCGACGCGGTCTGGCGGAATCCCCAATCCTTGCGATACTTCCTGCGTGACGGCGGCCGCGATTTGAGATCGGCGGGACGGATCGGTTTCCCGCGATTCCGCGACGATTACCAATTTTTCTGTGCCGCTGCTGAGATCCTTCATGCCAAATGCCACGATGCAGCCCTTGCGTATTCCCGCGGCACGCCCCGCCAGCTCCTCTACTTCGTGCGGATAAAGATTGCGGCCGCCCTTGATGATGATGTCCTTCAAGCGGCCGGTGACGAAAATTTCGCCATCGGCGCGATAGGCACGGTCGCCGGTATCCACCCACGCGAACTCGCCATCAGTCGCCGGGCCAAGAGGAAACAGCTTTGCCGTTGCCTCCGGATTATCGTAATAGCCGCAGGTCGCAGACGGACCGCGGAACCACAGGGAACCTTCGGTGCGATCGGCGACTTCGCGGCCAGTGTCATCCACAACGCGCACTTCATGATTTGGCACGGCTTGGCCGGAGGAAACGAAAGCGATTGCGGAGGCACTTCCGGGAGCGGCCACAGCGCGTCCTTGCGCGCTGAAAATTTGGCGGTCAACAAGATCGACGCGCGGGCCGCGGCCCAGCGGCGGAAACGTTACCGCAAGCGAAGCTTCGGCGAGGCCGTACACCGGGAGTTGCGCCTCGCGGCGAAATCCGTACTTTGCGAAGCGCTGTTCGAAGCGCTCGAGCGTTTCCGGATTTACGGGCTCCGCGCCGTTCAACGCGGCGCGCCACGAGCTCAGGTCCAGTCCTTCGATATCTTTGTCCGCGATTTTACGAACGGCCAATTCGTACGCAAAATTGGGCGCAGCGGAAATAGTTCCGCGATGCTTGTGAAACGCGCGAAGCCAGCGTTCCGGTCGCGTAAGGAACGCGAGCGGCGAGATCACGCACAACGGAGTACCGTAATGCAGCAGCGTAAGCCAGGAGCCAATCAAACCCATATCGTGATAGAGCGGCAGCCAGCTGACGCCGACGTCTTGCGAAGTCAACTGCACTGCTTCGCCGATCGCACGAATGTTCGCCAGCAGATTGGCGTGCGTCAGTACAACGCCCTTGGGATCACCGGTCGAGCCGGAAGTGTATTGCAGGAGCGCGACATCGCTGGCTTTGCGTACGCGGCTGCCGGAAAGATAAGTGGGCAAAGCGCCAGGGGCGGGAGGCGGAGCCTTGTCCGCGGCTGCCAGAAGTTTTTCCGCGTCGGCGACCGATTCGAGTGAACGAACGCGCGGCTTCAATAATTTCGCCACGGCTTCCGCGCGCCGGAAAGTCAGTAACAGGCAAATTCCCGCGTTGTTGAGAATGGCTGATTGGCGTTCCGCGTATTCTTCAATTCGATCGGCGCGAAATGGCGGATAAATTGGAACGGGAATTGCGCCGGCCAGCAAAATACCGCCGTAGCATACAAAAAACGCGCGCGAGGTAGGCAACATCAACGACACACGTCCGCCAGGAGAAACGCCCCGCCGTGCCAGCTCTGCGGCGCAGCGTTGCGCAGCGGAGTAAAGTTCTGCAAATGTGAGCGTCAGGGTTTTGTCATCGGTGTCGGAATCTTCCGTAATGTGCAGGTGGGTGCGGTCGGCGTCATGCAGGGCGCGGTAGCGCAAAACGTCGATTAATGTTTGCGCAGCAAAGATGTCTTCGCCCGGAGCAGTGCGCTGCAGTTGACCGCTGGTAATCGAAGCACGCAGAGGCGATGGCGCTTCGTCAAATTGCGCATCCCTTCCAGGCGCTGCAAGCACCGACTCGGTGAGTTCTTCCGGGGTATTGATCTGCGCTGCTACGCGATCGGGCAGGCGAATGCCAAACTCCGCTTCCAGTCGGGCAAGCAGTTCCACACGCTCCAGACTGCCCAAACCTAATTCGCGATCGAAATGCGACGATGGCCCGAGCATTGGCAGGGCACCTTCGCTGCCGAGTTCGGTCAAGAGTGAGCGCAGAACCTCCAGAACGCGTTCGCGCACGGCCGGGCGATCGAGTTGTGCGCTGGCTATAGCCACGGAACTCCAGATGACGAGCTTAGCGAGAGGCTACCACGCGTTCACGGCAATTTCTACGTGTTGAAAATGTGGCAGAATCTCAGGCGGACTTAGTTCCAGCCTTCGCCGAGGCATAGTTGCGCGGCATCAGCGTCGTCGAGAGGTCCACGCCAGACAGGTCCGCGCCGGTCAGATCCGTTTCGCGCAAGATAGCGACGCCCATATCCGCGCCTGAGAATTTCGCGCCGTTGACATTGGCAAGCCGGAAATTCGCGTTGCGAAGAAGTGCGCGCTGAAAATTCGTGTTGGAGAGATCGCAGCGGAAAAACTCCACGCCGCTCGCCTGCGCTTCTTCCAAGTTGGCTCCAGGCAAGTTTGCTTCAGTCAAGTCGGTGTTGCGCAGATCGGCTCGGCGCAGATTGGCGCCGGTAAGGTCAGCATGAGCAAGTCGAGCTTTGCGAAGGTCCGCCTCTTCCAGATTTGCGTTCGGTAGCAGCGCGCCGCTTAAATTCGCTCCGCTCAGATCCGCGCCGCTTAAATTCGCTCCGCTCAAATCCGCGCGTACGCCGCCGTGTTTGCCGGAGAAAAACAGCTGGTGCGCTTCCAGAATCTCGCTGACGCGTTTGCCGCCATGAATGATGCTTTTTGCCTTCTTGAGTGACATAAATGCCTATTTCCCTCGCTACTATTGCGACTCTATTTTACCGGAATTTACCGGAAGCGTCTCTGCAGGGATACCTCTGAAATACCTCTGATACCTCTGACCCAAGCCGATTCTCCTTCCAGCACAGATGAGCAGGAGTAGACTGTAAGCGATGAGGCAAAAAACACACGAGGGCGTCGTCAATCGCAAATTCTGTAGTTATACCTTTGCTCTGTTCCTATGTTCCGTCTTCATTACGGCTGTTTCTGCGCCGGCATCCGCGCAAGACAAAGATGACGAGATCGTTGCGACGCTAACCGGCGGCCGCGTCATCATTCACGCTACGCAGGAAAGCATCACCTTCGTCGCGCTGGACGAACCCATCGAAGCAGGCTCCGCGCCGCCGCGCGTGATGTCGGTCGACGGCCGCCACGTCGCCGTGCTTCTCGGCTCGTCGGAATGGCGCATCCCCGCCGATCCCAATCCTATTCGGCTGGACCACGGTTACACGCGCACCGGAGCGCCGGATCCGCGCTACCAGGGCAGCTACGGCGAAGCGGAAGCCGACTTGGAACAGATGGGAGTCGCGTTTCTTGAGAAGTTGACGCCGCTGGCAGCCCGGCTGCACCACAAACTCGATTTCCCGCCCGACCAGCCGCTTTTCGAATTGCTGGTGATTGGATTCGGTCCGCGCGACTACGGGCCCGAAGTGTGGACAGTGGAATATCGCATGACGCAGACAAACATAGCTTCGCGCGGAGATTTTTGGCAGACCCGCGTGCTGCGTCCGCGTTTCGAGCAGATTTATCCGCCGGAAAAGCACCAACCGCGCAAGCTGGTCGAAACGTGTTATCCGGGAGTATGCAAAGGGCCTTCACTGCAGCAACTGCTCGAAGGCAATGAGCCGACGCTCGAAAAACTCGCCAAGTCCGATATAAAACTTTCAAAGGCGGTGGGGCTTATCAGCAACGGACAAGCGCAAAAGGCTGCCAGGGAGGACGCCGACACTTTTCTGCGCGCGGCGGTGCCTTTAATCTATCCAAACCGCCATTTCGTTATGGGAACCTATGAAGGAGAGCACGGGTTCCAATGGACGGTGCCGCCGGATGAGCCGATCGAAAGAGCGAAAGACGATAAGAATCGTCCGGCTGAAGCGCCATCCCTACGACGCAGGGCCGACCCGCCGGAGTAGTTTTCTTGCGAAATTTCTTGCTGAGTTAAGAGGAAGCCGCGGCGACGCGCTGGATCGCGTCACCCGCGCGAATGGTTCCACCTTCGAGAACGCGGCATAGCATGCCGCGCCTGCCGTACATCTCTCGGCGCAGGCCGGGACGTACCTTTTCCAGCTGATCGCACGGCGTACAAACAGCACTTACTTGCAGCAGAACGAGTCCGATGCGCAACCGCTGTCCCAGAGCCAGGCCATTGACATGCAATCCTGCGGTGGTGATGTTTTCGCGGATGATGCCCGGGCGAAGTTCCATCGCGTCCAAAGTTTCCCTGTCCACCAGCAGCACTTGGCGTTTGCTACTCTTTCGAGCGTGCGCGCAACCCGTAAAACCCAGGTCTGCGACTACTTCCACCATTTCGACTTCTTGCATGGGCAGCCTTCGCTTTGGTGCACAAAATAAATGGACCACCGATGCCATTATTTCAATCCCTGGCCGAGCGGGCTTTGCCCACGCCATCGCCGATGTCGGTTCGGTAGTGCATCCCGTCGAAGTGAATTTTCGAAGCTGCTGCGTATGCGCTGGAGAGCGCGGTCTCGAGCGTAGGCCCGAATGAGGTCACACCGAGCACTCTGCCGCCGCTCGTGACGAGTACCTCTCCCTGCAGGCGAGTTCCGGCATGCAGGATCTTTACACCGGAATTGTCTCTGATACTGGTTAGGCCGCGAATGACTCTTCGCGTCTCAAATCTTCCCGGATATCCCCCTGAGGCTATGACAATGCAGGCGCTTGCGCCCGGCCTCCATTTCCATTCGTCGGGATTGAACCGTCGCGTAGCCAGATTTACCAGCGCTTCCGCAAGATCAAAATCCACCCTCGCCATGATCGCCTGTGTTTCCGGGTCACCTAACCGGCAATTGAACTCCAACACCTTCGGCCCTTCGTTGGTCAGCATCAGGCCGATATAGAGAAATCCCTGATAGCGGATGCCATCCGCAGCCAGGCCATTCAGCGCAGGCGCCACAATCGTCTTTTGGATCGTTGCCTGAAGTTCCGGTGACATCAAATCGTCCGCGGAATAAGCGCCCATACCGCCGGTGTTGGGACCGCGATTGCCGTCGAAAGCCCGCTTGTGGTCGCGCGTGGGCGCTAGCACCGCATACTTGTCGCCGTCTGTGACTATAATAAACGAGAGCTCATTCCCCTCAAGCGTCTCTTCCAGCACCACTCGCTTGCCAGCCGCGCCGAACTCCTGGATGAGCATCGCTCGCGTGACAAAGTCTCGGGCTTCACTCTCCGATTGCGCCATCAGGACGCCTTTGCCCGCGCACAGGCCGTCTGCTTTCACAACGACCGGATAGGGAACGTCAGCCAGCGCTGCGTAAGCGTCGTCCGGAGTTGCAAATTCGCCATAAAGTTTGGCCGTGGGAATCGAATGCCGCGCAAGAAATTGCTTTGAGAAAATCTTACTTCCTTCAAGCTGCGCCGCGATCTGCGACGGGCCGACTACCGCAAGATTACGCGCGCGCAAAGCGTCGCTTAAGCCGCTTACCAGCGGCAACTCAGGCCCTATGACCGTCAGATCTGGGCGCAGCTTTTCCGCCAGGGCCACCAGTCCTGCAATATCGTTCGTCTCAACCGGAAGGCAAATCGCGTCTTCAGCGATACCGCCATTTCCAGGAGCGCACCAGATTTTTTTTACGCGTGGACTCTCGCGAAGCTTCCACACCAGACCATGCTCGCGTCCACCGCCGCCGATCACCAGGACTTTCACAGTTTCTGGTCGTGCCCCTTCCGGAATTCCCAACTTTGACGATAGACGTGGCGTTATCGGGTGTCAATGCTTCGCGTTTGCGCCATTAGGGCGGACAAGAGACGCTTGGGCCAGTTATTATTATATATTCAATTTAATTAAAGGCTAAACATGCAGCAACTCTGAGGAATGGAATGCTTATAAGGCTTGGCTCAAGGCGCGAATCGGAATAGTGACACTTGCACTGGTAGAAGTGTCGGAGGATGCCAGCATGTGGCAGCGGCCATCGAAGATTCCGCCCGGGTCGATAACCAGGCAAGGAGAATGAACTTCGCCCGTCACTACGCCCTTGGCCTGAATTTCTACGCGGCCTTTCGCAAAAATCACTCCGTCGTAGCGGCCGGCAATCACCACGCGGTTGCCTTCGATCTGGCCTTCGACTTTGGCGTTCTCGCCAAGAATCAAAGTCTGTTCGGAAATAATGTTTCCTTTAACATTTCCGTCAACGCGAAATGTTCCTGTGACCTGTAGCGTGCCTTCCATCGTCACGCCCTGATCAATAAAGCCGGTCCACTCTTCGCCGCTGCCGTTGGTTGAACTGCCGGGCCATTTCCACGCCATAAAATTCCCACACTCCCCAAAAATCGCGTCGGCGTCACCCCAGCCGATACTGTCACTCTAGCCGGATGCGCGAGCAAGTCAACGCGTCTGCTGTGGCGAGTTGTCGAATTCAACCACTGAACGAATGGGCAGTGCGCGTTTCTCTGCGAAAGTATTTCCGGCGACCGGCTACTTCATCAAGCGATCGTAGAGTCCCATCAGTTGCGCGTCTTCGTAATATTCCAGCACCAGTTGCCCTGGCCGCAGTTTGGTGCGCTGGCGCAACAGAATCTTTGTGCCCAGATGGCGTTGTAATTCGTCCAGCGCTTCGCGCACGTTCGGGTCAACGTGAATTTCAGATTTTTCTTTTCGGCCACGCGCATGCCGCGAGGCCAGGCGTTCAATTTGCCGCACCGTTAATCCGCCCCGCGCCGCTCGCTGCGCATAGCGCATGCGCAATTGCGGATCAATCACCGCCAGTAGCGCACGCCCGTGCCCGGCACTGAGCTTCCCTTCTTCAATCCAGTCCTGAATTGTCGGCTCCAGCTTTAGCAAACGAACCGCGTTTGCCACCGTGGCGCGATCCTTGCCCGTGCGTTCGGCGACCAATTCCTGCGTTAGCTGAAATTCATCCATTAAACGTTCAAACGCCCGCGCCGCTTCGATCGGATTCAGATCTTCGCGCTGAATATTTTCAACCAGCGTCATTTCGAGCGCTAGCTCGTCTGAAACCTGCCGTACGATTGCCGAAGCTTTTTTCAGCCCCGCCCGCTGCGCAGCTCGCCAACGGCGTTCGCCAGCGATCAGCTGGAAGCGATTCCCGATCGGGCGGACCACGATGGGCTGAATTATTCCGCTGGCTTGGATCGAACGAGCCAGCTCATCGAGCGCCTCTTCACGGAATCGCGTCCTTGGCTGATACGGACTTGGCTCGATCAGTTCAATATCGATTTCCTGCGGACCGCCACGGATAGGCTCGCGTGCAGGAGCAGCGGCGGCTGCGCCGACGGTTGCAACCGGCGGGGAGGCTTGTGAATCTACGGCGGGCGTGGCCGGTTCAGGCTCCCGAATGAGCGCTCCGAGCCCCCGTCCCAAGGCGTTTCTCGGCATTGGCAATTACCTCCTGGGCGAGTTGCGTGTAGCCCTCGGCCCCTTTACTATGCATGTCATAGAAAATAATAGGCTTACCGAAACTTGGCGCCTCCGCCAAGCGGACATTGCGTGGAATCACGCTCTGAAATATTTGCGCGCCAAAAAAGCTTCGAAGATCGGTCGCCACCTGGCGCGATAAGGTCGTCCGCTCGTCGTACATCGTCAGCAGAATGCCCTCGATTTCTAGGTTTGGATTCAATGTCCGCCGGATTCGCATAAGCGTGTCCAGTAGTTCAGAAACTCCTTCGAGAGCCAGATATTCACATTGGATGGGAACCAGGACGGCGTTCGCGCTGACAAGTCCGTTCAATGTAAGTAGATCAAGTGCCGGCGGGCAATCAAGGATAACAAAACGATAGTTGGATGATAGCGGGCCCAGGAAGGCTTGTAGCCGATATTCTCGATTTTCTGAGGTTACGAGCTCAACCGCGGCTCCTGCAAGATTTTTGTCGGCGGGGACGACATCCAAGCCGTCCACTTGCGACTTTTGAATAATCTTCTCGGCGGGTTCGTTCAAAATGAGAGCGTGATAAAGAGTTCTGCGGGATGGATCTTTGGCAAAGCCGATTGCGGCAGTAGCATTTGCCTGAGAGTCGCAGTCAACAAGCAATGTGGGCTGATCGGCGGCAGCGAGGCAGGCAGCGAGATTAACCGCAGTCGTGGTCTTTCCAACTCCCCCTTTCTGATTCGCAACCGCGATAATCCTTGCCAAATCTCCTCCAGATTTTCAGCGTGGCGAAAATTTAGCAAAGTATATATTGACATGCAAGATGTTTCATGTGGAACAAATGTGCACCCTGTGGAAGAGTGCGAAAGGTTTTCTAGGGGCTCAGTTTTTATGACTGAATTGTTCCACATGAAACAAGTGGGCTCCTGAACCCCTAGTAGCCGCACGTACATGGTTCCACGTGGAACAAATTCTGAGAATGCTATATGGCGAATGTGGCGAGCGATAACCAGCGAACACCGGATCAACAGATGACCGTGGAAAGCCAAGGAGATGTTCCACGTGGAACGAGAGTCAATTTAGCGAAATCGAATAAAGAAGCTGCTGTCGTGGTTCAAGAGCTCACGATAAATTGCGCAGAACCTCCGCAGTTTCGTAGAGACTTGATCCACCTTGTCCTATGACCTACAACTAACATGTTTTTTTCATATAGTTACAACGAGAAGAGGAGTGGCTCGCTCCTGCCTGGTCCGTACGCGACCAAGCAAGTCGCGGATCGAATAGGAAATCTCGACAGGAATCTTTACCTCCGAGTTCTGCTGCCGGCCTTAACTAAATCGCCTCCGCCGGTTTCAGAGCTAGAAAAATGCACGAGAAAGCGAGCAGATCGTGTAAATCGCATGCAAAAACGAGCTAGTCGATGTGACTACCCAGCAACAAGAAGCGCTGCAGCGACTTCGGGACGGAAATTGGCTCCGACCACGTCCACCGCGGCTGGGCGCGGACCTCATCGAGATCCCGACCCCCTAGCCAAAGAAGTACCTGCTTGGCCGCGACGCGCGGTGACGACGCCCACGTTAAGAAATTTGTGAAGTCTCCTAAAGCTCGCGAGCAAACAACGTCGAGAGGAGCCACGTCCTCGCCCAACTCCTCATACCGGCTCACAAGCACTCGAGCGTCCATAAGTCCAAGTTCTCTAACGACTTCCGCCAAAAAAGTAGCCTTTTTTACGTTCGATTCCACTAGAAAAATCTGAAGATCCGGACGGATAATCTTCAGTGGAATGCCGGGAAAACCCCCACCCGAGCCCACGTCGGCGAGCCGACAGTTTTCCACAGGCAATAGAGTAGAGCCGAACATCGACTCACAGAAGTGACGATATAGTATTTCCAGTGGATCGCGAATCGCGGTTAGATTGATTTTGTCGTTCCAAGTCCACAAAATCTTTGTATATTGTTGAATTTGTTGGACTTGTATGTAATTCAAGGCCAATTTAAATTCGCTTGCGGCGCGTTCGATGGCTTGCATTGAGGGTACAGGAGCCGCGCTAGTCGTCATAATGGTATCACTGTCGGCTGGAATCTAGGTCAGCCTCACCCGCTGCGCGAGTCGCAAAATACCTCGCTCCAGCAATGCCCGCCACGATGTCAAGGACTGCATGCCAGACTACCACGGGGAAAATGCTATGGTACGCGATTCGCACTGACGCGAAAAGGATTCCGAGCATCCCGGTTCCAGCGCTGCCGCCTTTTCCCTGGTATAGATGCGCCACCCCGAACATCAGCGAAGACACAAGGACCGCAGCCCAAGTCGGCAGTCCCGCCCGAAAAAGCGCCGCAATTACAAACCCGCGAAAGATGAATTCTTCGCATATACCCGCCGTGACCGCCAATATCGTAAACAACATAGTCTCCGCCGCAGAGCGAGGGAAGAGTCGCACCGCCATGGCACGAAGTCTTTCGACCGCCGGATGACGTGAACCCGCCATCCGCCTCAGATTCATCCAGTGCGCCCCCGCGATCAAAGTTGCGCCAATTAAGGTCAGCAGAAGAATTGACGGCACTCGGCCAACCGCCAGGCCAAGCTGGGAGACCGTCAAACCGCGCTCGAACGACCGCCAGGCCACAATCACTGCCAGCAGCCACTGAAATAAAATTGTCGAAAAATACAGTTGGATGCGCTCCCGGCCGGAAACTTCCGGCTGCGCCATAAAACGCCGCATGCGCTCGCGTCCCCGCCACGGCAGAACGACGCTCAGAAACACGAAAATCAGCCAGAAGTCCCAAGGTATTGTGCAAAGCATGGCCTAAAGCACCGCCCAAAACACGAACGATGTAACCACGTCCATGAAACAAAGCGCAACTCGCAGCAGGGGCGCAACGCACGACACACAGTGCGCAAACTTTTCGCATCCTCTCTATAATGCTAAAGCGCACCACATAGCACGCCAAACAGGAGGCTCGATGACCGATCGCGTGAAATTGACGTCGATGGCCAAGGCTGCTGGTTGAGCAGCGAAGCTGAGTCCCGGGACGCTGGACTCTGTTTTGCGGCAGCTGCCGCGGCAAACTGACCCCAACGTGCTCGTTGGTTTTGAAACCAGCGACGATGCCGGAGTGTATCTGCTCGACGACAACACGGCGCTGGTGCAAACCGTGGATTTTTTCACACCCATTGTGGACGATCCGCGTACCTTC
>WNFO01006134.1_pt1 | contig 10598 bp, 14 predicted proteins | sample 5400251 | NCBI WGS metagenome assembly WNFO01 (sample SAMN13153354, study PRJNA577476) | soil metagenome | isolation source: 100 cm saprolite under Madrone tree | place: USA:California | collected 2016-06-14 | reverse complement strand
ATGCCGACGTCAGGAAGGCTGTAGAGCCAGTTAAAAATGGTTTCTACTCCTATCAGCGGGAAGAGGAATAGTGGGGAGTGCGTGAGGACCGTCTTAGGAGCTGCAATCACTCCGCGGAGCGTCTTCCGATAAGTAGACATAGTTAGATCATGGAATCTCCGCACGGAATCAGCAAACACAAAACTATTGGATGATCCCGCTAAGTAAAGTCTGGGCGGCGTGCGCACCATTGGTTTTTGACGTGTCTCGGAGATCCCGATTAAAATGCCGGGCTTAAGTGTCGCAGTACTACGTGCCGTGTGGGAGCGATCAAGTTGCGTTTCGTTCCGATGGCAATGCTGCGACTCTTGCATGCTGGAGCCGTGGCCTTTACAATTACACCAATGCCCCCGAAATCTCGGCAAGACTGGACGATGACCCGACCAAGGTTTGGTCCCCGGCCGAATTGCTGGCCATTGCGTTCGCGCACCCACCCAACTTCCCGCCTGGTACAGCCTACGAGTACTGCAACACCAACTACGCGCTGCTCGGCCTCATGGCGGAAAAGATCGACGGAAGCCACTGGCCTCAAGGAGACCATGCTCCCCGCCAGCACCTCGAACACCCTCCCCGATCCCTACTCGCACGGCTACTTGTACGGCGGCTCCTCCTTTGCTCTGGTGGACAAGCCGTACCCGCCCGGCCTCCAGGCCGCGGCCAGGGCCGGAACCCTCAAGCCCGACGACTGCACGAGCCAGAACCCTTCCTATGCCTCGGCGGCCGGGGCGCCATCTCCACCGCCAACAATCTCGCCACCTGGATCCAGGCACCTGGTCGGCGGCAAGGTGCTCAACGCGGACTATCAGCGCCGGTGGCTTGACAGCGTGCAGCCCGAAGACCCAAGCAAGCCCGACGGGCAGCAGTACGGGTACGGCATCGCCCAGATCCGCTTCGGACCGAACAGGCTGTACTTTCACGGCGGCGAAATGCCCGGCTTCCAATCCTTCATGGGCTACGACCCCACTAGCAAGATGACGCTCGTGGTCTGGACCAATCTCACCGTATCGCTCGACGGTCGTCCGACGGCCAATGCCCTCATGCTAAAAGTGCTCGATCAGATCTACGTGGTGTCACCGCTGGCGCCCTCCCCATCGCCGATCAATTGAGCAAGATCGGTTGGAGTTCAGGCTGTGTCTCGGAAGAATTGACAGTCCGTCGATCACGCCAACTTTGTTACACTGATTTACCTATTAAATGCGCCCGTAGCTCAGCTGGAGAGAGCAACGGATTTCTAATCCGTGGGTCGGGTGTTCGAGTCACCCCGGGCGCGCATCCTCTGAAAAGGCCGTTTCATAGGTAAAAATGGCTGGTTCTAGTACTCTTTCTCTGCATACTCATTCGAACATATTAAAAGCGCATTCTAACGCGATTCTACTTGCTTATGTGGCAACGAAATGGCAACAGTAAAAGACATGAGAGCACAGAAGATCAAAGTTCGCCGGTATAGTGATAGCAATCGCCCGCACCTAAAATTCGTTGTGAACTACCGCGAGGACGGGAAGCGAAAGCGACAATTCTTTGAAGTGAAGGAGCGGGCAAAAACATTTGCCGATGACAAAAGCCGCGAACTGATTAACGAAGGGCGCGAGCACGCAGAGTTTCCAGCGGCGCTGCGCGTGATGGCGCAAGAATGCACTGATGCACTGAACGGGTACGGCAAAACGATCAAAGACGCGGCAGACTTTTTAATTCGACATCTGGCAGCAAGCGCGAAGTCATGCACGGCAGTTCAACTCGTGAAGGAACTTGTCGCGGCAAAGGAACGCGACGGTGCTTCGATTCGCCATGTGGACGATCTCCGCAGCCGCCTAAATATCTTCGCCAAGAAATTCGACGGCCAGCCGGTAGCGACGATCACAAGCGCGGCGATTGACGATTGGCTGCGCTCGCTCAACGTGTCGCCGGTCACGCGCAATCACTATCGGCGATTGATTGTGCTGGCGTTCAACTTCGCAGTACAACGCGGGTACGCTACTGAGAATCCGGCAGAGAAAACCGCCAAAGCCAAAGAGCGCGGCGGGGACATTGGCATTCTCACAGTCACACAGACAGCGCGGTTATTGGAAAACGCGACGCCGGACGTGCTGCCATACATCGCAATCGGATTATTTGCTGGTCTGCGTCGTGCAGAGATTGAACGGTTGGATTGGAGTGAGATTGATTTCGAGAGTGGGTTAATTGAAGTCACAGCCGAAAACGCAAAGACGGCACGGCGGCGGCATGTAACCATACAACCGAATCTTCGTGAGTGGTTGTTGCCGGTACGCAAACACAGAGGCCGCGTCACGCCGGGCGAAAATTTCCGGCAGATGTTCGATCACGCGCGTCTGGCGGCTGGCATCGTGGAATGGCCGGACAACGCATTGCGGCACTCATTCGCGTCCTATCACTTGGCACACTTCAAAGACACAAAGGCGCTCGCGCTAGAAATGGGGCACAACAACGAGAACATGATCTTTGCAAGCTATCGCCAGCTTGTGAAACCGAAAGAGGCAGAGCGTTACTGGAATATCAGACCAGCAACAACGGAGAAAATCGTTCCACTTGTTACAGCCTAACAAACATAGGCAATCAGTAACAGAAGTTGCACGAGCAATCATTTTTAATTTGCATTGTGCGCGATTCCTGTTCAATTAGTAGCACCTGATAGGCTAACAAAGGACTTAGCGCCAAAGGTTGACTAACAGGGCCTTCGAGGGTTGCTGTAGGCAACAACGAGGGGAATCGCGCGATAGTTCCATTTTTGGGGCCTAAAAAGGAGGGCGCGGCCACGTCGTGAAATCCGTGAGCGACACGAGTACGCAATTCGTGTCGCTTTTATTTTGCATCGGTTTTGATGGTGCGAGTTGCAATGGAGACAAACCGGCAACACCAACTTATGCAAAGAAAACTTCTGACTGACGAAGAGCTCGCCACTGAATTGGGATCGGGATTCAAAAAGCGTACGATCGCCACGTTGCGCCGCGCTGGTAAAATTCCGGTTGTCAAAATCGGCTACAGGACGCTGAGATACAATCTGGACGCCGTGCCAGACGCGTTGTCGAAGCGCGAAGTCAAAGCCGTTCACACGAGGGCGCGATCATGAGCAGTCCGCTACAACAGGACGGCCAGCGCCTTAAACACAGTCCTACACGGTCTGGCGAATCAAGCGAGGCATCTGGTGAAATCGTTAAGTCTAGCTGGCGCGATTTTTGGAAAGTGCATCCAGCTTGTGACGTGTTCCCGCCAATGAATGCCGATGAACTGCGTAAACTGGCTGATGATATTCAGGCACATGGCATCCGCGTAACGATCCAGACACGCACGGCTGAAGATGGACAGCTATACGTGATCGACGGGCGAAACAGACTTGATGCTTGCGAGCTATTAGGCTGGCACCTTGTCGATGAGCGCGGCGAGTGGCGCGGCAAGATAATGGAGCACATCGAATACAAACGTGCGAATCATCGGGAGATTGTGGAGCAAGTTGTCAGTTTCAATCTGCAACGGCGACATCTTGATGAGAGCCAGCGGGCAATGACGGCGGCAGAGTTAGCGAACATGAAAAAGGGCAAGCCGGGAAAATGCTCAAATTTGAGCATTAAGCCAGTTAGTCAGCCCGAAGCGGCCGCTCTTTTTGATGTGAGCCGCACTAGCGTTCAGACAGCCAAAAAGGTGTTAGACGAAGCTCCGGCTGAGATCGTGAAGGCGGTCAAATCCGGGAAGCTGGCAGTCAGCAAGGCGCTGCAGTCCATCAAACCAAAGCATTTCGCAAGCGTTACCGCATTCATGCGAGAGCGCCGCCCCTAAAGGGCGTTCAACACCGATGTGTCTTGGTGTAGAAGAAGGGAACTAAAGCGCATTCACAAAGCGGAACGGGCAGGAAATCGTCTCGACGTCGATACCAGTTTCTGAACTGCTACACGCATGCGATAAAGACTGAGTGTTATTTTTTGGGGGGTCGCCAACGAGTTGAGATCCCGCGATGGGTGACACGCAATGATCCCGCTTGATTGACTGTGAAGCTTACGCCGATGCAAAAAGCTGATCCCACGCTCGCCAGCGACACCAACCCCAAGAAAGCGGGCGCGTCGAAACAGCGACGCGCCCTAACAACGATTTAATTATGGATCGGCTGAACGATAACACGGGCAGCGATGGATGCAACACAAACATTCGAACGATGTTTTGCGTTCACATCAGGTTGAAGATCGCGGACTTATGAATTGGTACCGACGGTCGATACGTTCGTGGAGGCTTAACACAACTACTAACACGGTGAGGTGGAATAACCATTGACAGGTAATTCGGCGGAGTTTACGCTGCCAGCATAGACACAACTCATGAGTGAGAATGAACGAATGTTGACCACGCATCAACTGGCCCAGCGTCTGTCATTAAGGCCGCGTGGCATTGAGGGGCTAGTCTGCCAAGGCAAGCTGCCTTGTTACAAAATCTCTCAGCGCATCGTCAGATTTCGTTGGGGTGAGGTGAAAGCCGCGTTACAGAAATACCGGACAAAGGTGAAGTGAGACTTATGAACAGTGACGAGCTTTTGCAGACCATTCCCGATGACACGTTGAAAAACATCGTGCAGCAAGCGGCGGATAAATGCGGAATTTCCTTGGGTGAGGAAAACTTGGCAAGGATTGTCGAGGTTGTTAAGAACGTGCTAGCTGATTGCATCGATCAAGCGCAGCAACAGGCCGCCGCAGCGTCGGCGCAGTCAGCGGTGCAAACCTTAGTTCAGCGCGAGACTTTGCGGTTTATGAGAGCCATTGGCGCTGGCCCGAACCATCAATTTTGTAGTAAAGAGTCGGGATGGCAGGAGTAACAAATAGTAATAAGGGAGCAACAAACAATGGCAGACACAATGATATTGGGAAAATCGATCCAGTATTTTCAAGCGAAAATGAAGGATCACGGCGGTATAAAAACCTTTCTTCAGGCAAAACAGTGGTTTAGAGAGCAAGGGCTGTCTGGGGCGTGGGCAGAGCGTGCGGCACGTAAGGCTATGCCCGACCTGTATAATCAGTTTATGGCCGGGCAAAATCCGAGAGCAATACAGAGGTTCTAGGGTGTGAGCTATCGCTGAGACTGCACCTGTGATGGGTCGGGCGTTCAGGCGTGTTAAGAGCGTGATGCAAAGCAACGGCTCAATGTTAAAGGAAGCAATCGCGGAAGTTACAAGACTTAACGCAGTCCGCGACGCGGTTCTCGTGGAAACGGCAGGCAAGCTGGCAGGTGGAAGGATCGGCGGTTTCACTGCGTTGATCACACCAACTGATGACGACTTCCGCAGGCGTTATCCGCAATGGAAAGACGCGCTTTTAAATTTGTGCCGAGCGCGGATTGAGCAGGCTGAAGTGGAGTTACTGCCGATTCTGGCCGAAGCTCAGCAACGCTATAAAAGTCACGGATTCGACGACGAAGATGTCGAGACCGATTTGATCCTGCGTCGCGCTCGCGGGAAGATTGCGGCTTTCAAGTCGCGACTATCTCGCATCGAGGGAGGCTCGCCGGGCGAAATTTGGCAAGGGAATGTCGGGGCTTTGCTTCAATGAATTTTTCTTGGCATAGACTCACCAGGCGCGGCTGTGTTGTGTGCATAAAGGGTCGTCATAGCCCGTTTCCTACATGGCGCAGCCGTTGCCTTGGTGCTTAAAGCTAAATGAATGAAGGGAAGTTATAGCAAACCAATGCCAATAGCTTCCAAAAACTCTCAAGCACGGCGATCACACGAGATAAGGCTGATCAAAGTGCCCGGCAAACCGCTTGGCCCGTTGCCTGTGCGAACCGTAAAACCAAAGCCGTCAAAAGGGCCTGTGACGCCTTGAACGGCAGCGCGGTAATAGCAAGCGTAGAGGCAGGAGTCTCCTAAGAGCCATGCCACAGGACACAGGTCTATCGACTCAAGCCAAGTCAGACCACGAGGCTAATTTGGAATCACTGAAATCATAACCGAATAAAATCACCGCGATACGCCAGAAACCGCCAAGAAGCTGCACGGCTGGCTTGCATATCGAGGACAGCTTTTTTCCATCTGTCCCGGTTGCCGAATTTTCCAGTGCCAAAGCCCGACGGCAGATGGGACATTGCGAAGATAAAAAAGTTTGCACTGAAGTCTGCAGCTAAACTGAAAGGGCCACTGGAGAAGGATCAGTTACAGCTTGAATTAACCAAGCTCAAGATTATGAGAGCGTCACAAGAATTGGCTTCATTCGAATCCGAGATTAGGACTGAGATTGAGGCGAAATTCCGTGAGCATTTCCTAAGCGTTTTCAACACGTTGGCGGCAAGCTTGAAGATGCTTCCGCGTGATGCCGCTTTGCGCTGCGAAGGTATGCAGGCTCGCCAGCTCTACGGCGCTCTACAAGACATGATTTATTGCTGTTTTGACAATGCGAGAGAAGCTTTCGGATTGCCTGATGAGAAGGTTATGGAAACAAAGGTGCTTCCGTTTAAGACCAGAGTCGAAGCTAATGGATCGCATCTGGTATCGTCGGCGATACGCTCGTGACAAGGGAAGAAAAATCTAAATCGGACTGGTTAGCTCTGGCGTTCGCCCAGGCAATCCGGAGCTACCGCGACTGTGATCGACTAAGGTCGAGACACTGTTATGCTGTGCCTTTGAACCCTTCTGGCCGCTGCATCTTTTGCGGAAAAGAAAATCCGCGACGGAAGTCGGTGGGAGCGCGCAAGACTGAACGGCGGGCATGAAAATTTTGCGTGACGAGTTGGCCGCAACGCATGAGGCCGGGCACGCTGTAATCCGAAATTATTTCGGCATGGAAATCGGGGAGCTATGGATTAACGAAGGCAAAGGCAATTGCCGGTTCCGCGTACCCGATCGCGGTAATGACATTGATTTGTTGCTCGACATTGCCGGAAGTCTCGCCGGGGCCGCGCGGCAGAGAATCACTTGCGCAAAGCTAGAGGCAAACCGGAGCCGGGCGATTATGCGCGGGCGTTCGAGATCGCGCTCCGGTTGAATGCCGGCGATGAGACGGGAGCAAAATTGCTTCTGCAATGGATGAAACACCGTACTGCGCTGCTTGTTAAAGAATTGTTCCCGCAGATTCAAAAGCTCACGCTCGCCTTACTCGAACACGAGAAGCTGAGCGGCGCGCAGGTCGCAAAAATTCTGAACGGCTCAACGTGAAATGTCGAATGCGCAGCAACTATCTCAAATCAAAACGTTCCACCGTGAGCGGAAAATATCACTGGATGACTTTTTGGCTGAATGCGAAGCGCGTGCGATTGAACGCGAAAAGCTAATCGAAAAGAACGGTGCTGCGGAAAGATTTTGTGATTGCGCCGTGAGGTACGAGTTTCGATCTTTCCCGACTGTATTCGCAATCGTGATGTGGTGGGCATGGCAGCCGCTTTCCGTTCAGCAACAATTCAAGCAGTTGCGCGGGCGGATCGTATCATTGGGCGATACCAAGCCGTACAAGTGGACTGCGGAATTCGTCAGGCAAATGGACAGACTGGCAAAGCCACTATTAAGGCAATCAGGCAATGGCGCAGATTCGCTATCTTAGCATTACTACCAAAGTTTCGTGATTGACCGCCCTTGTTTCAACTGCGAACGTTGTTAGTTGTGAAAACCGGCACCAAACATACAGATGAGAAGCTGCGCGAGCTGATTCTACACATTTGCATTCGCTCGGAAGACGACGAGGCATTTGGCGCAGTCAAGCTTAACAAGCTGCTTTTTTTCTCAGATTTCCTTGCCTATCTGCGATTGCGTAAGGCGATCACCGGGCAGGACTATCAAAAGCTGGAGCACGGCCCGGCGCCGCGTCGGATGCTGCCAGTGCTAGAGCAAATGGAGCAGCGAGGCGCAATCAAGCAGCGTGCGAACGACTTTTACGGCATGGAGCAAATGCGAACGATTGCGTTAGAGAAACCGGATTTGTCGAAGTTTACGGCGGAGGAAATTGCGCTTGTGGACACTGTTCTTGCACACTTCCGAGGCAAGACAGCCAAGCAAGTTAGCGATGAATCGTATCAATTTCTAGGATGTGAAGTCGCGGAACGAGGAGAGATCATTCCTTATCCGGTCGCGCTGGTCGCAAAGCGAGAAGTAACCGAGCAAGATCGAAAAATCGCAAAAGAACTAGCGCCGGTTGTTCGCGAGTGCCTATCGCGCAATGCCGCGTAAGTTTTGGACGGTTGTTCGCGAACATCGTTTCGAGAAAGAACTGCGCTCGCTGATACGCGATGTCATTCGTGCAGACGAATTTGTTGAAGGCGCAGAATTTGTACTGGCACGCGATCCGACCACAGGCACCCAGGTTTCTGTAAATCCGCCCGTCTGGTTAATGCCAATGGCGCTCATCGACCAAGATCAAATCACTCTCTACTACGCTTTCAACGAAACAACCGTCTGGTTGCTTTCGATTCAAAAAGGTTGATCCGTGACTATTCTTCGCGTAAGAATTGCACACCGTTTCCCAATATTTGCGAAGCCACGCGCACCATCCGCTTGGATGTTCTTCAACAAAGTAATCCCCTATGAAAACATTAACAGTAATGGCGCTGGCGATGCTAACGGCCAGCGTGAGCGCAGAGATTAACGTTCCGCATCCGCTTAACGTAGTGCAGCCGCTAGTGGTTCGCGCTTGCACGAATATGGGATTAGCGCCTTCGGGCGTAATTGACATGGGCGCAACGACGCGGTTGGACTTCACGAGAGAGTATATGCTTTTAGGTGATCGTGTCGTGCAGAGCATCCAACTTGTTTTAATAGGAGAGGGTGATGCAACGCGGATTGAAGTAAGTGGCCGAATGCTATGGTATGGCAAATATAACGACGAAAACGGTATTACGCACGACGGGGGCGTTGTTCACAATGATTCGATAGACGTGCCAGTATTCGAGTCAAGATTGACTGATGCCATAAACGCAGCGTGGCGATGAATCACAACACACGAATTTACTGAGTGGTGCAAGCGCAATCACGCGTCCTTTTGGCGCGACTTGTTGTTCAATTATTGATTTTGCCGCGTGAAGCACTGGCAAACCGCACTGGTGATTTTGGCGGCGCTGTCGGCGTCACTCGCGCTGGCTGACGACTTCAAAACCATCAACGGCAAAGAATACAAAAACGCGACGCGCGTGCAGTCCGTATCGTTGAGTGCGTTCTAGCTTCAATCGCGAGAACTCACGGCTCTTTGAAATCGCCCTTGTGCTCGTGCGTTTCGACCACGTTGCCAGCGTCATCATAAACGCGGATCACAGCGTCATGTGAGCGGCTGAAAAACTTCGCGTAGTCGACTGCATTACTGACAGCGTTTGGCTCGCCGTACCATAGACGACCGAATGGCAGCGCATCGGAGATCAGATCAACGCCGCGACGATCTTTGCGCGGGCGAATCTCGTAAACGTGCGTTGGCTGGCATCGCATGGGTTAGGCGTTGCGGATTTTGTGTTTTGCACGTGCACGAAGTTCTTGAAGTTCAGCGATGAGTTTGTCGAACCAGTAGTCAATCTCCCGCTCTGTCACGCAATCTGGCGTAAGCGTTCGGGTGTCGTCGTGGATGCCGTGCGCGCCAAGCGCGACTGATACGCGCCACGTGGGAGGGCAGTTCGGCGGGCCGGAGTTGATTGAGTGGAGCTTGAATCGTGTGACTTCCATAATGTTATTTTCCTTGTTTGGTTTCTTCTTCTTCCTCGCATTCAAGCCAGCCCTTCGCCCACAACTTAGCTTTACTGCTCCATTTATCGTGGTCGTCCCACGAATTCGGCTTCACATAAGGATTCAAGTAGTAAGATTCGCCCATGTAGGGATTCCCAAAGCCGCGCTCTGATAATTCCTCAAGGTAGGCGATTCGTCCTTTTTGATATGCAGTCTTGATACTCACGTGATAGGAGGCACCGTTTTACGCCTGATGCCATACCCGATGAACACCGCCGCGCATTGTAAACGTGCGTAGGATTCGTGATTACATGCTGGCGAATCATTTGCCGTCTGGCAATCAGAAACGATTCTAGCGCGATCCTGAGCGCCGGGGGAGAGCTATTAAAGATTCGGCAACGAGACGGCAACGGGGAAGTTACTACCTAGTATGGCAGCGCATTTCTAATCCGTGGGTCGGGTGTTCGAGTCACCCCGGGGGCGCTCTCTCAGAACGTGAGAGGTGATTAGTGATAGGTGAGAAGTAATTCCGCGGTCCAGTCACTTCTGACTTCTCACCTTTCACTTCTCACTGATCACCATTCTTCCACCGCCGCTCATGATCAAGCAGCCATTTCTTCCGCCATAAACCGCCGCCGTAACCGCAGAGCGTGCCATCGGCGCGAATGACGCGGTGACACGGGATCACGATGCAAATCATGTTCGTGCCGTTCGCGCGGCCAACAGCGCGCCGCGCATTTTCGTCTCCCAACCGTTTCGCCATCCATGAATACGAGCGGGTCTCGCCAACTGGGATTGACTGCAAGATTTTCCACGCGCGCAATTGAAACGGCGAACCGACCGGCGCGAGCGGGATATCAAACTCAAGCTTTTTGCCAGAAAAATACTCAGCGATCTGTTGGCGCGCTGCCGTGAGATGACGATGTTCACCAGGGAC
>WNFO01006133.1_pt1 | contig 10598 bp, 7 predicted proteins | sample 5400251 | NCBI WGS metagenome assembly WNFO01 (sample SAMN13153354, study PRJNA577476) | soil metagenome | isolation source: 100 cm saprolite under Madrone tree | place: USA:California | collected 2016-06-14 | reverse complement strand
TACCGGGAGCCGTAAGTCCTTTAGTATCAAGGGCCGAGGTAGCTCAGTGGTAGAGCAGCCGATTCGTAATCGGCAGGTCGTGGGTTCAACTCCCACTCTCGGCTCCAGATTTTTCTAACTTCCTTCCTTTCAATCAGTTCAGTTTCCCATTTTCTGTACCCGCTGAAAACTCGGGAACACTAGGGAACACTAAGCCAGCCACTTTCTCTACTGCACGTTTTTGTGACTCCGGGATCGCGTGCGTGTAGATGTTGAGAGTTGTTTTCAGATCAGAGTGTCCAAGGATTGCCTGAGCGGTTCGCAGTGATTCCCCGACTTCGCCGAGTAATGTTGCATGCGTGTGCCGGAAGCTGTGCCAGCTGATGACCGGCAAATTCAGCTTGCGACACGCGGGTTGCAAGATTCGGCGAAGAAGATTCTTAGGATTCATTGGGGTGCCGTTGCGGCTAGTAAAGATTAGATTCTCCGCATCCGCACCTGTCTGCTCACTGCGTTGCCCCATGAGTGCCTCGCGTACAGGTTGGCTCATTGGCACGTCTCTGCGACTGCTCTTCGTCTTGGGACTTCCAAACTTCCCTTCGTGGACGGTCTCACGCACATGGAGCACGTCATGAACGAAATCGACGTGCTTCCAACGAAGCGCGAGCAATTCGCCAATCCGAAGACCGGTCAACGTCGCAATCACCACAAGCTTGCGACACGGTTCGGGAAGGGAATTGAGCAGCGGTGAGAGTTGTTCAGGCAAAAGATAGGCCCTCTCCTGAGTTGGTGTGCGGTCTCCCAGACGTATACCACGGGCAGAGTTTTGTTCCAGGTAGCTCCAGTCCACTGCAGCTTGCAGCACTTTCCCGAATGCTGTACGCATGCCATGAACACTGGAACCGGAGAAACCCTGCTTGCGCTTGTTCGCGAGAAACCGTTGTACCTCTGCCTTCGTAATGTCCCTGATGCGCCACGTACCGAACGTCGGCAGCAGATGACAGCGAATCTGCAGTCCGTAATAACGAACGGAACTGGGCTTCAACTGGGGCATTACAGCAGGCTCCCAACACTCCTTTAAGAATTGGCCGAAGGTGATTGTTGCTTCTGGTCGGTACTTCCCCTCATTGATCGGACGCAGGAGACCCGCCATTCTGTTACGGGCCTCACGTTCAGAGAGATCGCTGACCAACCCAAGAACTTCAGCCCGAAGAACTCTCTTAGGTGTGCCGTCGAGTTGAATCACTATTTCTCTCCAACGTGCGACCCAGGTCTTACGTCGTTTGCCTTTTCTGATTAAACAGCCAGTCTGAAAGCAGCGCCGAACCATACGGTCCTTTCCGTTGATTCGTCCGCTCTTTCTTGCGTCAACCAGGAGTTTACTGAGATTCGCGCGCATTGTGGTAATCATTTGTACGTTTTGCGAGTAGCCACTCGGCGATGTCAGCTGCCTCAAATCGCCAATACTTTCCAAGGCGAAAACCGGGAATTCGTTCTCTGCATCTTTGGCGAGTGCGCTCATATACCCAGGAGACGGGGACCTGAAGCAGTTCGGCGACTTCATGAACAGTGAGAAGATGGGTGTCGTCTCTTCTTTTCCCTCCTGTGGCCGCGTGTTGAGACGCGGCATGCAGCGCGTTCTCCAAACCTATCGCTCGACGGCCGTTTAGGGGCGAAGGACATTGTGTCTCTGGGCGTTCTTCTTCAATGCAAATCGCGTTCGAAGGGGTAACTGCTGCAAGGCGCGAGTCATGCTGTCGCGGTGACGCTGTATTCTCGCGCAGGCCGAATTCGATACGATGAATCTTCATGCTTTCTTCGCAGTCTCAAAAAGAGAGCCTCCCCCCTTGTGGGCTTGGTCGCTATTGTGGCTGTGTTCCTCAAGCCAGGCCTTGAACTCGTCGTCTTTCCTAAAGAAGAGCTTCAACGCCTCGCTGACGACGTATGATTCCGAAGAGTTGATAAACTCGGCGTACCTGCCCAGTTTGCATCTGACTTCTACCTCCACACGGATCTGCAACGTTTCATTCTTCGGTGGTTTTGGTGGTGACTTCAGAATTGCCATGCGTTTTCTCCTTTCGTGCACGCGGATTTTAATAAAGCGTGCATGAAATCTTTTTCACTCCGCCTCTGCACCGCGCAAAACGTCGAGGCGAAGTGCCTGCGAGGGCGGGAGCGACCCCAAGAAACTTTTGGGCGGCTCGTCCGCAAAAAAGTGGGGTCGCTCCCGCCCGATTTGGTCTTTTTTGCGCGGCGACTTTCGCAGGGGCAGTGGTTGCAAATCTTTGGCTATCAATTCCGTGGGCCGGGCTCCGGGTGAAGAAAGTGGTGAAGACGAAGCTGAAGTGCGTAATTCTTACCTTCTTCACCTGGAATAGAACGCGTCGGCATTGTTGTTCCGCTGGTGGTTTCAGGACCGCCACGAGATTTTCCCCTTTCTGCTTGAGTGGGTGGATTGCTGTCCACGTTCGAAACCGGTTGCTTCCGTGTATACGCGCGACCAAAACGGATCACGCGACGAGCGTGACGAGGCGGGAGCGACCCTGAGAAGTCCGTGACGCACCGTGCGTCAAAGGGTGGGGTCGCTCCCGCCTCATCCAAGTTTGGCCGCGTCCTTCCGGGCCTGTTCCTCGCGGGTTATCTCTCCTCATTTCATTACGTTCGCTTCACCGGAAAGGTGAAGCGAAATTCAGCTCCTCGTGAAGCAGCAGGGTGAAGGGCCTTCACCCTCGCACAGTCGGAATACTCCCTCTGAGAGAGGCTACCGTTTGCCAAATAGCGCCCAAAACTCTGTCCTCGCTTGCTGTTCGGCCTGCGCGGATTCGCGCCGCGCCAGCAGCTAGCGGGAGCAATCAACGACGCGGAGGGAGGGTTGCTGTCCTAATGATTGCTCATCAGGCCGAGCAGGGCACACTTTGATCGTGCGCACCGTTGGTAGGGTTTCTACCTTCGGCTCCGTTCGGAACCATCGATCCGCACGCAGTCGAGCTAGGTGGGTTGACCGAAGTGGGACGGCTCCACCAACCCCGCGGGGGAAGTCGGCGAGAACTCCCCTCTATACTAAGAGGCCCTCAGAACGGAAAAACTCAACGCAATTTCTTGTTAAGACGGCGCAGGTGGCATAGCGCAAAATCGCCATTCCACACTTTCGATCTTCCCCTAATACATAAAGAGGCCTCGTTTTGAAAAAACGTCAATAGCTATTCTTCTTGTGATGTGCTTTTGATTGGTAGATTCACAAAACAAGGAGCTTTTGGGCGAACATGTGATGCGCGGTGGTCCCCCGTTTGACTCCAGCGATACGGAAGGCATTTTGATCCGAAGATCGTCTGCGCGTTCGCCGCCCGGAGATGTAGGGGGCGAAAAACGTTTCAGGCTGAGGCCGGAAGCGTGCTTCCCGGTTCGGGCAACCCTTGCTTGTTGCGCGGCTTGAATTATAGACGGGGAAGTTCCGCTCGTAGCCGGCGAGGTAGTTTTTTCCCATCGCGAAATAAGGTTTTCACCTGATTGTTACACTCGGCCCTGCGACGTATGTAAAAAGGGGCCATCTTTTAGTTGTCCTCATGCACAATCCCAGGCCGCAGTTCGGCTTTGGGCAAGGGAGAGTCTAGAGACCACCCAGGGGGAGTGTCGTTGTTCGCACCCGGTCCTAATGGAGCGTGTGACCATCGTGATTGGGCGGTGCAAATGTTTGCAGCAAGAAAGTCAACTTCATCAGGGCCATTCCCCGACAAGCCGCGAAATGCTTCTGTGCGATTCGGCGGTGTTCCTGCGGAACACTTTCCTCATGCAATTGATAAGAACTCCGGGAATGGTCACGTTTCAAGTAACGGGCACGTAGAGTCACTTGCCGCGGGATTTCTCCTTCTAGATGCGTCGCTCCGGCCCATCTACGCGAGCGAAGAAGCCCTGGCTATCCTCACTTACCCAAGAGCTCCATCCAAGAACAAGGGCTTTGACAGTTTTCTGCAAAGCAGAATTCGATCGCTAGTTCCCAGCAATGGCAATCATAACGGATTGTCTGCTTCCAGATTTGTGAATGAAGTCGCTTCGGGAAACAGGCGCTACCAACTTCGGGCATTCTCGATGAAATCAAATCTTGGAATTGAGCGAGGACCTGTGATCGCGCTCTTACTGGAAAGAAGCCACCGAGGCACATTCAATCTCAAAAGCGTTGCCCGGAAATTCCGTCTAACCCAGCGCGAACGGGAAACACTTGACCTTCTAACGCGAGATCTCAGTACCAAGCAAATCGCTAGCCGGATGGACATCAGCCCAAACACGGCAAAAGCTTTTTTAAGATCCGTGATGATCAAAGTCGGAGCGGAGAATAGGACCGGCATTATCGGGAAGATTCTGCAGGCATCGAATGCAATCACTGGGGAGAGCTTCGACTAATTTCTTATTCTGTTGGTCCCGCATTTGTTCGTGAGCGGGATGACTTCGGCAAAGAACGTGTAGTACTATAAGTACTATGAACACCGAATTGGGGAAAAAGCGTGGCCATTCCCGCCACTCGGCGAATGGAGAATTTACGGGCAGCGCACTGCCTTCGCTTCGTGGGCAGCGGAGGTCAGAAGTCTCTCAAGGAAAAGTGACAAACATTTCTGACGGTGGCTTCTGCATGGTTGCTACTCACCCCTTACAAATTTCTGCGCTTCTTCAAGGCCGACTTCGGCTCGCCCGGATTCCCGCGGAAATTCCCACTCTAGTTCAAGTTCGCTGGGTACAGCGAGTGGCGTCCGGGCACCGCTACCGAATCGGTTTACAATACGTCATCTGAATTGACAATTCCTCTTGCTTCCTCTCCGGCTGTTCCCATGGAGCAGTACTAACCATCCGGGCTAGTCCAACAGCTAATTGACGCAGCCTTTCTACATTAATACCGTGTGAATGCGAAATGAATGGCGGCACCAGTGTCGCGCGGTGTTGAAATCATAGGTTAGAGCGATCTCCGCCCAGCTGAGGCCGTGGCGGATTTTGTTTTAGAAGAGGTAAGGATGCGGGTACTCGTGACTGGCGGGGCGGGCTACATCGGAAGCCACACTGCCAAAGTTTTGTCCCGCTCAGGGTTCGAGCCAATCGTACTCGACAACCTCTCAACCGGGCACCGGTGGGCTGTGAAATGGGGCCCGCTGGTCGAAGGAGATCTGGGCGATTCCGCATTGATTCGCGAAGTAATCAAAACCTACAGGATTCAAGCCGTCATGCACTTCGCCGGTTTTGCCTACGTGGGAGAGTCCATGCAACGCCCGCGGCAATATTTTCGCAACAATGTGACCTACACGCTCAGACTGCTGGACGCAATGACGGACATGTGGGTAAAACACATCGTTTTTTCGTCCAGCTGCGCGACTTACGGTATTCCTACAAGCGTCCCCATTCCCGAGGAACAAGTACAGACCCCTATTAATCCATACGGTGAGTCGAAGAGGATGGTCGAGCGCATCCTTGCTTGGTACGGTGAGGCCTACGGCCTGCGCTGGACGGCACTGCGTTATTTCAACGCTGCAGGCGCCGACACTGATGGTGAGCTGGGAGAAGACCACTCACCGGAAACTCACCTAATTCCGCTCGCCATACAAGCGGCGCTGGGAGAAAAACCGGCTCTCGAAATTTACGGCAAGGATTATCCCACTCCAGACCGCACTGCCGTCCGCGACTACACGCACGTAATGGACTTGGCCGAGGCGCACGTTGCAGCCCTAAGGCGCATGCTCAAGAGTCACGAGAATGCTGCCATTAATCTTGGGACGGGCAGCGGTCATTCCGTTCGCCAAGTAGTTGCGGCGATCGAACGCGTGAGTGGACACCGAGTCCCGATTCACGAAGCGCAGCGGCGCGCCGGCGACCCGCCTGAACTCGTCGCCGATCCCACGAAAGCCAGGGAGCTTCTTGGCTGGAAACCGCAGCATTCTTCTCTGGAAAACATCGTACAAACTGCTTGGAATTGGCACATATCTCGAAGAGCCAAATTGGGCGGCGCTAACCCGGCCCGACCTGACGTTGGCCTGCCTGGAGAGGCTCGCCCCCATGCCACTGCAGCGTGACAGTTGGGGAGACGCCCCCTTACTCAGCGGCGCCCACGCCATGAGTGCGACAGTCGCCCCCGCAGTAACCACTACTCTTGATCTAACTATTCCTCTGGGGCCTCGCCCCGCCTCGAGCCAATCGGTGCGGCCCACTCTGCGCGGCAAGTTTCTCTGGGTTGGTGAGGAGAAGTTCTACGTCCGCGGCGTGACCTATGGTCCCTTCCGCCCTCATCCAGACGGACATACCTATCCATCGCCTAAGGGCGTTGCACGGGACTTCGCCTTAATCGCTGCCTCCGGCATGAATGCCATCCGCACGTACAACGCTCCGCCAAGATGGCTACTGGATTGTGCGCAGGACCACGGCCTTCGCGTTATGGTCGGCTTGCAAGGAGAACGGCACTTCGCATTTCTGGAAGACAAGAAAGCGCTGGAAAACATCAGAAAGCAGGTAACGGAAGGCGTCCAGACCTGCAGCGGTCACTCCGCCGTTCTCTCCTACACTATCGCCAATGAGATTCCCGCGCATATTGTGCGATGGCACGGCGCACGCAAGATAGAGCGGTTCATTGAAAGTCTCTTCTGCTCGGCCAAAGACCAGGATCCCGAAGGCCTCTTCTGCTACGCCAACTATCCGACCACGGAATACCTGGACTTGCAGTTTCTGGATCTGGTGTGTTTCAACGTTTTTCTGGAGTCCCGGCCGCGCTTGGAAGCCTATCTTGCCCGGCTACAAAACCTGGCCGGCAATCGCCCTCTGGTCATGACGGAAATTGGATTGGACAGCATGCGAAACGGCGAGGCTGCACAAGCAGCATCGCTCGACTGGCAGATCCGCGCCACATTTGCCGCAGGTTGTGCGGGTGCCTTCGTTTATTCCTGGACCGACGAGTGGCACAACCACGGCCAGGAGGTCAAAGACTGGAAATTTGGCTTAACGGATCATGACCGAATACCGAAGCCCGCACTGAGTTCCGTGCGCAGAGCTTTTGCGGACGCGCCGTTTGAACCCGGCATTCAATGGCCGCGGGCGTCCGTCGTGGTTTGTACGTTCAATGGAAGCCGTACCATCCGGCAGTGTCTCGAGGGGCTCGAAAAATTACGGTATCCAAATTATGAAGTGATCGTGATTGATGACGGATCAACCGACGGTGCCGGGGAAATTGCTATCCGCTATAACCTGCGGGTTATCCGCACCGAGAATCGTGGATTAAGCCATGCGAGGAATTTGGGCCTGTCTGTCGCGACTGGGGAAATTATCGCTTACCTTGACGATGACGCATCCCCGGACCCGGACTGGCTCAGCTATCTGGCACTGACGTTTCAGAAAACCAACTCCGCAGGCGTAGGTGGCCCGAACATCCCGTTTCCCGATGATGGCGAAGTGGCGGCTTGCATTGCTCACGCACCGGGCGGACCCACCCATGTGCTGGTTTCTGATCTGGAAGCGGAGCACATCCCCGGATGTAACATGGCATTCCGAAGAGACTGGCTGCAGTCGATCGGCGGTTTCGATACTCAATTCCGGGTCGCTGGAGACGACGTCGATGTTTGCTGGCGCATACAGGAAGCTGGCGGGCGATTGAGCTTCAGTCCGGCGGCCATGGTCCTGCATCACTGCCGCGGCACTCTGCGCGGATTTTGGAAGCAGCAAGTGGGTTACGGCAGGGCAGAAGCCATGGTTGAAAGGAAATGGCCGGAGAAATATAACACTGCCGGTCAGATCGCCTGGGGCGGCCGAATCTACTCAGATGGCCTTCTCCGTAGCGTTCAATGTGCGCGCGGACGAATCTATCAGGGCACTTGGGGAACGGCTTTCTACACTAGGATGTACTCTCCCCCGCCCGGCCTGCTGCACTCTCTCCCTGCAATGCCAGAGTGGGTGCTCCTCAATGTCGTGCTCGCTGGCCTTTCGGCAATGGGCTTTCTCTGGCTGCGGCTTCTCGTCGCACTGCCCTTGTTGTTTCTAGGATTGGGCGTGGGTCTTCTGACCGTCGCGCTGCGCATATCGTTCATTCGTTTTTCTTCTTGTCCGGAAACTCACTTTGCTCGAGCCCGGCTCAGGATCTTCACGGCTTTTCTTTATCTACTGCAGCCTCTAGCGAGATTTTGGGGCCGCCTCCGCTATGAATTTACTCTTTGGCTCGACCGACGCAAAGCGGGCCTATTGTTTCCGCGGCGGCGGGGTTTCCGCCTGTGGAACGAAAAAGGGCAGAGTTCGATTGAAAGATTGCAGGCGATCGAATCGACCCTGCGCGAAGCCAATGCCGTGGTGCGGCGAGGCGGAGACTACGACGACTGGGACTTGGAGGTGGGCAGCGGCGTCTTCGGGAATGTCCGTCTCCGTCTGGTCAGCGAAGAGTATGGTTCCGGCAAACAGCTCGTTCGTTTGCGTGGCTACCCGCGCTTCTCATTTCTTGGTCTGGTCCTCGCCTCCTCGCTTGCGGTTTTGGCCTGGGCCGCAAAATCTGACCATGCCTGGGCCGCCTTCGGAGTCCTGAGCGCCCTGGCACTGGCTGTCGGTGGACTCACTTTTCAAGCGGTCGGTGGCGCCATCGCTGCTGTTTGCCGCGCGCTGAAGAAGCTCGGGTTCGAGGAAGCTCGATGACAAAGCTTGGCGACACCGTCCTGTTTCGCCGCCTGTTTCAGCAAGCGCGTCCTTACTGGACCCACATCGCCGCGCTCTTTTTGCTTAGTCTGCTGGCAAGTCCACTCGCTCTGCTCATGCCCTTACCACTCAAGATCGCCGTGGACAGCGGACTGGGCTCGCATCCCCTTCCGCGCCTAGTTTTGGCGCTGTGGCCCTCCACTCTCGCGGTCACTCCGGCGACAGCGCTGATCTTCGCCGTCGTCCTGCTCATCGTCGTAACCATTCTGACGCAATTGCAAAATTTGGCTGTGTCGCTCCTCCAAACGTACACCGGGGAAAAACTCCTCCTGCGGTTCCGAGCCGAGCTTTTCCGTCAAATCCAGCGCCTGTCCCTTTCCTATCACGACTCCAAAGGAACCGTTGATTCCCTTTATCGCGTTCAGACGGACGCCACTTCGATCCAGGCGATCACTGTCGATTACTTGGTGCCGTTCATCAAGTCGAGCTTGACGCTCGCCGGAATGTTTTACGTCACCGCGCGAATTGACTGGCAACTGGCTCTGGTCGCGCTCTTCATTTCTCCAATCCTTTACGTGGTCTCCAAGATCTATCGTCGGGGACTGCGCCGCGGCTCGCGCGAAGCAAAGGCCTACGACAGTTCCACTCTCGCCGTTGTGCAAGAGGTGCTCGGCGCGATCCGCGTTGTGCAAGCCTTCGGACGCGAGGACACCGAACAAGAGCGGTTTGTGCGGCATTCCACGCAAGGAATGAGGGCGCGGCTGCATCTGGCTTGGGTGGAGGGCAGATTCAGCCTTGCGATTGGACTTACCACCGCTATCGGTACGGCCGTGGCACTTTTCGTCGGCGTCCGCCAGGTTCAATTGGGCGCTCTCACGCTCGGCGAACTCCTGCTGGTGATGGGCTACCTGGCACAACTTTACGAACCGCTGAAGACGCTAGGGAAGAAATCAGCCACGCTTCAGGGTCATCTGGCAAGCGTGGAAAGGGCATTCTTTCTTCTCGACCAGACGCCTGATCTCGTAGAGAAGCCGAACGGCCGCTCCATCCTTCGGGCAACGGGCGGGATCATCTGTCAGAATGTATCGTTTGCTTACACTCCTGAACGCCATGCTCTGCACCACGTTTCATTCGAGATTGAGCCTGGCATGCGAGTGGGGATTGCCGGCCCCACCGGCGCGGGAAAATCGACGCTCGTCAATCTGCTGCTGCGTTTCTACGATCCCACCGAAGGACGCATTTTTCTCGATGGAGTTGATCTTCGCGATTACAAGTTAGCGGATCTGCGCAACCAATCCGCCATTGTCACTCAGGATCCCGTTCTCTTTTCATGCAGCATCGCGGAAAACATCGCATACGCTCGGCCCTCGGCCAGCATGCAAGCAATCGTTTCCGCGACAAAGGCAGCAAACATCCACGAGTTTATCGAGAAGCTGCCAGCGGGCTATGAAACACAAGTTGGCGAGCGAGGTGTTCGCCTCTCAGGTGGTGAACGTCAGCGCATCGCCTTAGCACGCGCCTTCCTCAAAGATGCTCCGATCTTGATCCTGGATGAGCCTACCAGCGCCGTGGATTTGGAAACCGAGGCCGTAATCATGGACGCGATGAGAAACCTGATGCGAGGCCGCACCAGTTTCTTGATTTCTCATCGCCTCAATCCGCTCAAAGACAGCGACACCATTCTGCACATCGACCAGGGGAAGCTTACTCGCGTAAGCTCACCAAAATTCTCGGTCGACCGTGAGGAGACAGTTGTGGCTGCCGGTGCGACTAGCTCTGGGAGACAGACCAATGCCTGAGCCTGCCGTCGAACCTGTGCGGTCGAATCTGTCGGACCATCCAGCATCTCTGGCATGGAGCCAACTGGGACGAGGAGGCTCCGATCCAAGTGAAATCTTTGTCTTGAGTAAGCGCATAAAATCCTCGATTTACCGCTTGGTTGGTGCGTCCCCGATATGCTTCTCGGTTGTCGCAAAATA
>WNFO01006127.1_pt1 | contig 10601 bp, 7 predicted proteins | sample 5400251 | NCBI WGS metagenome assembly WNFO01 (sample SAMN13153354, study PRJNA577476) | soil metagenome | isolation source: 100 cm saprolite under Madrone tree | place: USA:California | collected 2016-06-14 | reverse complement strand
TGGTCCAGCCTGCCCGCATGACGAGCAATTCAGTTCCGCCCCTCGTGCATATTCAAAGCATTTCAGCGGACGAGAATTCACTCGACCTTCGTAGCTCTGTGCGGATTCCAGCGCGAAGCAAAAGGATCAGGTTTGGTTTCGCCGGTTTAAGTTTATCGGTTCCTGAACGCGTTCGCTTTCGCTACATGCTCGACGGATTTGATCGCGGTTGGAACGAGGCGAGCCCGGCCCGTGAGGCTGTATACACGAACCTGACTCCTCGCTCTTATCGGTTTCGGGTGATCGCAAGCAATCCTGACGGAGTCTGGAACAGTTCCGAAGCGGCCATCGCTTTCGAAATCGAGCCGTCGTTTTGGCAGACATGGTCCTTCTGGAGCTTGTGCGTGTTTGTTTCTGCGCTCGCAATCGCCATGGGGTATCAATTCCGGCTGCGCCAACTCGCCAACCGGCTCAATATTCGCTTTGAAGAACGGCTCGCGGAGAGGACAAGGATCGCGCAGGAATTACACGACACGTTGCTGCAAGGCTTTATGAGCGCATCCATGCAGCTGCACGTTGCGGTTGACCGTCTGCCAATGGACTCTCCCTCAAAACCCTCTTTGACCCGCGTCCTCGAACTCATGGGGCAAGTCGTGGAACAAGGCCGAAATGCTCTCCGAGGCCTTCGCTCGTCCGAACATGCTGATGTGGATCTGGAACGGGCATTCTCGCGGATCCAACAGGAACACGCCCTTAACGAGCAAGTCCATTTTCGCGTGATCGTTGAAGGCCGGCACCGGCCACTGCATCCTCTCATTCGCGACGAAGTCTACAACATTGGCCGAGAAGCTGTAGTCAACGCATTTCGGCACGCGCACGCGAAGAGGATCGAAGTGGAAGTCACATATGAAGCAAACAGCTTGCGCGTTCTGGTTCAGGATGACGGTGGCGGAATCGATCCTCAAGTGCTGACGATGGGGCGCGAAGGACATTGGGGGCTATCCGGTATGCAGGAGCGCGCCGGGCGCATAGGAGCGAAGTTGCGGGTGTTGAGTCGGCAACCGAACGGAACCGAAGTTCATCTGTTCGTTCCGGGCCACACCGCTTTCCAGAGCGAATCGTCAGAGACGAGACCAAACGCAAACCGAGGAGATCGATGAGCGGAGCGAATGCAAGCCCGATAGGGCGCAGCAATCAAGCTATGAGCGGAGCGAATGCAAGCCCGATAGGGCGCAGCAATCAAGCTATGAGCGGAGCGAATGCAAGCCCGATAGGGCGCAGCAATCAAGCTATGAGCAGAGCGGCTGTCCATGCAATAGCGAGGGTCGTTTTGGTGATGGTATTCGACCTTTCGGTTTTATCGTGCAGGCCGTCGCCCCCTGCTGAAGAGCCCATGATTCAATTCACCCGTCTTCCGCCGGCAGGTGAAGGCAGTCCGAGCAGAACCGAAGCGATCGAAGGGCGGGTCACAGGGGCTCAGTCCGGACAACGCATCGTTCTATTTGCCAGGAGCGGAACGTGGTGGGTGCAACCCTTCGAAGCTCACCCATTCACAGAGATTCGAGCCGATTCTACATGGAAAAACTTCACGCACCCCGGCAGTGCGTATGCTGCGCTCCTCGTTGACGGACGATACCGGCCGCAGGTGACTGTTGAAGCACTGCCTCCGAAGGGAGGCGCAGTACTGGCGGTTGCAACCGCGGAAGGTAACACCCTGGTCCAGCCGCAGATAAGAACGGTTCGCTTTAGCGGCTATGAATGGAAGGTCCGGAATACTCCGAGCAATCCGGGCGGTTCGCTGAACGTTTACGATCCTGCTAACGTTCAGGTTGATCGGGAAGGGTTTCTGCACTTACGCATCAAGCGGCAAGAAAATCATTGGACGAGCGCAGAAGTTAGTCTAACCAGAAGTCTCGGATATGGATCGTACCGCTTTGTGCTTCGCGAGATTGCGCATCTCGAGCCTGCAGTTGCTCTTAGCATTTCGACGTGGGACGACTATGGTCCGAGCCGCGAAATGGATATTGAAATCGCGCGATGGGGCGAGTCCGTCGTTAAGAATGCGCAATACGTCGTTCAGCCATACTATGTTCCGGCGAATGTGTTCCGCTTCATGGCGCCCCCGGGGATCCTGACCTTTTCATTTCAATGGGAGCCGGGCCAGGTTTCCTTCAAAACGGAACGTGGCGCCGGAGCCAACCCTCGTTCCGGCATCGTTTCCGAACACATTTTTACATCAGGTGTTCCGCCATCCGGCAAGGAGAACGTACGAATGAACTATTACGTGTTCCAGAACGAGCATAGCCCCTTGCAACGTGAGTCTGAGGTGGTCATTGAGAAGTTTGAATACCTGCCGTAGTTCCTTCTCGCGAAGGGAGACTGGAGTTTGAACATTTATGTGGGGCTTGGAACCCGAACTCCCCTCCTAATCTAGGAGGGGAATTCAGACTCACGTTTCGTGTGCATGACCGCTCGCACGACGAAGTGCAAAATTGGAGACGTAAATGCGGAGATCATTGCTCACAACATCCGAATTAGCCCTGGTGGTTATGGGCTGGCTCGCGTTCGTCGCCGATGGAGCGTGGGCGATCGATCCGACTCGAGCCATGTCGCAGTACATCCGTGATCGATGGGGGTTTGAACAGGGTTTTCCCAAAGGGCCCGTGTATGCCATCACTCAAACTCCCGATGGTTATCTCTGGATCGGCACGGACGTAGGCCTTGTCCGTTTTGACGGTTTGAACTTCAGAATCGTGCAGGACACATTGGCGTCCTTCACAATCACAAGAGTTCTTGGGTTGACGTCGGACAATGACGGGAATTTGTGGGTTCGGCTGCAAGGACCAACTCTTCTGCGCTATCGGGATGGAGTCTTCCAGGCTCCGGCGCCGCCGGTTGGGTTCGGGGATTCCAACATCAGCGCAATGTTCCGATCGAATCATGGCGAGCTTCTCGTGTCGAGGACGGGGCAGGGCGCATTCGTGTTTCGTGGGAACCAATTCCAACTGCTGGCGGCTGCTTCACACCTGCCGCGCTCTCCAGTCCTTTCCATAGCTCAGACACTTAGCGGCGATATTTGGATGGGAACACGCGATGCGGGGCTGTACCGCGCACATTCTGGTCAGACGTCTTTTATCGACGGTTTGCCCGATCTCAAAATCAATTCCATATTGCCCGACCGCGACGAGAATCTGTGGATCGGTACGGACAACGGCATCGCATACTGGGATGGAACTAAAGTCAGGTCGGCCGGAGTACAACAAGCTTTGAACTCACAGATTCTCGCGATGATCAGGGATCGGGATTCGAACGTTTGGGTTGGCACGAACACCAAAGGACTTCTGCGGCTCAACTCTCGCGGTGTTTCATCGTTTGCTGAGGATGAACACGACGCGATCACCACCTTGTTTGAGGATCGGGAAGGAGATGTTTGGGCGGGGAGCGCGAGCGGTCTTCAGCGTTTCCGCGATAGCATATTTGTGACCTATTCCACTTCTGAGGGTCTTCCGTCAGACAGCAATGGACCAGTTTATGCAGACCCCGAAGGCCGCACATGGTTCGCTCCGATCGATGGAGGGCTCTTTTGGTTGCGCGAAGGACAGCGTGGACAAGTCAAGGAAGCAGGGCTGGGAAAAGACATCGTGTACTCCATTGCGGGGGGCAAAGATGGAATCTGGGTCGGCAGACAGCGCGGAGGGCTGACGCATCTGCGCCCGGACGGAGACTCCTTTAGGCAGAAAACCTATACGGAAAAGGATGGGCTTGCGCAAAACAGTGTCTACGCCGTTCACCAGAATCGTGACGGCGCGATATGGGCAGGAACTCTGAGCGGAGGTGTGAGCAAGTTCACCGGCGGCAGGTTCACGACGTATACGACAGCCGATGGGATGGCTTCGAACTCTGTTACTTCTATCCTCGAAGACTCCGATGGGACGATGTGGTTCGGGACGCCGAGCGGCTTGAGCGCTTTTTCGAACGACCGCTGGCGAGTGTACACTGTCCGGAACGGTCTGCCTTCGGATTCCATAAATTGCCTCCTCCAGGATTCGATGGGAGTCCTTTGGATCGGAACTGACGGTGGTTTGGGCTTCCTGAAAAACGGCAACGCTGCCGCAACGGCTCACCTCCCCGCACTGTTGAAGGAGGAAGTATTGGGACTTGCTGAAGACCGAAGAGGATGGCTTTGGATTGCGACTTCGAATCACGTGCTGCAGGTCAACCGGGACAAGCTGCTGCGCGGCGCTATCGCGGAGGCGGACTTCCGTGAGTTTGGGCCCGCCGACGGTCTGCATGGGATTGAAGGGGTGAAGCGCCATTTGTCGGTAATGGCGGATGCTCTCGGACGGATTTGGTTTTCGATGAATCGTGGTCTTTCTGTTGTTGATCCGGAGCGTTGGGCGGCTTCCGTCCCCACCATTGCTCACGTTCAAACGATTTCTGTGGATGGAGCGGAATTCGATTTGAAAAATCATGTCCGTATTCCCCCACGCCCGCAACGCATCGCGTTCCGCTACGCAGGGCTGGGCCTTTCGATTCCCGACCGTGTGCGGTTCCGCTACATGCTCGAGGGATTCGATCGCGGTTGGAACGAGCCGAGCGCGGCGCATGAGGCCGTATACACGAATCTCAGTCCTGATACGTATCGCTTTCGGGTAATTGCAAGCAATGCCGACGGTCTCTGGAGTACCGCCGAGGATTCGATCACTATCGAGATAGCCCCCGCGTACTGGCAAGCATGGTGGTTCCGCTTATTGGTGGCCCTTCTTGGTGCCTTCGTAATCGTCGCCCTCTATCGATTGCGTTTGCGCCAACTCGCGGGACAAATGAATCTGCGCTTTGAGGAACGGCTCGCGGAGAGAACTCGGATCGCTCAAGACTTGCACGATACTTTGCTTCAGGGTTGTCTCAGCGCATCCATGCAGCTTCACGTGGCAGTTGATCGCATGCCTGCCGAGTCGCCTATCAAGGAGCCATTGACGCACGTTCAGCAGCTTGTGAGACGAGTGATCGACGAAGGTAGAAACGCCGTACGGGGTCTTCGATTGTCGGACGGCACTGCACACGATCTGGAGCAGGCATTCTCGCGAATTCAGAACGAAGTCGGGATGCAAGAGCAGGTTGATTTTCGCGTTATCGTGGAGGGGAAACCACGACCGCTGCATCCGCTGATCCGCGATGAAGTTTACCGTATCGGCCGCGAAGCGATCGTGAATGCTTTCCGCCACGCGCAGGCGAAACGGATCGAAGTCGAAATCGAGTATTCGCGGAAACGCCTGTGTGTTCTCGTTCGCGATGATGGTCGCGGCATTGATCCAGTAGCTCTGTCCTCCAGTCGCGATGGGCATCGGGGTCTTTCCGGCATGCGCGAGCGGGCAGAGCGAATCGGCGGTCGTGTCAACGTTTGGAGTCGGAATACAGCGGGCACGGAGGTCGGACTTTCGGTGCCCGGCAAGATTGCCTTTCAGGTTCAACCTTCAGAGAGCCGGAAGTGAGGCCCATCCATGAGCGAGCAAACGCGTATTCGCATCCTGTGCGTGGACGATCACCCTCTTTTACGTCAGGGAATCGCCGCGATCATCAACAATCAACCGGACATGGTTCTCATAGCAGAAGCATCGACTGGAACCGAAGCCATCCAGAAGTTCAGGGAGCATCGGCCGGACGTAACACTCATGGACTTGAGGCTGCCCGATATGAGTGGGGTGGATTCATTGATCGCCATCCGCGCTGATATGCCTGAGGCAAGGATCATCATGCTGACAACGTTTGAAGGCGATGTGGAAATTCAGCGAGCCCTTGTGGCGGGGGCGCGCGCGTACATGCTGAAAAGCATGCCGCCGAAAGAACTGGTCGATGTCATCCGGCAGGTTCAGGCCGGCAAAAAACGAATTCCTACGGAAATCGCAACGCACCTTGCGGAGCATCTCAGCGACGAAGCTCTAACCGACCGCGAGATCGAGGTCCTCAAACACATCGCGGGAGGAAACAGGAACCGCGATATCGCAGAACGGCTTTTCATTTCCGAAGAGACTGTCAAAGTCCACATCAAGCACATTATGGAAAAACTCGGGGCCAGCGATCGTACGCAGGCAGTTGCCATCGCGGTGAGACGAGGAATCATTCAGCTCTAAGACCATCCCCGATTGGGGCTCGCCTTAACATTTTTCCGTAGACTGGAACAGCTACCACAATGGTGGTATTCGCCGGTAGAACGATGGTGGTAGCCACAAATCACTCGACTTCGTGACGTGCTCTTTGGGCCCGATCCTGCACAGTTAACATTTATCGGCCGGTACCTCAACAGGAGCCAAAATGAGCCAGAGAACCCCAGCAATGCCAACGAGTCCGAACACCGCAGCGGTGTTCCCGGTATTAACGACAGCACAGATGGCTCGAATCGCCACCCATGGGCGCATGAGACCCGTTAACCGCGGCGAGGTGTTGCTTGAAGCCGGCGAACACTCGGCGCACTTCTTCGCCGTTATCTCCGGTGAAATCGAAGTTGTGCGGCAGTCAGGAACAGGCGAAGAGCTTGTCGCCGTCTTTCAGCCAGGCATGTTTACCGGCGAAGTCAACATGCTTTCGGGTCGTCGTAGTTTTGTGCAGCTACGCGCTTCTGAACCTTCCGAAGTGGTCGATGTTGATCGTGAGCGGTTGATGGAACTCATTCAGGCTGACAGCGAATTGAGTGAGATTCTCATGCGGGCATTCATACTCCGGAGAGTCGAGATCATTGCGCACGGTTTCGGAGACGTCGTGCTGATCGGATCGAACCATTGCGCAGGGACCCTTCGGATCAAAGAATTCCTGACGCGCAACGGCTATCCTTACTCGTCCGTGGATCTCGACCGTGACGATGGCGTGCAGAATGTGCTGGATCGTTTCAACATCTCTCCAGAAGATATACCTGTCGTGATCTGTCGCGGTGAAGTGGTGCTTCGGAATCCAACCAACCAGCAGATCGCCGACTGCCTTGGTTTTAATGACGCGATCGACGAGACACAGATTCGCGATCTCGTCATCATTGGTGCCGGACCCGCGGGTCTTGCGGCAGCAGTCTACGCAGCATCGGAGGGTTTGGACGTCCTTGTGGTGGAATCGAACTCGCCCGGAGGGCAGGCGGGGTCGAGTTCCAAAATCGAAAACTACCTCGGCTTTCCAACAGGCATCTCGGGGCAGGAACTCGCCGCGCGCGCTTACACTCAAGCGCAAAAGTTCGGCGCGCAGTTGATGATCGCAAAAAGTGGTGTGCGTCTCACCTGCGACCGCCGGCCGTACACCCTTGAGATCGACGACGGTGCGCGTGTGCCGGCTCGGACGGTCGTCATCGCCACCGGCGCTCAGTATCGCAGACTGTCGCTCGAGAACGGCCGGCAGTTCGAAGGTGCAGGGATCTACTACGGTGCGACGTTCGTCGAGGCTCAGCTATGTGCCGGGGAAGAGGTTGTCGTAGTGGGGGGCGGAAACTCGGCAGGACAGGCGGCCGTATTTCTCGCAGAAACCGCCAGGCACGTCTCCATGCTCGTCCGGTCAAGCGGGCTCGCGGAAAGCATGTCACGATATCTGATTCGCCGCATCGAACAGAGTTCCAGGATCACTTTGCGAGCTAACACAGAAATCATCGCCCTGGAAGGGACCACGAGTCTCGATCGCATTCGCTGCCGTGACAGTCAGAGCGGTAGTGTCGAAACTCACGACATCAGACACGTTTTCGTGATGACCGGTGCAATTCCGAGCACAGCATGGCTTGATGGTTGTCTCGCGCTTGACGCAAAGGGATTCATCAAGACAGGCCCGGATCTGTCGACGGAGGACCTGGCCAGTGCGCAGTGGCCACTCGGCCGAACACCACACCTGCTTGAAACAAGCCTGTACGGAGTGTTTGCCGTCGGTGACGTCCGTGGAGGCAACATCAAACGGGTCGCGTCAGCCGTTGGGGAAGGATCGATTGCGGTCGCCTTCGTCCATCAGGTGCTGCACGAATGAACGATCTGAGTCCTGCCACATCATTACCACGATCGTGGTATCCCTCGGTCCGGCTAGAGTGGTAGCAAAAAACAATTCTATCCCGTGATGTGTTGATCGCTTCCACTCGTCATAGTGTCTCCTGCGATTTCGAAACCTTGCAGAATCCGAGAAGCCTGAATTTTCATCTACGGAGGGTCGTCATGAGCTTGAACAATGTTTCTTTTTTCGACGTGAATCACTGCGAGTCCAGGCATGCGCGTCCGAGATTCGCCGTGTTGAACTGTACCGATCAGGATGTAGACCTGAACCAGGAAATGTTCAGCGAGACGATCTTTGAGGGCATCGTGGGGCAAAGTGCTGCTCTCCGGCACGTACTACATCTGGTCGAAACTGTCGCGCCCAGTGATTCGACGGTCCTTCTCCTGGGAGAAACCGGAACCGGCAAAGAGCTCGTTGCGCGCGCTATTCATCAACTCAGCCGCCGTCGCGACCGGCCACTAGTGAAGCTCAACTGTGCTGCGATTCCGAGCGGCCTGCTGGAAAGCGAGCTCTTTGGCCACGAACGTGGCGCCTTCACAGGCGCCATCACACAGAAGGCGGGACGGCTCGAACTGGCAGACCAGGGCACATTGTTTTTGGACGAAGTCGGAGATATCCAGCTCGAGCTCCAGCCGAAGCTTCTGCGGCTTCTGCAGGAGCGGGAGTTCGAGCGGCTCGGGAGCACACGCACGAAAAAGGTTGATGTGCGTGTGGTCGCCGCGACGAATTGCGACCTGCACGGCATGGTCGCCGATAAGAAGTTTCGTAGCGATCTCTACTACCGTCTGAACGTGTTCCCCATCCGCATTCCTCCTTTGCGCGAGCGTCGCGAAGACATTCCTTTCCTGGTGCGACACTTTACCGAAAAGTACGCCGGCCGGATGGAGAAAGAAATCAAAACAATTTCCGGGGCTGCTCTGCGCCAGTTGATGGGTTGGCACTGGCCGGGGAACGTCCGTGAACTCGAGAATCTTATCGAGCGTGCCGTCATCCTTACACGCGGAACGACACTTGCGGTTTCGGCGCCGGAGCCGCCGAGCCGGAGCGGGAATCCAATAACCGGAATGGCCGGCACGGCCGACGAGCAAGACAGAGTCGTGCGCATCCTGGGAAGGCTTCTCGATCGTGCGATAATGGAGAGTGATGCCCCGCTACCAAGTTCGGTCACCGAGTTAACAGCCCCCGCAGAAACAGCCACGGCCAGTCAGACAGGGGCCGGCAAGTTCGACGAACAAAACGCGATTATTCGAATCCTGAAAGACACGAACGGCCGAGTCGGAGGCCCGAATGGTGCGGCTGCGCGCATGGGTCTCAAGCGGACGACGCTAATTACACGGATGAAAAAGCTGGGAATCGAAGCACGAAGAGTGTTCTGAATCCGATACGCCAAAATCAGTCTGATAACGTCTGATAACAATGAAAGGAAAACGATATGAAAACTTCTGAAGAAGCACGTGAGCTGGGGTTATACGCCAGTGATTGTTGTAGTGAAGAGCTTATCTTCGACGAGGGCGATACGTTTTGGCGCTGTCCTCGCTGCCAGCAGCTTTGCGAGTGGCAGCTCGAGTCCAAAATCAGCAGAGGCGTTGCCGAGAGATCACTCGCCGTAGCGTAGAGTGTCGGCACAAGCCGACACTCTCGATCACTGCGAGACGATTTCGGATCGGAACATCGACCGTGTAAAGGGTATTCTGGCAGCATCTATGGAAACCAATAGCCAGCCAACCAGAGCACGGCAGTCCGCGGCAGGGGAGAAATCTCTGATGCGGATATTGTTAACACTGACCTTCGTAACTGGCATTGTTGATGCCGTCAGCGTGCTCGGATTCGGCCGCGTCTTTACGGCGAACATGACCGGAAATGTGGTTTTTCTGGCGTTTGCAGTCGCCGGCGAGGCGGGGTTCTCGATGCGTCGCTCTCTAACCGCACTGGTGGCGTTTCTTGCCGGTGCTGTTGTCGGAGGTCGCATTGGAACACACTTAGGCGGGACTGGCCGGTATTTTTGGCTTCGCACGGCCGTCACAGGTGAAGCCGTCCTATTGATTGCGGCAGCACTCACATCATTTGGGTTCGAGGTCGGGTCGGGGATTCCGGCCAGCCGGCTCTATTTAATCATTGCACTAACGGCTGTCGCGATGGGTTTACGGAATGCCGTTGTGCGGCGGCTCGCGGTGCCTGACCTGACAACCACGGTGCTGACACTGACCCTCACGGGAATAGCGGCTGACTCCACTCTGGCTGGTGGAAGCAATCCTCGCTTCGGCTTGCGCGTTGCGTCGGTTGGACTGATGTTCGCAGGCGCCGCCATTGGAGCCTTGTCGCTTCGCTTGGGACCCGCCCCACCTCTCTTACTTAGCGGAGCGCTGGTGCTGGCCACAATAGTGGGACTTTCGAAAGGAGAACAGAAGTGAGGATCGCGATCGGAAAGTCACTCCGGGAGCGACGGCGGGGCTAAGATTACGAAATGACAAGAACGTACGAAAAAGTAAGGTATAGACCGAAAGGTAAGCCCTACACACCGATTACCGCCGCTCAAGGTGTAGAGGATGCTAAGGAGAAGGACGATGTAATTTGGATAAGACGCTTCTGTCTGGTCGCATTCCTCATGGCGGCGG